>Ga0209536_100001534_pt1 | contig 37990 bp, 24 predicted proteins | sample DeeMarSeWOR28_12_FD_187461 | JGI IMG/M metagenome (GOLD analysis project Ga0209536, IMG submission 187461) | Marine sediment microbial communities from White Oak River estuary, North Carolina - WOR-2-8_12 (SPAdes) (version 2) | ecosystem: Environmental > Aquatic > Marine > Intertidal zone >... | reverse complement strand
ATAAATTTGCAAATTTTATTTGATAGAATCAACTATTCTTGCTATTTAGCTACTGTTTGTTTACGGCAAATATAGAATCCCGTCCTACAGCAGCCGGATTTGAAGATTAATCTTTGTACCGACGTAAAATAATTTATTTAACCAGCATCATTTTTTTAGTTACAGAAAAACTACCTGCTGTTATGGTGTAAAAGTAAATACCACTCGTCAGAGGGCCTGAATCAAAATTTATTCTATATTTTCCTGCCTGTTGATAATCATTCACAAGCACATCCACTTGCTCACCAAGTAAATTATAAACCATCAGCTTAACATTTTCAGCTTCCGGCAAAGAATATTCAATTGTAGTACTCGGATTAAAAGGATTCGGATAGTTTTGGGCTAAGCTGAAACTGGTAGGAAGTTCATCTTCACCTTCAACATTAACAGTTTTTGGAAAGAAATACTCAAGTGCGTTATCCAGATGTGCACGCCAGCTCCCCCAGCTGTGCCCTTCATGCCACTCATTCCAGACTAAATCATAACCTTTATTAGTTAAACCATCTTTAAACAGACGGGCGTTCATCATTATTCCCGGTTCGTAAGTACCCCAATCCAGATACCAGTCTATTTCTTCCGTAGCACCATTTAAAACTGAGTTGAACACCTGTCTGTTTTTTGCCCAGTACGATGGCGAGTAAGGTGCAGAAAGACCAAAACTCTCAGGATTATTGTAGCAAATCTGTGTGGTTATTAAACCTCCGAATGAAAGACCCGCCATACCACGATATTCAGGTTCATTGTAAGTCCTGTAGGTTGAATCGATATGCGGCATCAGCTCATTTACAATAAAGTGCTCAAATAGCTGCGTTTGATTAAAGGCATATTCATCATCCCTGTTAACAGGCGGGACAAAAACAGCAATTATCGGATTTATCCTGCTTTCCGAAATTAAATAATCAATTATATTGGGCGCACTGCCAAGAGTAGTATACTCCAAACCATCATGAAAAACCATAACGGGATAATAATAATTTGGGTGTGAATCATATCCCGGAGGAGTGTAAACTTTAATTGTTCTTGTATTCGCCAGGACAGTACTTGTAAATGAAAAAGTGTGAATAGTGCCATGTGGAATATTTGGATAATACTGAATTTCCGGTGGTTGTATATAGTCCGGCATGGCTAGCTCAGAATTAGGTCCAAATCCCCCGCTAACCTGGTGTGGATTTAAAGGATCAAGTATCCAGTTTGTTCCGTTAAGCACAAATTTGTAATCGAGCCTTGCATCAGATTCGAAAACTGCTTCGCGATACCAGAAAATCGTTCCATCCAGCTTAGTCATAGGAAATGCATTTTGATTCCATTCATTAGCATCACCGGGAACATTTACGCTGTTAGTAGTTCCCTGATAAATATAATACACAATTTGCTCTTCCTCTATAAAAGGAAAAGATGGTGCTGCATTCATAAAGCTATCAATTATAGCCTGTTTTTGATTGTTAGGAACGGAGTTCACTCTTTCCACAAAGGCTCTGAAAAGCGGACCTAAAAGTTCATCCGATTTGTTCATGCTATCATTACCACCGTAAGCTCCCATATCGTTTCTTACTGTTCCAAGTGAAGGGAAAAGTGCAAATCCCGGATTTAATGGATCTTCAGGATCGTTATAAACTGAATCGGGATTTCCTGCATCAATGCAGGGCGAATTAGGAGAATTTAAGTAATAATTGATTTGATCAGCAAACATCGGATCAGTATCCAGGTTGCCTGTCCCGGAAAAACCACCTTCCACATTTGAATAGTTAACAAAGGCTGCTCCATCAATTTGCGGATTGGCTGATGGTAAATTTCCCCAGACAATTGAGTTAAAAATTTTAACAGTAGAGCTAATTGCAGAAATTCCCGAACCTCCGAGTGTACCTTCAGTTGAATTATTTGTTATTGTATTGTTTACCATTTCAACAACTCTTCCTGAAGATTCTACTTCTCTTTCAATCCTGTCAGTATAATATACTCCCTTTATTTCATTCAGTTTAGTGATCATGTAATATTCAGATAAAAAGAAATTAACATTCCACCCAGCGTAACCCAATTTATTATAATTCGAGTATTGTTCTTCTAAGATTGCTGAATAATCTACCAAAATACCGCCGCCCGTTTCTACTGAAGTATTTCCAGCAATCAAATTTTTACTTAAAAAAGGAATCGATACATCGAGAAACATTCCACCACCGTAAGTAGCATCATTGTTCTTAATAATGTTTGATGAGACATTTACTCCATTAGCAAGTGAGAAATGAATTCCACCACCGAGACATATACCATTTTCAAAATTATTATTTGTTATAATGTTATCAGATACTATTGTTTCTTCTTCCGCAGAAGTTTCGGCAATTGTAATTCCAGCACCAATGCAGACATTTATTCCATTTATAGTGTTATTGGAAACTTTGTTATAGGTTATCATAACTTTCTTTAAGATCGTTAAAATACCACCGCTGGCAGCTACAGCCTCTCCACCAATACCCGTTGAAATAACTTCATTATTAGTTATTTGATTATTTGAGATTAAAACGTTATAAACTCCAGGTGCATTTTCAATAATCGCAATTCCCCCTCCAAATGACCTGCTAATTGATGAAACAAAATTGCTATCTATAAGGTTATTTTCAATAATTAAATTTTTAGGATCGATGGAAACTGCACCAATTCCACCGCCCGCGGCAACGCGTGCATCGGTTCCGGGTACATCCATTACGGCACTATTACCGATAATTCTATTGTATGTTATTTTTGCACCGGAATTTTCAAGCCCTATCCCTCCTGCAATTCTGTCCGTTTCAACTCCGGGAACAATATAAATCGTTCCTGTACCACCTGTAATAGTAAAACCGGTTAAAACAGAGTTTGTATCTTCACCTGATACAAAATATACAACTGTTCCGCTGTCAGGATTAGTGTGCTGACTTCCATCAATAATAGTATTGTAAATGTGGCTAGTATCCGAATCAACAATAAAATTACTTGCAACGGTTATTGCTTTTCCATGAAAATTTATATTTTCATAATATATTCCGTTATCGACCAGGACTATATCTCCATTATTGGCGGAGTTTATTGCGGCCTGTATCGCAGAATATTGACTCGGTACATGAAGGGTATCTTGTGCGAATAAATAAAAACCGGATAAAAAAATAAAGGGAAGAAATAGTAAAAATGATTTCATTATATACCTCACATTTTTAATACCTATAATTTCAACCATACTAAAAGCAAAATCAAGTAATAAATGATCGACAGTTTATAAAAAAAAGCCCCTACTAATTTGCCTACCGTCAGGCAGGTTTTTGTTGATAGGAGCTTAAATCCCGAATATTCCGAAAAACTATTTCAGTAATAACATCTTCTTTGTCCCGCCAGGGCGGGATTTCAGCTCGGCATAGCCGAACTTCAATTTCTATTTTATTAGCAACATTTTCTTCGTCTCAATAAAATCCTGTCCTGAATTCTTTTTAGGACCTATAATTCTTAATTGATAGAAATATGTGCCGCTTGGCAATCCTGTACCTGAAAATACGACTTCATAATTGCCAGCTTGTTTTTCTTCATTAATGAGTGTTGCTATTTTGTCACCTAATACATCATATACTATTAATTGTACATCAGCGATATCCTTAGCTCCGCTCTGATCGACACTGTTCGGGATCGTGAATCTAATTTTCGTAGTTGGATTGAATGGATTTGGAAAGTTCTGCTCTAGGATATAATTCTCTGCGATGATTTCTCCATCGCTTTTAATACCTGAAACTAAATCCAGATCTATTTTATACATTGATCTGCCATAAGTACCTGCGACCAATTCGTTTGTTGATGGGTGAATCTCTATATCACCCACAGGCAGTACAGGTAATCCTTCACCGAGTACATACCAGCTTTGCCCCGAGTTGTAGCTGAAATACATTCCAACATCATTTCCCAGATACAATTTTTCCGGGCTCAGATTATCAACTACAAAAGCATTTACAGGTGCATCAGGGAGATTATTGCTAATATCACTCCACGTTGTTCCTTTATCCGTACTTCTAAAAACATGCGGCTGTGGGTCCTTCCATTTTAATCCATTAAAAGTTGCATAGACTATACTTTCGTCTGTAGGATCAACCGCAACACGTGTTACCCACCTTATTGGCAGTCCTTCTGATATTTCCGTCCAGGTAGAAGCATTATCCGAAGAGACCCAAATATGAGAATCATCAGTGCCAACATAAATGACATTTGTATTTGAAGTTGCAACTGCAATGGTTGTAATCGTTCCTAACCTGCCCCCGGAATAGTCGGTTAATTTGGGACTTACTTTGGTCCAATTCCCAGCTCCGTTTGTAGTTCTGTACAAATAATCAGTACCGTAATAAAGAATATTGCTATTTGCCGGATCCATTATTACCGGTGTATCCCAATTAGTCGGTTCATTTGAATTTATTCCATTTGTTGCATCGAAAAAACTATTCCCTCCGTTTGTAGATTTACCAAGATTTCCATATTGAGATTCAGCGTAAATAATATCTGAATTTGTATGATCAATTAAAACATAGAATCCATCACCGCCAAAAATGTGTTGCCAATTATTAAGTCCGCCATCCAAAGTCCGGTTTGTACCGTTATCCTGCGTTCCACCATAGTATGCAAGTGAATTGTTTGCGTCCAAACCGATCTCATAGAACTGTGTTGCGGGTATATGCGCAGGATTTGACCAGACCACTCCACCGTCAGTGGATATATTTATTCCACCGTCATTTCCATTTATAATAAAGGACGGATCATTCGGGTGAAACGCCAAGGCATGATGGTCCACATGAAGTTGTCCGGGTCCGCTATACCCATAAATTATGGGCCATGTATCACCACCATTTGTTGATCTCATAAATGCAACATCCATAACATAGACAATATCGGGATTGGTTGGATGAACACGGACCTGTCCAAAGTACCAGCTAAATCCTGCTGACTCAAGTTCATCATCCGGATCGACGTCCTGCCAGGTGCTTCCAAAATCAGTTGATTTAAAGAGACTGATTATTTGATAACCATCTGTATAAAGAGCAAAAACGATCTGAGGATTACTATCGCTTATTGCCAGACCTATTCTTCCAACATTCTGATTATTTGGATTTGGTAATCCAGCAGATGGAGGAATTAAACTCCAATTGTCTCCTCCGTCTGTAGTTTTATAAATTCCGCTTGAGGGACCGTAAAGATGCGAACTGGTCGGTCTTCTAACTCTCTCCCACATTGATGCCATCATGTTGTCAGGATTATTTGGATCCATAATTATATCTATCGCTCCGGTTGAATCGGAAACAAATAATGATTGATTCCACGTTGCCCCTCCATCGGTGGATTTATACAATCCTCTCTCAGGATTTGGGGAGAAGTACGAGCCCACCGCAGCCAGATAGACAATGTTTGTATTTGTCGGATGAACTAGAATTCTTCCTATGCTTACAGTTTCATACAATCCTAAGTAACTCCAGTTTAATCCTGCATCAGTCGATTTAAATACACCTCCGCCGGGAAAATTGTTATGTCCACCATTAGCTTCACCAGTGCCCACATAAATTATGTCCTGGTTGACCGGATCGATTGCAATATCACCAACGGTCAATACTGCCTGGTCATCGAAAACAGGAGACCAGCTTCCACCCATATCAGTCGATTTGAAAACGCCGCCGGTTGCAAATCCTGCATATATTATATTCGGATTTTGAGGATTGAATTCAAGATCCACTACTCTTCCGCCGACGTTTACCGGACCGATAAACTCCCATTGTGCTATCGATTGACCTTTAGAAAGAAAGTGTTTGCTTGTTTCATCTTTTAATTTGTGTGCCTGCTCCAAGGCATCGAGATATGCACGTGGATCGGCATCCAAATATGGATATGTCCGTTTTAAATATTCCCATTCGTAGGGACGCAGATCTCGTTCATTTTCTAATTTATATAATAAGAAATCCTTATTTGAAAATGACTGGGTTGAGTTATTCCAAGATTTAAAGTAGTAGAAGGAAGCTATTGTTAAAATTAATGGCAAAAGAAAGAATATTTTTTTCACTTTCACTCTCACTTTTTATTTTTTGATTACTTATTTAATTAATATCATCTTTTTTGTTTCTTTAAAAGAACCGGCACTTAAAGTATAAAAATAAATTCCGGTCGTTAAATCAATTGCGTTAAAATCAACTTCATAGAATCCGGGATGTTTCTTTTCATTCAAAAGTATTGCTATTTCATTGCCAAGTATATCATAGACTATTAGTTTAACATTAATCAGATTATTAGTCTCCACCGCGTTGGTAGCCGATTCGTTCATAATTACAGATTGCGGAACGGTAAATTTAATTTTAGTGGTCGGATTAAACGGATTTGGGTAGTTTTGAAAAAGTGCAAATTCATCCGGTATTATATAATTTTCTTCATCCTTGACAGAACTGGCACCTGTTTCGGAAAACGCTAAACCAAGAATATGTTTAAAGCCAATTGATCCGATTATACTTCCGGTACCTGTGGAGGAGTTGATACTGATAAAATCATTATTCTCATTTGAAGTGCCAATTACGCCAAACAAATTCATGCTTTCCCCAAAGGCAATAGCATTAGTCATCTTGCCTAATCCTGTATGTCCAATTATTGTCGTATCTCCGGTTGAAAGATTTACTTTAAATATAGCATCATTGTTTGGCGGTAAAATCGCACGTGACGTTGCCCAGAGTTCATTAGTAACAGGTCTGAATGCAATGCTTGAATATGAACCTTCGGCATCAATAACAAAATTTGTTGTTCCGTTGTTAAGGTCAACTGTATAGATTTCTCCATTTATAGTAACTGCGTATAGAATTTCATTATTATCAAATGAAATGCAGGACAAACCAGGGATGTTGATGGTATGAAGAATATAAGCATCTCCGGATCCTGAATTAATCCTTACAAGCTCCGAGGAAGTACTTCCTGCATAGAGTCCGTAAATGATACCAGTCTGGGGATGAATTGTTATGCTTTTAATTTCCGGATATAAAGAGAGTCCAACAATAGTACCTGCTCCGCTCGTGTTATTAATTGTAAGTATGTTTCCGCTATTTTGAGTTCCCGATGAAGCATAAAACATTTTAGTGTGAGCCGGATACATATTATAACCATGTCCGGTAAAAGTATAGCCGGCAAAGTTAGGATCGTTTGTACTGACCGGATAGTTCACACTTACATTACCAACCTGTGTGGGTGAAAAGGAAAATTTAAGTTCCAATGAATCATATGTAGACAAGATGTATGGAAGTGAAGGTGGATCCACAATTTTAAAATCTCCTACCGAAGTCGGAATTGCTGAAACGGTTAAATCCATATCGCCATAGTTAGAAAGTATAATAGATACGCTATCACTTGTTGTCATAACTTCAACATCACCAAAACTTATTGAATCCGGATTTGAAAAGGCATACGCTCCGCTGAAAGGTACCATTCTTACATGACCGACATAAGTCCCCCAGGTGTTAGTAAACGATGCATACTCGCTTATCATCCAGAAATCATAATCTGTTGATGGATCAAGATAAATCCCAAAATAATCTCCCCACCTGTTTATTGTTCCACTGTATGTTACAACATAATTACCCCTACCTTCAGCCAACGGGCGACTCGGATTTAAGCCAGGCGGATCGTTTGCATATCGAGTTGAATAATAAGCACCAATATATTCGGTATCAGCTGAGCGGCTAAAAGTTATTGCTACATTAGATTCTTTATCTATTGCAAGCGCAGGAAAAAGATAAAAGTATCCCTCCAAACCATATTCAATATTTTCAACCATTGTTACTGAACTTAAATCAATCCTCATATATTTTATGGATGAATAATTGGGATGTTGAGAATTTTGAATATCATGCGCAGCATATAGAAATCCACCCCTTATAACAGGTTGTCTGGTTATCCATCCAATTGTCTCGATTCCCAATCCACCACCGAACTGATTTGCCAATGGAGGAGAAGTATAAGTTTGAACGGGTAGGACCTTACCCTTTAATTTGGGATCAGTCAGCGGATTTTCAATTTTGTAGATAGCATAAAAGTCGGCACTAACCGGATCTCCGCCATATACTCCTCTCGCCCAGTAGAACCATCCGCCATCACCCGGAGTATAAGTGATACCCGGCTGAATATAGTCAATAGTATCCGATTCGCTTCCTTCTCCCGGGACGTGTATTTCCCAAATATCGGTATAATTTAATGATCCTCCATTACTGTTATAAAGTTCTGATTTACTTATTATTCTTATCTTATTATACTGATGCCCGCCTCCGGCGAAGTCAGTACAACCGGTTGAAATGTAAAGTGCTTCTTCATCAAAACCTACATGCGGGTAATCCCCCCAGGTATTTGATTGTACTGTACCGTGCATTTTTGTGTCGAGTCGATACATATACCAAAGTCCAAGAGGATCTTCATCATCTGAATATGCAATTAGATTTCCTGAAGTAAATGCACTACTATTCACCTGCATCCATACAAGTACCCAGCGTTGCTCATAAAAATCATAAATTACCTGCGGATCTCCGCTTTCATCAGGCCAAACGGGTGCCCACCAGGCAGCCGCGGGAATATTTTTCAATAAATTACCCTCTTTATCCATAATCCAGAAAAGACTGTTAGCACAAATAATAATATGATCGGGTCCGGCTGCAATTACAGCATCCGGAGGAATAAAGTTAGTCATCGGAATACCATCAAAACTATTTAAAAGAACGGGATGCTGCCCATTTCCGCTTTCAACCTGATTGGAATTGGAATCTTCAACATAGATTAATTCGGGAAGCTGTGATTTATCCCAGCCGTGAATCATATCTCCACGTTTGTCCGGAGCTCTTTCAATTGGTGGGATAATTTTAAATTGATCTCCACCAAAAAATGATATTTCATCAGAAAAGAAATCCGTATTTTGAGTTGCTCCATTGCTCACACCGCTTGATGAAGGACCTTTGTAATAAACCGAATCGAGCTGTGAATAAATTAAGGTAGAGAAAACTGTTATTAGGAGGAAAATCGTAAGTAAGTTTTTCATTTTAACACCGTTTTTTGATGCCGAATAAGATGCAATTTAATGAAAATGATTTTAAGAAATTAACCAAAGAATTAGTGTTAAATAAAAGAGCCCCGTCAAGCGGCAGCCGGACTCGGGGCTCATTATATAATTTATTATAATTCAGATCCTTCTTCCGCCTTCGCGGAATCAGGATGATGGCATAGCCATCACTTCAGCAACACCATTTTTCTAATATCAATAAAATTATTTCCATTTATCCCCGTCGCGTTCAGCTTGTAAAAGTAAATTCCACTGCTGAGCTTTGATCCAAATGAATCCCTTGCATTCCAGACTACACTATGATTACCTGCACTTCGCTGTTCATTAAGTAGTGTTATAACTTCCTCACCTAAAATATTATGGATTGAAATTTTCACATCGGATACAGCAGGCAGCGAAAATTCAATTGTTGTTACCGGATTAAAGGGATTTGGGAAATTTTGTTTTAAATTATAATCGGATGGAATATTTGCATTAGTCTCTCCCTCAACGGAGGTCACACCAGTCTCTTCATATGCTAATCCTAATATGTGTTTGAAACCTACTGAGCCAAGTATTGTCCCTACTCCATTTACAGGATTGATACTTATAAAATCATTTAATTCACCTTCGGAACCTATGAGCCCATATAAATTTCCACTCTCATCAAAGACTATATCATTTGTTTTTTTGCCTAAACCTGTATGGCCAACAATAGTTGTATCACCTGTAGTTATATTGACTTTAAAGATTGCATCTACATTAGGTCCGACAATACTTGATGTGGACGCCCAAAGTTCATTTGTTGAAGGATTAAATGTAATTCCAGAATAAGTACTGATAGCATCAATAACTAAATTATATGTACCACTATTTAAATCTAAAGTATATAACATTCCGTTCCTTGATATTGCATAAAGAACTCCGGACGTGTCAAATGCTATACCTGCCATCTGTTGTAAGTCTAAACTGAAAAGTATATGTGAATCACCCCCTCCGGAATTAATCTTAATTACGGATGCATCCATAACTCCGGGAACCAAGCCATATATCGTTCCCGTTGCAGGATGAATTGAAATACTTTTCACTTCATCGTATAATGACGGACCAAGTAAAGTTCCAGCTCCTGTTAATTGATCAATTGTTAATATTTCACCATTGTTCTGATCTCCGGATGAAGCATAAAAAGTTTTATCCAACGCAGGATAGATTTGATAGGAGAAACCAAGAAGATTAAAACCCGCAAACATGGGATCATTTGATGAAACAGGATACTGCTCAGCAATATTTCCTAAGGAAGTTGGTAAGAACCTAAAATCTAATTTTAGTGAATCAAATGTTGACAGAGTGTCCGGCAATGATAACGTTGTCTCCAGACTAAAATCTCCAAAATCGGAAGGGATATTTGTAATTATTAAATCCTGATCACCGTAATTTGCAATGATAGCCTTTTTAATTATGCTGTTTGTTCCGATCTCAACCTCTCCAAAATCGATTGTGAGTGGATCAGCAAATGCATAAATACCCGATCGTGGACCAACTTCAAAATCACCGACCATCATATTTCCGTCTTTATGAATATTTCTAATAGAAACTAAAGTGTTTTGCAAAGAATAATCTTTACTATTTGGATTAGTGTCCCAATCAAATCTTACATTATTTGCAGAACCGGGGAAAGGATCTCCATTATCACCATTATTTTGACCAGTATTCAGATTACGTAATCCATCTCCCTGTTCAAGATCAACCTTATAATGATTTTCGTTTTGATTACCTCCAACTGCATCATCAACATGAAAAATAAGAAAACCTGAATCGTAAAGATTTACATCAAATCCAATCTTCTGCCTGTTTTCAATTAAAAAGTACTGATTACCGATTGTACCATCACGCCACATTCTATATATGATTTGATTTTCCTCAACGTTCGGGACTGAAAGAGAATCTTGAAACGCAGTGATATTGATTGGTGTTACCCAGCCAAGTTCCTTTTTGCACCATGCACTCATATGAGTTGGAGTCTCTGGTGAGGAATAATTGCCCCCCCAGCTACCAGCTGCCATTAAACACCAGTTTCCTAAACCTGAAGAAGAACCGTCTGTATCGTACAGATCAGGTAAACCAAAGATATGCCCAAATTCGTGCGCAAAAACACCAATTTCTATAATAGGTCCGCTAACATTATTTCCACCGCTGCGTTCCGGCATAATTGCATAATTTCCATCGATAATTACATTATGGCCAGATGAAGGATCAATATCATTGGTGGTAAATGATTGACCACTGTAGACAGTGAAATTCCATCTATGAGACCAGATATTGAAAGCACCTGCCTCTGCACCTGCACCTGCATGAACTATAGCTACAAATCCAATGTGCGGTCTTCCCTGAACGTCGTAATACTGAATGTAGTCTGCGTAGTTAAGTGTGGGATCAGAGACTTGTAATAATTCCCAAACAAAGCGAGGTCCGCCTTGCACACCCAGGCCACTATTATTCCCAACATATTCTTGCAGAGTGCGAGGCAAATTATACCAACCTTGAGCATCTCCCGTAAAATAAAGCTGATTATAGGAAACTTCAGAATAATAATCAGTGACTGTCCCGGTTGGATTAGGTCCGTCATAAAGTTGAGCCTGGAATTCCTGTTGAGTATAATGTCCGGACAGATCTGTATACTGTCCCATCAATGTAATAGCATTAACAGTATCATCGACAAGTACAGATTCAGGTAGTAATCCCTGTGAAATTTTTTCTCTATTTATTTTCCTTTCTTTGAACTTTTCAGCATAATACCCTTTTGAATATTCGCTTTGAATCATTTCGTGAAATTCCCGGAAGTAGTCCGGTGGAGTTACACCCTCTTTAGGTGAGACTTGGGCAAAGTTTAATATTGCATAAAAAAGTGTTAAGAGTACAATAATACCTGGAGTAATTTTATTCACATTAATCCCTTATGATTATATAATAGAAGAATTTTGTTAGTCTAATTTGGATTTAAAAAAAATCCCCCCAAAATAAACATTGGAGGGATTAAATAAAATGTTATAATAATATTTTATTTAAGCAATACCATCTTTCTTATATCCGTAAAATCATTTCCATTTATTCCCGTTGCGTTCAGCTTGTAAAAGTAAATTCCACTGCTGAGTCTAGTTCCATAAGAATCCCTTGCATTCCATACTACACTATGATTACCCGCACTTCGCTGTTCATTGAGTAGTGTTACAACTTCCTGTCCTAAAATATTATAGATTGAAATTTTAACATCAGATACAGCAGGCAGTGAAAATTCAATTGTAGTACTTGGATTGAATGGATTAGGATAATTCTGTTTTAATGTATAGGAATCGGGGAGGACATTTTCGGTTTCTTCTACATCCGTAGCAAGAAGAAGCTCAACATATTTAGCTATAGTCCCCATTTCACCCACTGCGTAACCTGTAATCCAATGGTTTTCATCTATCTGTACAATTTCCACATCGATTCCGTTAAATGTATTTACCTGAGTATAGTCCATTATAAAATTATCACCCTGATCCTCGGTTTTAAAAATTTCATTTCCAAAAATAAAATACCACCTGCCATCTACACCTTTAACGGCAGTTCCTGCAGAAACATATCCTCCAATTTGGTCAGGGGCAGTTGTCCATGTTAATCCTCCATCGTGTGTTCTATCCGTAGCATCACCACTTGCAACACCCTTTTGATCATCTGTAAATGAAACTGTTGTACTGTTTGTGAAAGTTGTTGTGCTGGATTGCCATGTAGTACCGCCATCAGTTGTTTTATAAACACGTCCGTTATCAGTTCCAAACCAGCCCATTTGGTTTCCAATCCAATCCATTGAATTGTTAAATCCGGTTTCACTTCCATTTTGGGGTAAAGAGCCTCCAGAATTCCAGTTAGCACCGCCATCTGTAGTATTAAGTAGCATCCACTGGCCTCCTACCGGATTACCAATTGCGAATCCGTTATCATCATCGAACATATGTATAGCATTTAGGTGAGATCCTGGTGAAGTATCTTCATACACTGTACCCCAGCTGGCACCAAATGATACTGTTCTTTTAATTTGAGTTGATGTTTCCGAATTTACAATAATAAATGCTTTCTGCTCGCTTAATGCTAAGACACTTGTTATATCTCCACCATGGTTTGTAAATAATACATCCCACGTATCACCACCATTAGTCGTCTTTAATACCTTTCCGTTTTTTGTACCAGCATAAGAAATAAGAGTATCAACAATATCAATACAGACTATTGAAGAATCAACACCGCTTGTAAGTAATCTCCAGTTTGGAATCGGACCGACCTCTATCGAGAATTCTGCATCACTGACATCAAAAACTGCAGGATCACTACTGTCTGATACACGGATTAAACAGTTAGTTGAGATAGTATTCGGAACAACCCAAACAAATTCATCCTGATTAGTAGTTGTACCAATGTCAGTCCAACTGGCTCCAGCATCGCTGGAAAATTCTAACTTTATGGATTCAATAAATATTTTTTCGAATTTTATTGGATAGGCAGTCCCAACATATAATACCTCTCCACCGTTCGGCTGTACTAAAGTTGTAGTTGGATTTGTAACAAGAACATCGATATCCCTAACGTGCACCGGGGTTCCATTCGGTCCGCTTCCTGCGACTCTTATCGTATAATTATCGGGTGTCACATTATTAGAGATTATTCTTAAAACTGCCGAACCTGGAAATGAGCTAATCGTATTTCCACCGGGAAATTCAAAAATAAAACTGCCGGATGGAATGGCTTCAGCAGAAATCTCAACCGTATTATCATAAAGTTTAACTGCAGGAACATCAACCATTACTACCAGAGTATCCGAAGGTTTAAGAGTATCTGCAGTTTCATCAATTGTCATCGCAAAATCAGGGAAGTAAGCAACGAAGCTGCCAAAGTTTCCAAAGCGGAAATCAGACCAAACCGCCATTGAAGTAATTTCATTCGAAGTAATTGCATCATAATCGCCCTGGTAACGTGGTGTTCCGCCTCCGCCGCAAGTAGAACAATCAATTTTAAATTTTGAGGTAGAAAGATTCTGATTTTGCACCCATGTTACACCACCATCATCCGAGTATGACGCATAAACTTCTGCACTATCACTGGTGGGTGTATTTCTGGTATCAAACCATTTTACATAAAGTCTGCCTGTTTCTTTATCGCACCAGGTAGAAGGATGCCACTGGTGATTTGCAGTTGTATTGGGATCATCATTTATAACTACCGCTGAAGACCAGGTTGCACCCTGATCGGTGGAGTAACGGCAGAATATATCAGGCTTATTCCCATTCCCCGCGGGAGTGTTTGATGCATAAACAAGATAGAGTCTTCCTCTGTATGATCCGTAGCTATTATCGGCTGTAATAAAAGGATATGGCCTAGTTCTCATATTTTCTACAGAATGTCTTCCGTTAATGTTTGTTCCAACATAGTTAGCAAAAAACTGTGCGGATTTTACAACAAATGATGATCCCCCGTTTGTAGAGGCATAAAATGTATAAGTTGGTGAAAATGTGGAACCACCATTAGTAACAACATAAACGGCACCACCCGGTATGTCACCACCAATAACATTTGGACCAACAGCAACCATCATTCCAGGTAATTGCTGAGTAGTAGCGTTCCAAGTATTTTGCCAGGTTACACCAAAATCTGTACTTCGTGTAAACCGACCTAATCCACCACCGGCTGTCATCACGGAATATACATAGTTTGCATACGGTCCGCTTGTCTGGTCCGCAGCAATCCAGTTTTTATCTACCCCGGAAATCGCCGTTACAGAGGCTGACCATGTTGCACCATTATCAGTTGAAACAATTACTTTACAGCCTTCAATGTTAGTAGCACCGAACATATTTTCATAGTATAAATTACCAAGACTATCGTAAGCAGTAACAGGATCTCCTCTCATAACTGCTCCAAAGTTCGGTGTTTGTGAAAACCATTCATATCCATTGTATGTATAGTGTGTCGCGTTTGTATTAAATGCATTAAAATATTCAGTAGGATTCATAGGATTCATTGAGATATGGGGTTCGGCAAAATCGACCCCTATAAAGAAATTCTCAAAACCATCTTCATCAACAATAACCTCCCTTCCTAAAGGTGCACTTGAAGGAATTGACTCAGGTATCTGTAGTCCAAGTGTGTTATCAAAGTTTGGATCTTGCTGTGCTGTAAGAGTTAATGCACAAAGAAAAATTAGTGCGAAAAGGAAACTGAAGAATTTGTAACTATGATGTGTCATCAGAATAACCCTTTTTTTATGAAGAAAATTCAATTTCTTAAGAAAATCCCTCTAAAATACAACTCAGAGGGATTAAATTAAAACCATTTCTTAAAGAATTTATTTTACAAGTATCATCTTCTTTGTTTCAGAAAATTTACCTGCTTTAATTTTATATAAATAAACACCACTCGGTAAATCCCTAGCATCAAATTGAACCTCGTGGTAACCGGCAGGTTTTTCATCTAATACCAGAGTCTCAACTTCCTTTCCCAGGATATTATATACTCTCAGATCAACAAATGATTTTTCCGGAAGCACAAAATTAATCTTTGTTGAAGGATTAAATGGATTAGGAAAGTTCTGTCTTAGAGCATATTCAGAAGGGTTGATACCATTTACATCATCTTCAACAGCGGTAATTCCTGATTCTGAAAACGCCAGACCTAAAATGCTCTTAAATCCAACCGAACCGATGATTGTTCCACTACCAGTTGAAGGATCAATACTAATAAAATCGGCGACATCATTTTCCGCACCTATAATCCCATACAGGTTGGAACCTTCGTCAAAAGCAATAGCGTTAGTTAGTTTACCTAAACCTGTATTTCCAACCATTGTTGTATCTCCGGTAGAAAGATCAACTTTAAACACCGCATCTTTGTTCACTACGATAGACCGCGTTGTTGCCCAGAGCTCATTTGTAACCGGATGAAATGCAATTCCGTTATATGAGCCTTCAGCATCAACAACAAAACTTGTATTGCCTGTTGCCAGATCAACGGTATAAAATTCACCATTCAGTGTTGTAATGTATAGTGTTCCGGCTGTATCGAATGCCATGCTGTTTAATGTGGGGATATTAACTGTATGCAGTAAATATGAATCACCCGCAGCAGAATTAACTCTTACCAGATCGGAACTGCCGTTACCGGTAACCAACCCGTATAAAATACCTGTTTCGGGATGAACAGATAGACTTTTAACAGCATCAAAAAGAGAAGCTCCTATATTTGTACCCGCACCTGAATTTTCATCTATAGTAAGGATGTTTCCGCTGTTCTGTGTTCCTGATGATGCATAAAATGTTTTATCCATTGCAGGATAAATTCTATATCCATTACCGGTAAAAGTCAAACCTCCAAAACCCGGATCATTGCTGGAAAAGTTAAAATTCTCGGTTACCACTCCTATACCGGAAGGGGTAAAATTAAATTGCAGTTCAAGCGTATCATAGGGAACAATTGTGTAAGGCAGAGTTGGTGGTGATAAAACATTAAAATCACCAACTGATGAAGGAATTGCTGTAATAATTAAATCGGCATCTCCATAGTTTGAAATTATTGCAGTCAAAGTATTACTGGATCCCCCAACTTCTGCATCACCAAAATCAATATTTTGCGGACTGGCAAAAGTATAAACACCGCTGTATGGTGCCATTCTAATCTGTGCAATGTACGTTGCCCAGGTACCACCTCCTGCAGCATATTCCGTATGCATCCAAACATCAAAATTATTTGATGGATCAAGGTAAATAGCCATATAGTCACCCCAACGACTTGGTGAACCTCCCCCTGTATAACTTCCCAGCCCTTCGGCAAAGGGTTGACTAGGACTCAATCCGGGAGGATCAGCCGCATGTTTTGTGGAATAATACGCGCCAATATATTCCGTATCAGCAGATCGGCTAAAAGTAAGAGCAATGTTGTTATTCTGATCAACAGCTATAGTTGGATAAATAAAATAGTAACCCTGTGCACCCAGATCAGCTTGCTCATCGATTGTATTTGTTGCAAGATCAACTATAACGTACCTGACACTCGTATTTGTAGGATACATTGAGTTCCTAACCGAATGCGTCATATAAAGTTTACCATCTTTAACAATTGGTGCCACATAGCAACCACTTCCTCTCGATAAAATTGGCCCTCCACCTAACTGATTAGCATTGGGTGCTTCCTGATAAGAAGAAGAAATAATTTTACCACGAATTGTTGGTGCAGATGATGTAGGATTAATAACTCTGTATAGATAATATGAGTTCCAACCTTGAAAATTAGCCCAAAAGAAATAACCACCCTCACCTGCAGTGTAGGAAAATGTAGGATGAATATAAAAAAGAGAAGTACCACCAGAACTACCACCGGGAGTTTTTACACTCCAGAAATCTATCCATGTAACCGGTCCTCCGTTGCTCCCATAAAATTGAGATTTTGGAATAACTCTTATTTTATTGTCGTGTATGTACGGACTTCCAAAAAAAGATAAACTCGTATATATATATATTGCTTCATCATCAAATCCAAGCTGCGGATAATCTCCCCAGGTGTTTGAAGGAACAGAGCCGTGCAACTTTGTATCCAATCTATATACATACCAGACTCCTAACGGATCGCTATCATCAGAATATGAAATTAAAGTCGCCGCTGTCAGATTAGAATTATTTACCTGCATCACTGCCATCACCCATCTGTCAGCAAAATGATCATATATTACCTGCACATCACCTATTTCGTCCGGCGATACAGGGGCCCACCAGGCAGCTACACTAATAGTTTTCAATACATTCCCCTGTTTATCAAATATTCTGAATAATGAAGGAAATCCATTTACCATAGCTATTATATGATCAGGTCCGGCTGCCATACAAGGATCCGGGGGAGTTGCAGGAGTCTGATTAAATCCTAAGAAACTATTAAGTAACACTGTTTGCCCACCATTTCCATCCGGATTATCTGTAACGCGGGTATCTTCAATGTATATAGTTTCCGGAATTAATGATTCATCAATCGCAGGCATTTCTCCATAATAGTCGGGAGGGATCTGCAAGTTTGGAATCTCCCTATTCTCTCCGGTGTACTCTGGTATGAACTCATCAGTAAAATTATCTGTGTTCTGCATTGCGCCACTGTTTACACTTCCGGCTGAAGGACCCTGATACCAGACAGAATCTAATTGCGCAAAAGAGGGAGTTGACAAAAATGTAAACGGAATAACTAAAGTCAGTTGAAAAAGAAATCTCATATTATCCTCTGTTTTTAGAATTTAAAATTGTGATGAACATAAGAATATCAGGAGAGGAATTCAATTTATAATTTTCCCCTGATATTGAGATGCCAAAAGTTCTGGGTAAATTCAATAATTATTTTTTCGATTCGTAAGTTTCAAGTAAATATTTAGCTACTGCATCCGCCTCATTCGGTTTTAAACCCGGATTAGGCATAGGAGGATATTCAGGATCTACTTTTACGGGATTGCGTATGAATGCCACAAGCTGAGCCTCTTTACCAACGTATTTTGGCAATACCTTCAAATGTGCAGGTCCCACTAATTTCTCATCCCATTTATGGCACGATGCACATTTAACCTGGTAAATTTCAGCAGCGTTTAATTCCGGGACTACATTTTCTCCTCTTAGTTCAGTAATATATTCAACAAACTGATTGCTGAGAATCGCGCTTTGCACCCTGGTAGAATTTTTTAACGCCTTTTGTTCACTTAGAATGTTAGCCGCCATTGAAAAAACTAAACTAAAAAAGAGCAACGCCGCTACTGTTCCTTTTATTTCTTTTGTAAGAAGATAAAGAAAATGATAGCCTAAAAATAAAAGTACAAGTGAAACGATTACGTAAGTAAAAACACTGCCTGAAAGTGAAGAGTCCGGTAAAGCGAACAGATTAATTAAAGCGAAAACAGGTATTAATATTGCAGAAGCGAATGTTACAATCGAAATATGGTTTCGTACAAATTTTTTATATTCTGATTCCTGATTTACTTCATCGCCTTTAACTTCAAACAGACTGAACAGCACAATACCTCCTGTTAAAGTAAAGGCAAACAGGATAAAATAAATAAATCGTGATAAAACCTGCCACAGAATTAAACCTGAAAGAAATTCCGAGGTAGTCCATTCATTAAATAACGTCGGTATTGTAATTCCTGTAATTAATAACCACAAGCCCAAAAATAAAAATACAATTCCGGCAATTGCCGCTAATCGTGCACGAAATGATTTGCTATCTGCACTAAGAAACGATCTATAGGAATAAATAAAAACAAGTGAAAGGGTAATAAGAATAAAGGCCCATGCAAAATATCTGAAAAGTGATAAATCCGCAGTATGCAGCAACTGGGCATAAATAATCACAATTGCTGCTACGGGAACAAGTCCGAATATTATCGCCGCACTTTTATTGAAGGTTACAATTTTAATTATGTCTTTTGATAACTTAAAATACCTTTCCTCAGCATTTTTACTTGACTTATTAAAACCAACAAGTGAAAGCATAGTTCCGCCCAGCAATATTCCGGCAAAAGGAATAAATATGAACAAAACAACAATAAGCATATAATGCAGAAGCTCTATATGTTCAGCTGATTGCGGTAATATAAAATTGTCTAATAATTCCATTAAAGATTAATAAATTAATGAGCTAACTTATCTATTGAAATAAGAAATACCACAGCCAAAACAAAAAAGTTTATATATCTGAAAGTAAATCTGAAAACGTTGTTACCTTCCCTTTCAGTTAATAATCTAAATGCGAGCCATGTCAGCCACACGCTGCAAAATAACAAACAAAGGTTAATCCAGAATTCTGTTACCAAACCATAAAGAGGAATAAGTAATCCTGTCACAGCAGTAGCTAAAATCCACATAAATGTAATGCGGCTCAGTTGATACTTTTCAAAAAGCGTGGTTAAAGTCGGAAAACCGGCTTTTCGGTAATCATCATCAAAAACCAGGAGCAAAAGCCAGAAATGTGGTATTTGCCAGATAAAGAAAAAGAATGAAATAATTATTATCTGCGGATCGAGAATGTAACCTCCTGCCGCTACCCATCCTACTGCCGGAGGAATTGCTCCAACAAGTGAACCGGGAATTATTGCAAATGCGGTTTTTCTTTTTAGTAATGTATAGACTACATTGTACCAAAAAAGATTTAACAAAGCTAAACCGAGTGCTAAGGAATTTACAAGATATCCTAAAATAATTGAGCCGGCGAATATTAATATTACCGAAAGGAGAAGTACTGCCTTTTCAGAAATCTGATGTGATGGTAAAGGTCTGTTTTTCGTTCGCTCCATTAATGAATCGAACTTACGTTCCTGAAAATGATTAAGCGAAGCCGAACCGAAAGCTAAAAACAGGATGCCTGCAACAGCATACAACATAGTAAGATCAAATTTACCGTCGAGAGCGATGTAACCAAATGCAGTTGTAAGTGCAACAAATGAAGTAATTCTAATTTTGATTAATTCAAAAAATATTTTTAATGAATTTTTCAGTTTAAACTCCAATTAACAATTTTCTATTTATTTATTCTGGTTCCAAACTGCCAGTCGTAAAAATCCTGTTCACTTAAAACAAAGATTTTCGAATACATATAAGAATGATTTAATCCGCAATATTCGGCACAAGCTATATCATATTCACCAATTTCTTTAGCAATGAACCAGGCAATTCTTTCCCTGTTGGGAAAAACATCCTTCTTCAACCTGAATGCAGGGACAAAGAAAGAATGATTAACATCATTTGAGTGTAAAATTAATTTTATCGGTTGATTAACCGGGACGTAGAGTGAATCAGTTTTTCTTCCGTCTTCATATTCAAACGACCATTTCCACATTTGTGCTGTAACATTTATTGGCATTGCATCTTCCGGTACATTAACCTGTTCGCTGTATCCAAGCCAGCCATACCAAAACATTAGTAAGACCAGAATAGTGGGAATCGCAGTCCAGAGTATTTCCAATGTCATATTACCATGTACATTTTTTGCTTTCGGGTTTCTTTTACGGTTATACTTTATGACGAAGAATATCATCAAAAAAGTTATCAGTACTAAGAAAAAAACCGAAACAATTAATGTAAAAAGAAACGCACCGTCAACTGAACTAACGAAATTTGAAACATCATCGAACATTACTTATAATCCCGCTTGTAACGAATAATCTGAAAACAGTAGAACAAAAGAAATTCCCAGAAAAAACAATGCAACAATTACAAATATTATAAATGTTTTGCCTTCATTTCTTAAATGCATAAAAATTGAAAGTACTAAAAAAGCTTTTATTGACGCAATTATCAATGCAGTTGCAACTGTAAACCTTCCAATATCCATTCCCGCAACAGCAACTGTAACAGTTGTAAGGATCATCAGCGCCAGCCATACTAAAATGTATATGCTGTAGCTATGTGAATTAGAAACTTTATTCTCCTTTTCTTCCATTATTTTCCTTAAGTAATAAGATAGAAAAGTGGAAACAAGAAAATCCAAATTATATCGACAAGATGCCAGTATAAACCAGTGTTTTCCAGTCTGACATAGTTGTCATGAGTAATCGTTCCCTGTTGTGTCATTCTTGCCATCACTGCAATTAAAACCATTCCAACTAAAACGTGTAGTCCGTGCAGACCAGTCATAACATAATACAATCCAAAAAATAAAATTTCACCCGGTTGTTTTGAGAGTAGTTCTTCACTCCCGGGATAAATTCCATGGTGAAATTTCGCAGTCCATTCAAAATATTTATTAACCATGAAGAATAGTGCAAGCAAGATTGTAATCAACTGCAGAACGATTGAAAGTAATTTTTGATTTCTCTGTATGGCCACAATTGATAGAGCCATTGTCAAGCTGCTTGTTAAAAGAACAGCTGTATTGAAAGCACCTACAATGGTATTAAGTTCTTTTGCTGCAAGATGAAATTGATCTGCATAAGTAAAACGATATACGGAATAAAGAAGAAACAAACCGCCAAAGAGCAGAAGCTCGGTAAAGAGAAAAAGCCACATACCCATACGGGAGCCTACATCATCCCGATGCACGTGTGAAGCGGCTGTATGTTCATGCGTACTCAATTACTCCCCGCTTTCTCAGCTTCAATTTCGTTCATTTTATATTGATACGGATCAGTTTCCACAACGGGTATTTCGGTAAAGTTTTCGTGAATTGGCGGTGTATCGATCCTCCATTCAAGCGTTTCACCACCCCAGGGATTTTTATCAGTTATTATTTTGCCTTTAAAAACTGATTTGAAAATATTATATACCATTAGAATTATACCCGCAACAAGAATCCATGAACCTATTGTTGAAATAAAGTGATAAGAATAAAACTCCGGAAGATAATCGTAATATCTTCTTGGCATACCCAGCCAGCCCATTATAAACATAGGAAAATACAGAATATTAAATCCAATGAATAAGAGCCAAAAATATATCTTCGCTAATTTCCTGTTATACATTCTTCCAAACATTTTCGGAAACCAGTAATGCAGGGCTGCAAAAAAGCCAAAGCCCGTCCCGCCAAACATTACATAATGAAAATGTGCAACAATAAATGAAGTATCATGTACTTGGATATCAACTGAAAGAATTCCCTGCATCACCCCGGTTAATCCTCCAATTGAAAAGAGAAAAATGAACGCAAGTACAAATAACATGGGTGTTGCAAGTTCAATGGAACCCTTATATAGTGTAGCAATCCAGTTAAAGACTTTTATTGCACTTGGAATTGCAACCAGCATTGTAAGCAATGAAAAAAGAAACTGGCTTGTGTTGCTCATTCCGGCAGTAAACATGTGGTGTGCCCATACAAGTGAACCAAACAGTGCAATTGCAATACTTGAAAATGCAATAAATTTATAACCAAAGATTGTTCTTCGTGCGAATACAGGTATAATCTCACTAACCACTCCCATTGCCGGAAGAATCATTATATAGACCGCAGGATGAGAATAAATCCAGAATAAATGCTGATAAAGAACAGGATCACCACCTAATGCGGGATCAAAAATACCAACGCCTAATAGCCTTTCAACCGCGACCAATAAAAGTGTAATTCCTATTATGGGTGTGGCTAAAATCTGGACCCACGCAGTTGCGTAAAGCGACCAGACAGATAGAGGCATTTTGAACCAGCTCATTCCCGGAGCACGCAACCTGTGAACGGTGGTAACAAAGTTCAATCCTGTTAGGATTGATGAAAAACCTAAAGTAAATGCAGCAAGCAGGGCAAGCATTACATTTGTGTTTGTTCTGACTGCATAAGGAATATAGAATGTCCAGCCGGTATCTGCAGGTCCACCCGGCAGAAGAATAGAAATCACTGCCAGCAATCCGCCCAGCATATAAAGGTACCATGATAGTAGATTAATTCTTGGGAAGGCGACATCCTTTGCACCGATTAATATTGGCAGGACAAAATTGCCAAAGACCGCAGGTAAGCCGGGTACTACAAAAAGAAATATCATTATAACCCCATGTAATGTAAAAATGGAGTTATATGTTTGAGGATCCATTATCGTTCGCCCCGGAGAGATGAGTTCAAGCCTCATAAGAAAACCAAAAGTTACCCCGACAAGAAAAAATACCGAGAGTGCACATAAGTATAGTAAACCTATTCTCTTATGATCCGTAGATAGTATCCAACCAAGAATACCGGAATGCTTTCCTTTATAATCTAGATAACTGGGTTCGTGTCCGTTAGATCCTGTAGCAACAGCTACTGATGACATATATTATTACCTCGCTTTTGATATCTCTTTTTTTGGTTTCAATTTAATTATTAAGAAAAAAACAACTGCTAGTAGAAGAATTCCTATTCCAAAAATTCTTGTAAAATTAATTGTGTAGCTTTGGCCTTCAGTATCATAACTAAAACAAAATCGCAGTACTCTTGCAATAGTAGGTGTTTCTTTTCCTTGTGATGTTTCCAAAATAGCCATTTTAAAATCGAATGGTAAAATACCATAACCGTGATTTTCAGTATAACTTGGAAAAAGATACCTGCAAATCTTCCCATCTTTATCTATAAAAATCAGCGCACCAGCATGCCGCAACTCTTTACCTTCTCTTTTAAAATAAAAACCTGCAGATTCTGTTACTTTTTTTATGTTTGCAATATCGCCTGTTAAAAACCTCCAGCTTTCAGCTGACACATCTTTTTCAAGTCCTGAAAAAAGTTCCTGCTTCTTTTTTGAAGCAATTTCAGGAGTTTCATATTTATCAATGCTAACACTTATAATATTATAATCGTAACCCGGTTCTAAATCAGATTTATTTACAACATTAGAGAGTTCAAACAGCAATGGGTTGCAGATACCCGGACAGTTGTAATAGACGAGTGCAAGAACTGTTGGTCCGGTTATTAGATCACCAATAAAAACATCATTTCCTTTTTCATCATAAAATTGTGCATCTTTTGGGATGTAAGATCCAAGCTGCTCGTCAATGCCTATATCAATTTTCTCATCACTAAAACTAAAGGATGTTATAACAATTGAAATTAAAAAAATGTTTAACAAGTCTTTCATGTGCTACTTAAAAATTGCTTCTAAGATAATTATACAGTGAAGTCCACTCATCATCACTTAAATTAAAAATCCTTCCATTAAAACCATTTTGATTGACATTTAAAGTAATAAAATTTATAAATTGTGATTTGCTATTTTTCCATGTGTTAGAATTAATAAGAGATGAAACTGCAAGCTTTCCATTGTCAACTATATTTTTAAATAGTTTTGAACTCCGTTCAGTCCTATTGCTTTCGATTAAATTAAAAAGATATTCAGTTTTTTCAGTTTTTTTCTTTACCTCATTCAAGATAATCTTTTTCGCAGAAGCAACTGGAATTTGTGCCGGAATCTCCATTCCAGATGATAAATTATATAATTGATCGAGAGCAGCAAGTTCATCGTCACTCTCTATCGGTGCATCGGTCATAAATTCATTTCTTATATAATGTGCCAGGGCAATTCTATCTTCAGGCGGAAGATAATCGTATGCAATCATTGAGCTACCCTCAATTCCCTCCTGCAAAGTAGTGTATATTCCGGATAAAGTCCTTCCGTTTTTCCAGCCTTCAGAACTTTTGAAATTTCTAGGTGCAGGATTTAATCCAACTGATGCCGGTCCTCCGCCTGCTCCTGTTTCATTATGGCACGATGCACAGATTCCGTTATAAAGTTCTTTTCCTTTTAACAAAAGTTCATCTGATGGTTGCTTGTAATTGAATATATCTATCGGCGGAATAGTACTTGATTCAACTACAGCAAGATCAGTTACAATTGTTGTGTCCGGTATAAAAGCCGGGACCTTCTTATCTGTAACATCATCCAGATTTGCGACATAATACAATCCGATGATTACAATAACCACTAAAACATATGGATAAAGCATTCCAAACAAAGCCCCAGGATTTTGTTCTATCTCGGTCTTTGCTTCTTCTATTTTTTTCTTAATGTCAAGCATAAGCGTTACAAATGAAAATCAAGCCCACGTTTTAGTTTTGGATCGCCAATTGGCAAGAGATTATCCTTCTTCGCCTTAAAATTGAAGACGATAATTATTAGTCCAATTATTAAAATGGGAAACACAAAATCTATCCAGCTAAATGTATAACCGTTTTCCATCCCGGGCGCTTCGGGCATGACGAGCCAGTATAAATCAAATAAATGAGCAAAGAGGAGCCAGATGGAAATAAACTTTAGTCTTTTCGGATCACTCTTTGCAGGATTTGAAACCAGCATCGCATAAGGGACAATAAAATGTATTATTATTAATAGAATAGAGAAAATTGCCCAGCTTCCTTCCCATTTTTGCAAAAACCAGAAAGTTTCTTCCGGAAGATCAGCATACCAGATCAACAGAAACTGTGAAAAAGCTATATAAGCCCAAAAGTTCACAAATGCAAAAAGTAATGCACCAAGACTGAACAGGTGATCGTTTGTAATTTTAGGATGAAGATATTCATTCTCCTTTAGTAAAACTGTTGCCAGCGTTGCAGCAGCTAATGCGGCAATCACAGTTCCGGAGAAAAAATAAACGCCGAAAATTGTTGAGAACCAATGTGGTTCAACACTCATCAGCCAATCAATTGCAGAGATTGTGATTGTGATTGCAAATACGGGTATAAATATTACCGAAAGCCTGATATTGTTCCTGGTTAATTTTTGTTCCTTTGTTTCATCCTGCTTTTTAGAGTTTCTGACAAAAAAGAGATAGAACAATGTCCACAAGCCTATTAATACAAATACACGTATAATAAAAAACTGAATATTCAGATAAGGCGCTTTGCCCTGCAAAATCTTATCCTCAGCAACTGCCTCCGCATGCGACCAGTGAAACAGATCGTGCATATTAAATAAAAGCGGAATAACTAAAATTGCTAACAAAGGAATTGTGGCCGCGAAGAATTCAACTACTCTTCTAATCGGTACGCTCCAAACTGCGCCAGCAGCATATTCAAGAGCAACTAAAAATAGTGAACCCAAACCAATACTTATCATAAAAGTATAAGAAACCAGATAATTAAAAGATGCTCTTGTGTGATCTGAAAAAAATGCAATCACACCGAGTATAATTCCAATAACCAGTAAACCCATTCCAATTTTTGAAATACTGGATGGAAGTTCTTTTTTCTGATATGTTATTTCTTCACTACTCATTTATTTTCCTGCTCTAACAAATTCCAGGTCAGAATCAGTTGCGTTTTTCGCTCTCTGAAGAACACGTATATAATTTACGATTGCCCATCTTTCTTCTCGGGTAATTTGAGAGGCATAAGACGGCATAACATTCTGTCCGTTTGTGATTATATGATAAATCCACCCATCGCTGAAATCTCTCGCCCTGTTTGAATGAAGAGTTGGAGGATTCGGAAACTGCCCTCTCAATCTGCTGTCCCCATCGCCGTAGTTACCATGGCAAGGACTGCAATATGTTAAGAACTTTATTTCTCCCAATGCAAGATTTTTTTCTGTAGGAACATAAGGATTAGATAGAACTTCAGTTGGATTTGTTTCTCCCATAAACGGGTAAGGTATAAATCCTCTTGCAACTGTTCCTTCAACCGGTACTCTCATACCTCTTTGATCGGCAAAAATTTCTGTTCTGGATTGAGGAATAATTTTGTCCTGTTCCATCATCCAGTTAAATGGATCCAGAAACAATAATTTATTCAGAGTTAAATAGGTTCCTAAAGAAACGACTATGGCCGTACCTGCAAGAAAGGTTAAAAACTTCGGCTCAAAAATCGGGTAAGTTACTTTTTCGCGGTGATATACAATACCTGTTTGAATGGGATCAAAACTCTTCAACAATCCTAATACGCTCTCTTCATCAAATTTTGGATCGTCAGATTCAATTAAAATTCCGAAATGATCACAGGATACTTTTTTCATATAGTCGGTATCATGCAGGGGAAATTCATTTCTTGGCAACTGAAAGAAGAGCGCAAACATCGCCACGACAGTAGATACGGTAGCAAGTATTACTGTTACTTCAAAGGTAACAGGAATAAAGGCAGGTAAAGCAAAGAACGGTTTACCGCCAATTACCATCGGATAATCTACGCTCATTGTCCACCACATAAAGAACAGAGCAATTGCCGTCCCGGATAATCCGCAAATTAGAGTTACAATTCCCAGCATAGAAGGCTTTAGTCCCATTGCTTTTTCCATTCCATGCAAAGGATAAGGTGAATGGACATCCCATTTTGTAAAACCAGCTTCTTTTACTTTTTTTGCTGCTGAGGTAATTGTATCGGGATTATTAAAAAGTGCAGAAACACCGTAAATTTTCTTATCAGCCATGATTATCAACTCCGTGATGTGATGGCTGAGCACCGTCTGCAACTGCTTTAACTTCTGATATTGAGACTACCGGAAGTGATTTTGTAAACAGAATTACCAAAGTAAAGAATAAACCAAAACTTCCTAAAAGAATTCCGGCATCATAGAGTGTCGGAGCATACATCCCCCAACTTGAAGGCAAAAAATCTCTATGCAGGGAGGTAACAACAATTACAAATCGCTCGAACCACATTCCTATATTCACAAAGATAACTATTACCAGCATCACCGGAATTGATCTTCTGAGTTTTTTAAACCAGAATAACTGCGGGATAAATACATTACAACTGACCATTATCCAGTATGCCCACGCATACGGTCCGAATGCTCTGTTAATAAAAACGAACTGTTCAAATTGAACTCCACTGTACCAAGCCATAAAAAATTCCATCCCGTATGCATAACCTACCATCATACCGGTAGCCATAATTACTTTGTTCATTTTTTCGAGATGATCTATTGTAATAATATTTTGAAGATCGAAAATTTTTCTAACAAAGATCAGTACTGTTACCACCATTGCAAATCCTGAAAAGATTGCTCCTGCGACGAAGTACGGAGGAAAGATAGTTGTATGCCAGCCGGGCATAATTGAAACTGCAAAATCAAAGCTTACTATTGTATGCACCGAAAGAACTAATGGTGTTGCAAATCCTGCCAATATCACATAAGCTTTTTCATAATGCAGCCAATGGCGTGTTGAATGTCTCCAACCTAAACTGAAAATTGAATAAATACTCTTTTTAATTTTCGAAGTCGTTCTGTCCCTAAGGGTAGCAAAATCAGGAATTAATCCGGTATACCAAAAAACCAATGACACGGTAAAATAAACAGAAACAGCGAAAACGTCCCAAACGAGTGGTGATGTAAAGTTAACCCACAATCCGTGCTGGTTTGGATAAGGCATTAAATAACCTGCAAGCCACGGCCGCCCTGTATGAATAACAGGAAAAATCCCGGCGCAAATAACAGCAAAGATCGTCATGGCTTCAGCAAAACGGGCAATACCTGTTCTCCATTTTTGTCGGAGCAAGAAAAGAATAGCTGATATTAGGGTTCCGGCGTGACCTATTCCGACCCAAAAAACAAAATTTACAATTGGAAATCCCCAACTAACAGGCTGATTATTGCCCCACATTCCTACTCCGTTGAGGAATGTAATCAGGAGACAGATGGCGCCAATACCCAATATACTGGATGAAACTGCAAGCGCAATATAAAATTTCTTATCCGGTTTTGTATCTAAAGGCTTTGCAACCAGCTCTTCAATCTGAGCTAAGCTTAGTCTTCCCTGAACCGGAGCAGCTTCAACGGAGTAATCAACGTTGCTCACTAAACTTCCTCCGAATGAGTATTTCTAAGTCGTGCAAGATATGTCACGTTTGGTTTAACGTTTATCTCCTCCAATACATAATATCCCAATTCGTGATTTCTGTATTTATGAAACTCTTCTTTTTCATTATTAATATCACCAAAATGAATTGCATTTGAAGCGCATGCTTCCTGGCAGGCAGTTTTAACATCCGAACCTTTCAGCTCTCTATTTTCCTTAATTGCCTCTGAGCGCGCATCACTTATTCGCTGCACACAAAACGTACATTTTTCCATCACTCCACGCGAGCGTACTGTAACTTCAGGATTTTGAAGAAGTGCAAACACAGGTGATTCCTGATAACCATTTTTAAAGTAATCACGGAAATTGAAATAGTTGAATCTTCTGACTTTGTACGGACAGTTATTTGAGCAGTATCTTGTTCCAACACATCTATTATACACCATTTGATTCAAACCATCAGGGCTGTGTTGCGTTGCAACAACCGGACAGACATTTTCGCATGGTGCATTATCACAATGCTGGCAAATCATAACCTGGTTGCTGACTTTTGGATCCTCCGGTGGACCAGAATAGTAGCGATCAACTCTAAGCCAGTGCATTTCTCTTCCTTTTTCAACCTGCTCTTTTCCAACAACCGGAATATTGTTTTCAACATTACAGGCAACAACACAATCACCGCAGCCTAAACACTTATTCATATCGATTGCCATCCCCCACTTAACGCCTTTATATTCAATCGGAGGATAAACAGTTAAATCACTGTAATGATTTTCACTTTTGATAAAATCAGGATCATTAATATACCGTTTAAAGGTTCCTTCCTGAATAATTTTTCTTTTTTCAGGAAGATCTTTGGTTGCACCCTCATTAAACGCATAAATGGTTTGTGAAGTCACTAATTTATATGTGCCTTCAGACTTTTTAATATCAATACCTGAGTAAAGAAAAGGAGTAAGACCTAATTGAGGATTAAAAAGTAAATAAGCATTAAAACCAACTCCTGTTCCGACTGTCCCACCATTAGTGCGTCCATAGCCAAACTCAATAGTGATTGTTCTATCGGCTGCGCCCGGTTGAATCATAACCGGAATTATTAATGAATTACTTCCTACGCTTATTTCAACTAAATCATGGTTGTTTACACCCAGTTCGTTTGCGGAAACAGGAGATATGGCGGCAAAATTATCCCATACTACTTTTGAAACTGGATGCGGTAATTCCTGAAGCCAGCCATTATTTGCAAATCTGCCATCACGGACAGTGTAACTTTCTTTTAAATGAAGTGAAAATCCACTGACTGATTCTGTCGGTTGTAAGTCCCCTAAAGCAGCAGAATTAAATTTTCGGATTCCGCTGTTTGTCTCATTGGTGAACACAACTCCATCGTGCAGCGCACCGTACCAAAATCTATTGAAATCGAGCTTGCTGTTTACGGAAGGATAAATATTCTCTTCCCAATTTTTCTTTAAGTAGGAATGATAAGTTTTATCATTGTAGGAGGCAGAATCACCATCCAGCCAGGTAAGCAAAATAGATTCAGTCTGCCTGGAATCATATAATGGCGCGATTACAGGCTGTTGAAGTGAATAAAATCCTGTTCTTGTTTTTACATCACCCCAGGATTCAAGTTGATTATTAATTGGAAGAATAAAATTAGAAAGCAATGATGTTTCGTTCTCGACTTCAACCAGACTAATTACTGAGCCGACTGATTTTAGAGCCTCACTATAATTAAATCCCGGGGGAAGATTATATACCGGATTTACATTTAAATGAATTACAACAGCAATTTCACCATTTTTCATGCGCAAGGATAATTGACGTATGCTATCTAATGTCGTTATTGGCTGAACAGGTAATGGCAGCGATTCAGTATTATAAAGAGCATCATTACCCAAAACACTATTAATCATATTTACTGCTATATGTACATTTTCCGGTAGATGATCACCCGCGTGAAGGATGGCTCTCCCTTTGTACGAAATAAGATCGTCAATTAAGTGATTTAACGTTTTAACTTTCAGTCCATTTTCATCAGCAAAACTTTCAAGATTCAAACCGGAAGTACTTAATGGAATTCCTGCACCCCTTTTGTTTAAAGCATCAGCTAAAGCAAGAATAAAATTCAATTGCAGATCAGATCTTAATCTTAACCTGTAATCAGCATTCATTCCTGTAAGGGATAAATTTCCCTCGAGAACATAAAGCCGGTTAAAGTTCTTCCCTATTACATCTCTTCCTTCGGAGTAAAGTCGGGCGGTTTCTATTTTGTTATTACTGTCTCCTAGAAAATCTGAATCGAGAGATAAAATAATTTTAGCTTTATTCCATTTTACACCGGGAAATTCTCCATCGCCGTAACATTTTCTCCAGGCAGAATTTCTTATTTCTCCAGAGATGGATTCATATGAATAGATTTTAGCGGTTGGAAATTTATCGACAAAACCATCTAATACTTTTTTAGTAGTGGGCGATACAAGTTCATTAGTGATAATTGCAATTTCATGGTCTCCGGCATTCATTAACTCGAAATAAATTTCTTCATCGGCTCTTTCCCAGTTCAAATCAACAAATCTATTGTCAAGCTTCTTCTTAGGGTTTTTCAGCCTGTCCGGATCATATAAGCTCATTATACTTGCCTGCCCCTGCGCACAAATTTTTCCTTTTGAAACGGGATGGTCGGGATTACCATCTAACTTTACAGGTCTGCCTTCACGAGTTTTAATCAGTATTCCACAGGCATTTGCACACTGAGTGCATGTCGATGCATAAAAATTTGGTCTGCCGGGAAGAATCTCTTCGGGTTTTTTATTATACGGAATTATTTCGCCTTTGTCACGGTAATCTGTGCAGCTCGTTCCGGCAATTGCTGCAGAAGCACCAAGCAAGGCAAGAAATTTTCTTCTGGAAAGAGAAGACATTCCGTTCATTTCAATTTTCTCTGAAATGGCTTCTTTAAACTCATCTTGATTTATTTTGACAAACTCTTTTGAGTTATAAAGCTCTTCAAATGATTGCCAGTAACCTGCCTGCCCGGCAGGGATGTTTGATTCAGGATTTTGTGAAGATCTTTTTTTGATATCAGACATTCTTCACACCGGTTTCTTCTCTCTTAACTGCAAGTTTATTTACTTTGACTTTAACTGTATTTGAATCAGATACAGATTTTCCTTTAAAGTAACCCAAGGGGTTAATTTTCACTATCGCTAAACCTAAAACTGCTATTGAAAATTTTGTAAAAAACTTTTTTCGCTTCATAATTATTTAAAAATTATCTATGACAAGCCCAGCAATATTCGGGACCGTTATTAATTTCATCAACTTCAAAGTAAGGCATTTTATCGTGTGCATTTCTGTGGCAATTTAAACAGCTGCCCATGGTAAAGGATTTCATCTGCCCTACTTTTTCCATCTCTTTTATTTCCCCGTGACATGATTCGCATTCAATACCTTTATTAACATGAACGCTATGGTTGAAATAAGCATAATCGGGCACTTTGTGAATCCTCTTCCACATTAAAGCATTATTTTGATTATAATATTCAGTGAGTTTTACAATTTCAGGTTTGTCTTTACGTGCCACCGTATGGCAATTCATACAAGTTGATACAGGTGGAACAACAGCGTGTCGTGATTTTTCCACACCAATGTGGCAGTACTGACAGTCTATTTTCATCTCTCCTGCATGTAACTTGTGCGAGTAAGCAATTGGCTGATCGGGAGTATAGCCAATGCCATCTCTTTCAGCACGCGATGCAAAATAAGTTAAAGCAAAAGCAGACAGAGCAACAAAAATTGTTACAGGCAGCCTATTCCTTAAAATATAATCAATATAGCTGCGTTTCATCCAATCCTCTTAAGCAAATAAATGAGTCGATTGGCAGCAGATTGCAGGTATGGTAGTAAAAATCTTTTCCTTTGCAACACTATAATTTTTATTAGAATATGCTTTTAAATTTGAATAATATAGACGCGAGGTAAAATGCTACAAGTAGCTGTTATCTCTGATTTTTGAAGTCTAAAAATTATAATTTTCTATATTTAAAACAAACTCTCTTTATGATATAATTTATTTATTCAGTTAAATTATTAACATTATAATTTGATATTACTATTAAGCAATTCTTGTCAGAACCTGATAGACTAAAAAGGCTGTTAAAACCATTAGTAGTAAATACAGAGCCAACAATTTTAGCCAGCGGATGTTCATAACCAGCGAAGATTTAAAGCCTCGCCAGCCACATTTTTTACATCTGAATAATTCATACCAGGATAACGTTTTTATTATTTTTTCAATAGAATTTCTTGCCCGGGAAATCCTGAGCGTATCACTGGCTGAACAAGAAGGACATTTTGCAAATAAGGGATTGCTAAAAACCATAAATTATTCTATCCAATTTTAAAAAGAATCCTGGCAATCGCAAAAATCAGCAGCATAGCAAACACATTTCGCAACAATCTTGCAGAAGACTTCAAAGCAAATTTTACACCCGTAAATGCTCCTAAAATTGCTCCGATTCCTAAAGGAAGAGCCGCCTGAAATACCACATAACCATAAGTACCCGGTATTGATTCAACATTAGCTGTTATCATTAAATAGGCAATGGTAGAAAAGATCATAGTGATGGCAACAATTATAGAAGATGTTCCAACAGAAATTTTGGTATCCAGATGAAATAGATATATTAAGGCAGGTACGTAAATAACCCCGCCGCCAAGACCTGTAATAGCAGAAAAAGTACCGACTATGATCCCCACAAAAACATAAAATTTATTGCTGACCGGTTTTGGAGAAAAGTAAAATCTTTTAATTTTATTTTCAAAGAATAACCTGAGGGCTACTAAAGATAAAACAGAGGCAAAAATAACTTCGATAATTTGCGAATGAATTTTGACAACAAAGAAAGGAGTGATAAAAGCAGCTAAGGCCGAACCGATTGATACCAATACAGCAGCCTGTTTAATGAAATTTTTAACCCTATTATGTAAATATGCCGATATTGATGCCCCCATTGATCCTGCAAACAGTGAGGTACCAATAGTATAATAGGCGAGTTCGGTTTCAGGAATATGAATTACAGGGAGTAAATAGTATAGAACCGGTACAAATATTAATCCACCACCAATGCCGAGCATACCGATAAGAACACCGGATATATATCCAATAAATAAAAAAATTAAGATTATCAGTAATTCATTCAATTAACATTTAATAGGTGGTTATAGATTTTATCATTTTTTAAAATCTGTAAAGCAGTCTGTACCTGAATGTCGGAGTTCAGCTGCTCTTCAATTCTGCCTTCCAAACCAATGTAGCGGGCAGCTAACTCAGTTCTAATCTCTCTAAGAATTTCTGCTCGATAAATTTTCATCTCACTTTTATACAGATCAGTCAATTCTTCTTTTATATGTTCTAATTCAGTTTTTAGATTTTTATCGGAGGTGGAAATTCCACTTATCAGATTATTAATTTCAACTTCTGCTTTAGATTCATATTCAAATCCTGCAGAATCAAGATATCTTTTAAATTCTTCGAATAGAGGATTATCTTTTATATCACTGTAATTTACTTCAGGTTTAGTATAGTTATAATGATTTGCAAACTTAAAGAAATAACCAGAAGCAAGTAGCTCTTTAGTTACATTCCCCTCGACATTAAAGTTAACCGTAGTGTCAGGAGTTATTCCCCCCTTTGAATAAACTTCCCTTTTATTATCTGTAAAGAATTTAAATTCTTCACTTGATTGTATCCCTTTAATTACATCATTCTCTTCGGAATAGTCTATTTTTTGAATACTTCTTCCACTCGGCGTATAATACTTGGCAGTAGTAATTTTTAATGAGGTGTTATAGCTTAACGGAGTTATAGTCTGAACTAAACCCTTCCCGAATGATTTTGTTCCTAAAATCACACCTCTATCGTGATCCTGAATGGCACCGGCAACAATTTCTGAAGCCGAAGCACTTCCGCCATTTATAAGTACAACAATTTTTGCTTTATTTACTATAGGCTCCTGCACCGAATAATATTTTTTTTCACTTGCAATACTCCTGCCTCTGGTAGATACTATGAGCAGGTCTTTAGGAAGAAATTTATCACAAATGTCTACTGCAATATCAAGCAACCCACCGGGATTTCCACGTAAATCAATTACAACTGACTCAATCTCATTTTGATCTTTCAATTCTTTTAGCACATCTTTAAGTTCTTCACTTGCGGAGCGATTAAAATTTGAAAGTTTTAAATAAACATTATGGCTGTTTTTCGGGTAAAAACCAGAGTAAGTTAAGTTTTTAATTATTACTTCTTCTCTAACAATGTTAAACGTGAGAGTATCTGAATCATCATTTCTTAAAACTTTAATTTCAACGGTTGTTCCAGGCTCGCCTTTTACTAAATTAGAAACTTCATCAACGTTATCCGCAGAAATTGTATTACCCGAAGCTTCAATCAGTACATCTCCAATTTTCAATCCCTGTCTTTGTGCTGAATATCCATCCATGATTTCAACAATAGTTACGTTATCCCCTCGGACACCGATAGAAATTCCAATTCCTCCGTATGTTCCGTTTGTAATCAAATCAATATCATCCATTTTCTTTTCATCGACAAAAATTGTATACGGATCGAGTGATGAAAGCATTCCCTGAATTCCTGCTCTCATAAATTGCTCGGGATCAACTTCATCCACATAATTCTCTGAAATTTCTTTATATACTTTACTAAACAATTCAAGGTTTTTTGAAATTTCCAGATAGATGTCACCTTGTCTTGCATTGAATCCTATAGCAAGCATTACCGTAAGGCTGAGAGCGATTACTAAAAAAAAGTTCTTTTTAAACATATTTTTACCTGCCGTCAATTAATTCAATTTCAGAAATAATTTGATTATTAATATTTTCAATAGTCTGTGTCCCGTCAACTACTTTAAACCTCTCTTCTTTAGAGGCTATTTCCAAGTATCCGTTTCTTACACGATTGTAAAATTCAATATCTGCAAGTTCAATCCTATCAAGTTTTCCTTTAGATTTTTTCTTTTTCCTCTCATTCGCAACTCCAACCGGGATATCAATAAAAAATGTAATTTCAGGAATCGTATCCCCAACCGCAAGTTTATGAACTTGTCGTACCTTCTCAATTGGAATTCCTCTTCCATAACCCTGGTAAGCAGTTGAAGAATCGTGGAACCGGTCAGAAATTACATAATATCCTATTTGAAGATAAGGACGAATTTTTTCACGGACTAACTGCGCACGACTCGCGGAAAACAACAACAATTCAGTCTCGGCAGCCATACTGCTGTTTTTATTATCCAGGAGCATAACTCTGATTTTTTCAGACAGTTCAGTACCGCCTGGTTCACGTAAAATTTCTACTTTTTTATTTTTTTCAATCAGATAATCTTTGAGTAATTCAATTTGTGTTGATTTACCACAAAAATCTATTCCTTCAAATGATATAAACATATAATGTATTAAGAAAGTAAATTTAAAATATTTGAATTTTTAATATATGGAAAGTTTTATGGCAAATTAAAGGTAAAAACTTAATCTCAGGTTGTTAATAATATAACTAATAAGATTTAATAACATAGCGCAAACGTTCGGGTTTTGTGAATAAAACAATTGTATTTAGTGGTGATTCAATTTGAGGTAATACACTTCCAAGAGTATCAAGCACAACCTCTTTATAGTAAACATACGATTTAAAATTTTCCTTTGATAACTTGCCTAAAACCTCGATACCGCCTCTTACACTGCAGCCGATTTTATTAGGAAAAAGAAGCACTTCTTTATCCGGTGGAACATCAAGAACTTCAACTTCAATATTATCAATTTGTCTGTCAATTATCCTTTGAATATCCATAGTGACATTTATGCTCTGACTGCTGTAAGTAAATCCTCTTAAAGTTGGCAGTAGCACAATTTTTTGAATTTTACTATCCAATGAAGCTAATTCTATTTCTTCAGTCCGGATCTGCTCCATCTTTCTTAACATTCCTGCAGGACCCGAGACAATTACGGAATCAGGGGAAAATATTAAATCCGAGGCAAGACCATAACCGGGTTTAAAATCTAAATTAAGCCGTGGAACAACCGGAAGCTTTTTGGAAATAATTTTTTCTACATTGAAGACTATGGTATCGGGAGCAATGTCGATTATTTCAAGTTCAGACAAAATCCAGCGATTATTAGTTAAATTGCTTGCAATACCTATTACTTTTTGACCACTATCTCTGTTTACTGAAACCTTGAAGTCGGAATCTGCTCCTATATTTAGCGACACAAGCCGCCAGCCCTGCCCCTTTACTCTTAAAGAAACATTGCCGGGAATATTGGAACCGCATGTATAGCCGGGTGGAAAATCTGTTAAAACTAATTTCAGATCAACATCGGTATAATAAAAATCAGAAAGTGAAATGGATCCCCAAAGAATAAAGGAAAATAAAATTGCCGCTATAAAGATGTAAATCTTTTTTCTCAAAATATAAACACAGTTTTAATGCAACTAATAGAAAGTATTAAGTTGAGAGAAATTTACTAATGTTATTTTTTAAGAAGGGTTTTAAAGTAATCCAGAAGTTCAGTTCTATTTGCTCTAGAAATTTCCCTTCCTTTAATAGGGAACTCTTCAACACTGCGTGCAAATCTTCTAAGTTGATGCACATTT
>Ga0209536_100001533_pt1 | contig 38023 bp, 39 predicted proteins | sample DeeMarSeWOR28_12_FD_187461 | JGI IMG/M metagenome (GOLD analysis project Ga0209536, IMG submission 187461) | Marine sediment microbial communities from White Oak River estuary, North Carolina - WOR-2-8_12 (SPAdes) (version 2) | ecosystem: Environmental > Aquatic > Marine > Intertidal zone >... | reverse complement strand
GATCGTCAATGACGGCACAGTCGACAGTGCAGCGGATACAGTAAGCATCAGTAACATTAACAGTGTGCCGGTTGCAAATGCTGGCCCGGATCAGACAACCCTGGTGGGCAGCACCGTGACCGTGGATGGCAGCGGCTCGAGTGATGTCGATGGTGATGTGCTCACCTTCAGCTGGTCGTTGACACCACCAGCAGGCAGTGCGGCTGCGCTATCTGATACAAACGCAGTCAAACCGACATTCGATATCGATCTTGCTGGTATTTATGTAGCACAGCTGATCGTCAATGACGGCAGAGTGAACAGCGCACCTGATACGGTCAATATCAGTACCATTAACAGTGCACCGGTTGCAAATGCAGGCGCTGATCAGTCAACACTGGTGGGCAGCACCGTGACACTGGACGGCAGCGGCTCGAGCGATGTCGATGGTGATGCGCTCACCTTCAGCTGGTCGTTGACATCACCAGCAGGCAGTGCGGCTACGCTATCTGATACAACAGCAGTCAAACCGACATTCGACGTCGATCTTGCTGGTGTTTATGTGGCACAGCTGATCGTCAATGACGGCACAGTCAACAGTGCAGCGGATACAGTAAGCATCAGTACCATTAACAGTGCGCCGCTGGCAGATGCAGGCCCGGATCAGACAGTGCTGTTGGGCAGCACCGTGATACTGGACGGCAGCGGCTCGAGTGATGTCGATGGTGATGTACTCACCTTCAGCTGGTCGTTGACACCACCAGCAGGCAGTGCGGCTGCGCTATCGGATCCAGCTGCAGTCAAACCGACATTCGACGTCGATCTTGCTGGTGTTTATCTGGCGCAGCTGATCGTCAATGACGGCACAGTCGACAGTGCAGCGGATTCAGTAAGCATCAGTACCAGCAACAATGCACCGGTAGCAGATGCTGGCCCGGATCAGACGGTACTGGTCGGTGTCACGGTGGCGCTGGATGGCAGCGGTTCGAGTGATGTCGATGGTGACGGACTCACCTACAGCTGGTCGTTGACTGTACCCGCGGGTAGTACAGCGAACCTGTCAGACCCGGCTGCAATCAACCCGACATTCGACATCGATCTGCCTGGTGATTATGTGGCACAGCTGATTGTCAATGACGGCAGAGTGAACAGCGCGCCTGATACGGTCAGCATCAGTACAATCAACAGCGCACCCGTTGCCGATGCTGGTACAGACCAGGCAGTGCTGGTGAACGATACTGTAATACTGGATGGCAGCGGTTCGAGTGATGCGGATGGTGATAACTTGAATTTCAGTTGGGCATTAACGACGGTTCCAGACACCAGTATGGCTGTGTTGTCTGATGCCGCAGCCGTGAGTCCAGACTTTGTTGCAGACCTGCCTGGTGCCTATGTCGTACAGCTGATCGTAAATGATGGCACAGTCGATAGCCCTGCCGATACAGTTGTCATAACTGCGACAGCGGCAAGCGGAAGCTTTATAGATGGTCAGACAAAATATTTTGATGACTGTGCCTCCTGTCATGCGGCGGGGAGCGCTGATACAAGTTCAACGGGAAAGGCTGGCGACCTGTACGGTTTAGGCGAATTAAAGCTGGTTCCTGACTTGAATGATGAGTATGGGGGAATGAATACAGTTACTGACCTCACGGATCAGGAAATACTTGACCTCAAAGCTTTCCTCGATGATCCATCGATTGCGCCCTAGTCCCGAGGATAGATCCATTAATGGTTCGTGGATTATTGGTGCTGATTCAGAATTTATCTGACGGTTGCTGCATGTTTTCGCTTGTCCGATAAATCAGTTGATGCTGGAGAATTAACATCGTGTTTTCTCGCAGAGGCGCAAAGAACGCAGAGGTGACATGTTTTTAATGCAAAGAAAGTATCGTTTTATTTAATCTTTCTTTGCGTCCTCTGCGCCTCTGCGAGAGTAAATCTCTATAGCCTCTTCTATATAGCCAGTTTCGCAGCCTGGATGGAGCAACGCGCAATCCGGGAAATTTATTGCTACAGCTAATTACAGTATTCCCTGACCTGCTGTTTGGCTGCCTTGATGCGCCTCTGTTTTTCCTCATCGCCGACATAACGGACTTCGCCTTTCTCGTCACGCTCCCTCAGCTGGCCGCGTGACTGGATGGTTGCCAGGTCCTGTCTGGCTGCCTGGCAACGCTTTTTGACTTCTTTCATGGATAACGAGGGAACCGGAGGCTGCTCGGGTATGCCTTCTTCCTTGATCCTCTCCGCCTCATCATCGGCCTGCTGTTTAAGATTATCGAGTGCTTCTGCACCTGTATTAACGCCTGCCCTGCTGGTATTAACTTTCATTTTTTCTGCATCAGCGTCAGCCGGTTTTTCGCTGCCGTAGTGCACGTTGCCCTCGGCATCTGTCCATTTATATATTTTTTCGGCAAGTACGGCATTGGAGCTGATTAAAATAACCGCACTTACTGTGGCGAAAACGAAGTTCTTCAACAAAATCGAGGATGAGCGACCCCTTGTTGAACTCTGGCCGGGTTGGTTAATATTGATTGGCATGCATCTAAGCTCCTTTTTTTCTTTATGAGTGTTACCATAGTCTTTTCAGGCAAAAAATACAGCTTTTCAGAGCTCTTTTAATATGGCGGACAGGCGACTCAAAATATTTCACACTGTGGCCCGGTTGCTGAATTTCACCAAGGCGGCTGAAGAGCTGCATATGACCCAGCCGGCTGTGACCTTTCAGATCCGTCAGCTGGAAGAACAGTTCAATACCCGTCTTTTCGACCGTACCCACAACAAGGTGACGTTGACTGATGTGGGCAAGCAGGTTTATACCTATTCTGACAGGATACTGAAACTGTACGAGGAAATGACGCGCAACATTACCGAGATGACGGGTGATGTCAGCGGCTCCGTTACCCTCGGGGCCAGCACAACCATCGCAGAATACATGCTGCCGTTACTGATTGGGGAGTTTAAAAACAAGTTTCCTGAAGTGATGATCTACCTGCGTGAATCCAATACCGAAGATATCGTTTCCATGGTCGAAAACAATGACATCGACCTTGGCATTGTCGAGGGTTCGGTCAACAACAAGAACCTTGTTGTGGAAGAGTGCAAGATGGATCACCTGGTTGTGATTATGCCGAATGACCATATGCTGGCAAGCGAGAAAAAGCTGCGTGTCGAAGACTTTGTTTCTTATCCGTTCATCTGTCGCGAGCACGGCTCGGGCACCCAGGAAGTTATTACCAACTACGTTGAAAAGCACGGCAACGGCGAAGAACTGAACGTCTGTTTTGAACTCAGCAGCCCGGAAGCAATCAAGGGCGCAGTTGAGGCAGGCATGGGTCTGTCGATCGTGTCCCGCGCAACGATCATCAAGGAGCTGAAACTGGGCACACTCACGGCAGTTGAACTGAGGCCTTCGCTCGAAAGACCGTTCTCTTTTGTACGCCAGCGTTACAAATTCAAATCACGAGCGGCTGATCAGCTGCTATCATTTGCACAGGAATTTTGCAAAGAAGAGTAACCATTCAGTGTTGAGGTTGTTACATGAAGCGTGATGCAAAAGCGCTGGCTGACTTGTTTAATACACTTGATAATGATAGGCAGCAAAGCCTGTTCGATTATGCCGAGTTCCTCCAGTCAAAAGGTGGAACTGTGCAGCAGGACATTGCCGAGCCGGTTGATATACCCAGGCCGGAAGACGAGAGCGTTGTTGGCGCAATCAAACGTCTCAAGCAGTCGTATCCCATGATTGACAGCATGGAAGTGTTCGCTGTTGCATCAAACCTGATGACTGATCACATGGTAAAGGGTCGCGATGCTGAGGAAGTGATCAATGAGATCGAAGCGCTATTCGAAGATACTTATAAGAAACTGCTCAGGGAATTTGAATGATTGAATATCTGAAAGCCTGGTACCAGCGTAATTTCTCCAACCCCCAGGCAGTGATCCTTGTGTTAATGATCGTACTCGGTACGGTCACTGTGCTGTACTGGGGGGATATCCTGGCGCCGGTGCTTGCCAGCATGGTTATCGCCTATGCGCTGGAGGGTATTGTAAGAAGGATTGCCAATCTTGGTGTGCCGCGGATAATTTCGGTGATATTTACCGTTTTCGTTTTTGTCACCACGCTGTTGATCATTCTCCTCGGCCTGGTGCCACTGGCTCTTCGCCAGATAACGTCATTTGTGCGTGACTTCCCCTACATCCTGGACAAACTGCAACAGAAGATCATAGCGCTGCCGGAAAAATACCCGTTGATTTCAGACATGCAGGTTAATGAAGTCATTACCAGTATCAACAACGAGCTGGTTGCTGTCGGTCAGAAAGCCGTGTCTTATTCGCTGGCGTCCGCGGGAAATTTATTTACCATGATGGTGTACCTGATCGTAATACCGCTGCTCGTATTCTTCATGCTCAAGGACAAGGAGAAGATCATTATCTGGTTTACACGGTTCCTGCCGAAAGACCATGGCCTTGCCTACATAGTATGGAAAGATGTCGATATAAAAATGGGAAATTACATTCGCGGCAAACTGGCGGAAATCCTGATCATTGGTGTTGCGGCATATATTCCACTGGCTTTGATGGGGCTGAATTATGCGGCAACTCTCAGTATATTCATCGGTCTTTCAGTAATCATTCCCTATGTCGGCGCTATTGCGGTAACTGTACCGGTAGCCCTGATTGCCTGGTTCCAGTGGGGTCCGAGCGATAGTTTCCTTTATGTGATGATTGCCTATCTTGTCGTTCAGGCACTGGATGCAAACGTGCTGGTGCCATTACTGTTCTCTGAAGTGGTCAACATGCACCCGGTTGCGATCATTATCTCGGTACTGGTGTTTGGCGGTTTGTGGGGTGTATGGGGCGTGTTTTTTGCGATACCGCTGGCAACGCTGGTGCAGGCTGTGATCAATGCCTGGCCCAAAGGGGAAAAGGAACTGGGTGCTAGTAACTAGGTACCGGGAAATAAAAGTATATTTTCTAGCTTCTGAATCCCAGAACCTGGTTCCTAGATCCCAGAACCTGACGTTCTATGATGCTTTTGATAGTGGCGTTTCTTTTTCAGTTTGAGCTTGCGACTCCACCATACCCATATTCCGCTGCAGGATAACCAGAGCAGGGCGACTGCGGCGGCATCCATAACATAAATGCCGTATTCACCGAAGAGCCTGCCGCTGTGAAGGTCGAGTATGACCCGTTCCAGGGTCAGGCCCCTGCCTCGAAAAGACTCCAGTAAGACAGCCATTTTTTTGTCATTTAGCGTGGTTTTATGCGCCCAGGTAATGTCTTCGTTAATGATCACGTCCCAGTCCAGGATGTGTTCATCGGCCATGTAGTACAGGGGTTCGGAGGTTTCGATTACCGGGCGTTTGTACTTGATGCCGATGCGCTGTATATCGGAAAAACCGTGACCTGTTGGCATGCGCTCGACCAGTTCGCCATCATGGGTGAGCAACATCAGCTCTGTGTCAAAAGCCAGTACGATCAACTGCTCGGCTTTGACCGCTCCACGATAGCTTTGCCCGGTTTTTGCTACAGGGTAGGTGTTGAAAAAAACCTGGTGTTCAAGCACGGTTATGACATGTTCACCGACATCATAGCTGATTGCCTCGCCTTCCGGCTCGAGTCCATACCAGCCTAGCAGCAATGAGGATTCGACATAATTTTCATCCAGCTTCAGCTCTTCGGTGTGGTTCAGCATGATACCGCTTATTGCAAGTATGATGACCAGGACGATCGCAGCCAGTCCGATGCGTCTATGCCACAGGAATGCGGTAAATTTTATTGGTTTGCGTCCTGTCATTAGCTTTCCTGCTGTGCGTTGACTGTCTTGTCCAGCAATAAGGCGACACGCGCGAGTTTTGTTACCGCCCTGACGGACAATGTCGCACCTGATATATTGTCGATGGTTCGGTCGAGTTGCGCATCGTCATCTAATGCGGCATTGTCGAACTGGTCTGTAAAAAAGCTGTGACGAACTTCCCAGCCGCGACTTTCCCTGAAGATCAGTACACGTACCCGTTCAATTCTACCGCTGTTAATAACAAAGCCCGTTGTTATGGGTTTGTCCTTGCCGATTTCATCGAGAATCAATGCGGTTCTTTTATCCTTTTTCCAGTAGCGTATACGCAGGCCGTTGTAATCGTGGCCGAGTATTTCCTTTATCTGTGCTTTCAGTTCCGTGTCCGGCCATATCACTTCGGCTTTTGGCGGATCGTCAGCAAAGACCTCGGCGATGAACGCATCGGGCTCCTGGTAGACACCGCCGGCATGCGCGCTGGCTGTCAGCAGTGTGAGCAACATGATAAAAACGGCATTCTTCATGGCGGCGTATTCTATATCACCTGATATAAAAAGAGGGGCGCTGGGCCCCTCTGCAAGTGCAAAGCAAAACCGGGGAGGATGGTTTGCGTCTAGAAAGCATATCCAATGCCGAGGTTGAAGCCGTCCTGTTCACTGGCTGCATTGACGGCACCGTGATCCTGCTTCTGGTAATCAAACTTCAGAACAACGCCTTCGTGCGGCCAGTAATTGATACCGAGATTGGTCTGGGTTTCCTCCGTGTCACCGACGCCGCCGTTGTCCCACACGTCATAGCGGGCGAACACACCTGCGCTGGGGACGAATTTCCACGAGCCTTCCAGGTAATAACCGTCCTGCTTGTCTTTGGCCTGGTCTTCAGCGGTTGCATTAGAAGTTACATCGATATCCCAGCTTGCATACAGGGCGCGGAGCTGGAACTGGCTGATGTTGTATATGGCGTGGGCTGACAATAAGGTGGCATCGTTGACTGTCGGGTTAGAACTTTGTGTCATGTCAGCCTGGTACTGGGCAGTACCGGCCAGCTCGAGACCTGGCAGACCGGTGTATTTAAGGCGGCCTGTGTAAGCAAGGTCGTTCGCGGTGGCTTCGGATACCTTCTGCCGGCCGCCGCGGATATCGGTGCCGCCATCCAGGCCCGAGGTGATCGCCAGGTCGTAGCTCACGCCCGAGCCACCGAAGCGGCCGGTCAATGCGGCACCGCCTTCCCACCAGGTGGTGGGGATGATGTTTCTTTCGATCGGGTTGCGCTCCACGCCATAGAAAGTGGTGGGTTCGTGGGTTTCATTAATGATACCGACCGGGACCAGGAACAGACCGGCCTTGGTTTCCATGTTCTCGGTCAGGTCAAATTCGATATAGGCCTGTTCGAGCTCGATCTCGCCATTCTGACCATCACCGGCGATAGAATGCTCCAGTTCCAGTTCAGAGTGAAAGCGGATGCTGTCACTGAAGTCATAACCGAAGAACAGTACAAAGCGATGGAAATCAAGTTCCTTGAACTCTTCGCCGTTCGGTTTTTCCAGGTTGTTGTAATGCAGTTCGCCGTATCCCCCGATATGCACCTGTTTCGCACTGGAGGAGGGCTGGCTTTCAATGGCGTCAGCCAGCTGGTTCATCTGTTCCTGCAGGGCCTTGAATTCTTCATCGGTGACTGCCAGGGCAGAGGCTGAAACGGATAGTGCAATGGTCGCGAAAATTGACGGGATTCGGGGTTTAAAGTGCTTCATTGTGGGCTCCAATACTAAGAAATAATGTAATTGGAGGGCATTATACAGTCTACAAATACGAATGCAAATGATTCTCATGTAGATTAACAATATGGTGGTGATATTTACTATGTGTTTGATCTATATCAAGTAATCGTGTCGCAAGTGAGTTCAATGCGGGAGCTTATGGCTAATTTCAGTAGTTTTTACACTCATTTAGTCTTTATGAAAGAGCAGTAGGTGAATCGTCAGCGAGGGCCGGGATTGGTGTTTCGAAATCCGGCAGTAAAGTCAGATTAAGTCGAATCCTTTACGCCCTGGTCAGCATCAGCCGTGTATTTGGGTGGCAGTGCGATGGGTCCCTGGTTCTCAGGGCGCAGACCGGACTTGTCTTTGTAGAATTCACGGATGATTTCGAAGTCCTTGTTGATGTCGCCGCAAGGATAAAAGCTTGCGCCAATACCGAGTCTTTTGTTGCCATAATCAAGGTATGCGAGCGCGACAGGAACGTTGGCTTCCACGGCGATATGGTAGAAGCCTGTTTTCCAGTATTCTGTTTTCGAGCGCGTGCCCTCGGCGGCAATGGTCAATGCCATTTGATCGCGTGATTTATATTGCTCGGCGATACGGCGAATGAAGCCCGTGTGTACGGTCCGGTCGACGGGGATGCCGCCCATTAGCTTGAATACCGGGCCTAATGGCCCGCGAAACAATGTGTGTTTCCCTACCCAGCAGGCTTTGAGACCCATTGCCCACAGTCCCAGGATACCCATTGGAAAATCCCAGTTACTGGTATGAAACGCACCGACAATGACGTACTTCTTTACCGCGGGAAGTTGTGCATCCAGCTGCCAGCCCAATGCTGACAGTATGAACCGTGATATTTTTTTCAGCATGTTTTTTTAGACATAGTCATACATGAAGTATAACCATGCGGGGTGAGCATATCAGGATTCGTGAGCAGGTTTAGTGGCAACAATTTGCTGCAAGGATTCCTCATTGTTGCAGTAGTCAATATTGTTAGCTTGAATGGCACCTTTGGCGAGCTGATCGTCACAGATTTCGGTGTTCTCGCAAGCAGCGCACTTGTCGATGTGTTCCTCGATATCAATGACACGCTCGGAGTGCAGATAGTTATTGGTATCGATCCCAAGTGCCGCCAGCATTTTGTTCAAACGCAGTGCGTTTACTTTCCGGGCAAGGCTTTTGCGAAATTCCATGCCGACGATGACATTGCGCATCATCACGTATGACATACGCATAATGACGTAAAGCAGGAACATGACAAGAATGCTGCCGATAATTACAGTAAAAATATCCATCAGATCATGCTAATACACTATTTCTTCGACAAACTTGATATAGGTCAGGTCACGGCTATTATAATCGATTTACACGATTTCATGCATCCGATCGCTTTAACGAAAGTATGAGGCGAAAGCGCGCCACGGGTTCATCGCTTTCTACCGGTACCGTAGCGATTGCATTCAGAGGCATCTCAACGCGCTGCATGCTCGATGTTGCTTGTTTGACAAGTTCAGCGATCTCGTTGCCCTGATCGCAGCTGAAAAATACATCGCCCGTTGCCCGTCTGTAAAATTCCGCATTGAACTCCTTGAAAATGAAGGAAATACTTTCTTCCTGCCGGTTGATGAGTTCGACCGCGAGCAGGCCGACAGCACAATCGGCGCCCATGGCGAGTGCGGCGAAATACATTGAACCATGGTGGTTTTTCGATTTGCGCCCCAGGGGGATTCTGATGACCACGCGCTCATCGGATTTTTCTACAACGGAAGGCCTCACGTAAAAAAGCAGCGGTATTTTCGTTAAACCAAAATAACGCAGATAGAGTGTATTTCGTATATTTTCAGGTATCAGCCTTTCAATGATGCGCATTACAAAGGTTCGAATTCGATCTGATGGTCCGACATGACATTATTAGCGAATTCCAGCCAGTGCGGTTCAGGTGACCATATTAACGTGACTTTCTCATATTCCTCGTCTACATCGGCGTGTTCATGAACCACCCGGTAGAGAAAAGTGAACAGGGATGCACGTCTGTTCACCTGGCAGTGAACAAGGATGTGGCGGTGTTCCGTGATGTCGAGCAAGTCACTGAACAGGTGAAAGTCATCTATATCCGGATTGTCCCAGTCGACCGGGATGTTTACATAAGTAATACCTGACCAGGTGACCAGGCTGCCTTCATTTGCTATTGATCCAAGGGCATCGGGCGGGGCAAGGTTGATGACCATGTCATAACCGGCCTGTTTCAGGCCGATCAGTTGTTCTTCTGAAGGTTGTCCTGCAGTATCGATGCGCGTTGAAACGGATATCAGGTTTGGCGATGGCTCAGTGTTTGCTGTTGTGTAAAATTCAGGTATATAAGCGAATAGTATGGCGCCCAGTGCTATACCTGTGCAGAATATAATTATCATTTTGAACCTGAAGTTCATGCTTGTTATCAATGTATATGCCTGCCGTTAATGCCTGGTTTTTATACGTTCTCGTGAAGTATCTTCACAATTTCACCCGTAAGCCGCACATTAAAACGCAGCGGCCTCAATCTCCAGGTAAGCGCCACTGATGTGTTTGCCAAGTTCGTCCTCGTAACCGGACCAGCCATGATAATCCGATAGTTCATCATGGATTAACGGTTTCATCTCAAAGTCACTCATGTCTTCTTCGAAGTATTTGCTGACGTTGTTGTAAAGCGTGGAGAGGTAAGCCTGGTAACTATCGAGCAGTTCCGCGCCTCCGCTTTTACCATGACCTGGTACGACAACAGCGGGCTTCAGCTTTTTAGCGCTTTCAATGGTTTCAATATTGCCTTTGAAGTTTGCATCAACCATGCGGATGATGCGCTTGTTTGTAACGTTATCACCCGTAAACAGAACGTTATCCTGCCTGTACAGGATCATGATGTCGGTGACAGTGTGTGCCTGTCCGTGATGAAAAATCTGGAACTGGTGGCCGCCGATTGTCAGGACCTCGCCGCCCTTGAGAGCATCTCTTGCGTTAACAATGCTGGTGCCGTCCGTTGCGCCTTTTGTCATGTCGTGCATCAGGTTCAGCCAGTTCTGTCCTTCACCGTTGTCGATCATGGAAATGGTTTTATGATGTGCATAAATGTCAGCATCAGGATAGGCGCGCTGGATGGCGTCATTTCCCAGCCAGTGATCGCCGTGGATATGGGTATCGAATACCGCGATTACCGGCATATCGGTGACCTTGCGTATTTCGCGCAACAACATATTGCCGGTATGCACGCTGCTACCGGGATCGATAACAACGACACCGCTATCAGTAACAATAAAGGCAGGGTTGTTCATGAAGCCTTCATTGTTTTCATTTGGCAGTTCCAGCGGACCGTGGATGACATAGGCATGATTGGAGACTTTTTCAGCCTCAAATTCATCCAGGTAGCCTGCAATCGCGCTTTGTACAGAAATAATGGCAAGTGCTGAATACAAGTAAAGCTGTTTCATGTTTGTGCTCCTTTTTTGGAAGTGGATATGTGTATACCCACCAAACTTGCGATCAATACAGTCAGATAAATCTGGCCCATGGCGGCTTCAAGGAATGCAACTGAGCGGGCAAATCCGTTGATGGGTGTTATGTCACCGTATCCCAGCGTAGTCAGGGTGACGAAACTGAAATATGTAGCGCTACTCAAATTAATCAGGTTGTCGCCGAGATAGCTGGCAGTGATTTCGGGAATACTGAATGCGTTGGGGTCTATTCGATTAATGATGGCATATACAAAACCGCAGATATTTCCAAAAAATAAATACACGGATATTCCGGCGGCGATAATGTCCAGCGTCACCATTTTTGCGCGAAAAATATCAGCAAGTATCAATCCGGCTATATAACAAAGAAAAAGTGCGGAGCCGGTCAGTGAAATCAGGTTCATTGTCTCAGTATCAGAAAAATTTACACCCCATGTTATAAATAATGTTGGAACCATCAATACCATGCCGATCACAAGATGTATTTTTCTGTTCGAAATAACAATAATGGCTGTAGCAAATACAGTTGTAATTGCGATATCCAGGACTGGACGTGCGTAAGCTGATGTTGAAAACAGTGGTGAGACAAAAGATAGCATAATCTGGGCTGCAAGCAGCATTTCATACTTGTATCGTGACATCAGGATTCAGCTCCGCCTGTGATATTCGTGTTTCGAACAATAGCACAAACAGGTGCTATTCCGTGTGTGCCTGGTTGGCATCATAATGTAATTAGCCTAAGCTTGCGCCCCATGATAAACATGGTTTCTATAATCGCTGAAATGTGTCACATTTCTGTAACTAAACATGAATAACGACGATAGCAGCAGCGATAATTCACGTATTGTAGCCGCTGTTGACCTGGGCTCAAACAGCTTTCACATGATAGTTGCCCGGCTGGACGAATCGGGCACGATCTCGGTAATTGACAGGTTGCGTGAGACGGTGCGCCTCGGCGGCGGGCTCAAGGACAATGGCAAGCTCAGCAAGGCATCGATGGAAACGGCGCTGGCTTGCACGGAACAGTTCGGGCAGAGAATACGTGATTTGCCCAGAGGCGATGTGCGTGTTGTTGGCACCAATACTCTGCGCGTGGCCAGTAATGCTGAAACTTTTTTACGCGCCGCAGAAGAAAACTTCGGTCATCCGATAGAAGTTATTTCAGGTCGTGAGGAAGCGCGACTGATCTACCTGGGTGTGGCTCATGGCAGGGCGGCGCGAAGCGGCAAACGCCTGGTGGTCGACATCGGCGGCGGCAGCACCGAACTGATTATCGGTGAAGGCAAGGAATCCGAAAGACGCGAGAGTCTTTATACCGGTTGCGTCAGCGCGAGCAGAAAGCATTTCGGCGATGGCGTTATCTCGCAGAAAAGAATGACCAAGGCGATTATCGATTCGGAACTGGTGTTCTACCCGGTGGGCCGTTATATGCGTGCAGGCAACTGGGAAGAGGCGGTGGGCTGTTCGGGCACGATCAAGTCGATTCGCAATATCACGCAGGCAGAAGGTTGGTGTGAAAGCGGTATTACGCTCGATGCCCTGTATCGATTACAAAATAAAATGGTCAAGCAGGGCAGTGTTGAAAAGCTGAAACTGGAGGGGCTTAAACCTGACCGTGCACCTGTGTTGCCTGGCGGTGTTGCCGTGCTCACTGCTGTATTCGAAACCCTGGGCATATCCCGGATGCGTGTTTCCAGCCAGGCATTGAGAGAAGGGCTGTTATATGACCTGGTCGGCCGTATCCTGCACAAGGACGTGCGCGAGGTTACCGTTCAATCGGCGTTACAGCGCTGGAGCCTGGACGCTGAACACGCGAACAATGTTACTGCAACGGTGAAAACCCTGTTCAACCAGGTCAAGTCTGACTGGGGATTGAGTGACGAGCACCGCGATATCGTGGTCTGGGCGGCCCAGCTGCATGAAATAGGCTTGCAGATTTCACATGGCGCCTACCATAAACGCGGCGCCTATATATTGACCCACGCGGATCTTCCCGGGTTTTCAAGACCGGAACAGGCCATGCTGGCAACGCTGGTATTGAGCCATCGCCAGAGGTTTCGCATGAATGCCTTTGATGACCTGGTCGAACCGGTCAGGGTGCCGGGCGTTCGTCTCTGCGTTCTTCTGCGCCTCGCCGTGCTATTCCACCGTGGGCGCACGGATGAACAGGTGCCCGATGTTGTCATCAAGGCTGATAAGAATTTTGTCGAGCTTCACTTTCCATACGGCTGGCTTGATCAGCATCCTTTAACACAGGCCGACCTGGGTAAAGAGTTTGATTACCTGAAAGATGCAAATATCACTTTGCTGTTTGACTAGCTGCAGGAATAACGATATTAGTTAAGTCTTTTGCATCCTGTTTTCTCGCAGAGGCGCAGAGAACGCTGAGGTTACAATTATCTATAGGAGTGACTTTAGTCGGGAATTGTCAAAATTCGCGATTAAAGTCGCCCCTACGAATACCTGTAGTGGTCCAGACCTGATCTGACAGTTTCTGTCAGATTTCGCATGATCTAAACCGGACTGGTTTAGTGGTTTGTAGTATATTCTCTCGCAAAGGCGCCAAGATCGCCAAGAACTTCATTGTTTTTTTGTGTTTAGCCCTAACGCTTTTGCGTACTTTGTGCCCCGGCGAGATCTAATGATTATTTCTCTCGCAGAGGCGCAGAGTCCGCAGAGAATTTCAATGTTTTGTTCTTACCCCAAACACCTTTGCGTGCTTTGCGCCTTGGCGAGAGTAAATATCGATGGATTTTTCTATATCGCTAATTCTGGCTTTACTGACAAAAGATCATAGTCTCGGTTTGAGTTAATGCGACACTGACTGTCAGATTGAATCCTGACTATTACAAATACCTGTAAATCTCTCTGCGCTCCCTGCGCCTCTGCGAGAGTAGATGTATTCAGCCCCTGGTTGTTGAATTCAGTGACTTGACTGCATCAAGCACTTCATCAACATGGCCTTTGACTTTGACCTTGCGCCACTCATGGCGTAATACGCCTTTTTCATCTATCAGGAAGGTGCTGCGTTCGATGCCTCGAACCTGTTTGCCGTACATGTTCTTCATCTTGATGACATCGAATTGATTACACAGCTTTTCTTCCGCGTCGGAAAGTAAATCGAAATTGAATTTCTGTTTGGCCTTGAAGTTCTCGTGAGATTTAAGGCTGTCACGTGACACGCCAATTATTACTGTGTTCTGCCGTGTAAACCTGGCTTTGGCATCACGAAAATCCTGCCCTTCAGTGGTACAGCCAGGAGTACTGTCTTTAGGATAGAAATAAAGTACGACATTCTTTCCCTTGAAATCATCAAGGCTGATCTCCTTGCTGCCAGTTGCCGGTAATTTGAAGTTTTTTACTTTTTTTCCTGTCTCGCCCATATGTCTTTCCTAGCTTGTCGCTGTCATGGATGCATCAAGGTTTAGCTCGTCGCACATATCGATAAATTCATCCCGCAATGCTTTTATAGCCATGTCGGCAGGAATGCCGATTGTGATACTGACTGCAAACATCGGTGTTGCTGTGTGCGCAGCAGCATAGCGTTCAGTGTGGAGGTCGACAATATTGATCTGACGGCCTGAAAAGAAACTTGCCAGCTTGTGCACGATGCCAGGGTGGTCAATTGCGACCACTTCCACTGTATATGGCACCACGGCCTGCGGACTGGTTTTGCTGCTGGTCTTCTTCACCAGTATTTTCATATTGAGTGACTGTTCAAGGCTGGCTGTGTCACCGACAAAATCGTCGATTGACTGCTGTGAACCACTGACAAGCAGCAGCACGGCGAATTCTCCACCCAGCACATTCATGCGACTGTCTTCGATATTCAGATTGTGTTTGAACAGGGCCTTGCTCAATTCATCGACGATACCGGGGCGGTCATCGCCAAGGGCGGTTATTACGAGTTGTTCGGGCATTGTTGTTGGTTTTCTTGTTTTCGGGATGAAGAGTGTAAACAAAGATTGATGGGATTAACAGATGATATTCGTGCGTGAAATAATCTTGCTATTGTATGCAATTGGTTTCGCCTTGCTGGCGAGTTACTTTTCTTCCGCTGTTGGAAGAAAAGTAACTCGCCATAAAGGCGAAATAAAATGTTCAGTAACGTAGTACTAGAGAAACTTGTTAGAATTACTGGAGCAATAAAAAAGAATATTAACCCAAATCCGCCAGTTCCCGGTCCAGCAGGCTCGGTTCGTTCAGATTCAGCTCCAGCAGCCGTCTGAGGTGCGTCAGGCTGTCAACATCGATGTGTTGCCACTGTAATCCCCAGTTACCGTTGTTCATCACGTGCGTGATTTTGACGCGGGCATGAATGGCTGTTTCTTCACCCAGGAACAGCGCCAGGGCGCAGGGGTTGCCGGTGTCTATGTCAAGATTATCCGGGGGCTCTACCAGCATGCCTTTGAGGGAGATGTCGAGTAAATTGCAACTCCACTCTTCATTTCCACTCTGCATAATGATTTCTGCCTGAAAAGGTATACGTTGGTGGCTTCTTCTTTCCTGGGAGGACATGTCAATTTGCATCAATTTAGCGCATAGTTGGTTAATTTGATCATAAGTATAGACACAGGAAGCACTTTCCTCGTTGAAATTGCAGAAAAAAATTGATTAACTGTGCGACTTGCTTGTCCAGCCATAATCCCCTGGGGTAATTCATGTTTCGAGGTAGTATGGTGGCATTGGTAACGCCAATGTTCGCCGATGGATCAGTCGATTTTGACAGTTTGTCAAAACTGGTTGAAATGCATATTGAGAGCGGTACAGCTGCCATTGTATCGATGGGAACCACCGGTGAGTCGGCTACGCTGGATATGGACGAGCATTGCGAAGTCATGCGCCGCACCGTCGAGATGGCTGCCGGGCGTATCCCTGTAATAGGCGGGACAGGGTCTAACTCGACAACCGAGGCGATAGAGCTAACTCGCTGTGCTCAACAGGGCGGGGTAGACGCCTGTCTGCTGGTGGCGCCGTATTACAACAAGCCAACACAGCAAGGTCTGTATTTGCATCATAAATCGATCGCAGAATCGGTTGATATTCCCCAGATTCTTTACAACGTGCCTGGCCGAACCGCCTGCGACATGTTACCGGAAACGGTAGCCCGACTGGCGGAAATTCCAAATATCGTCGGTATCAAGGAAGCAACCGGCAGCCTGGAACGCATGCACGAAATCCTTTCACGTGTGCCGGATGATTTCGATCTCTACAGCGGTGATGATGAAACCGGTGTTGAATTTATGCTCCAGGGTGGGCATGGCGTCATCTCTGTGACTAACAACGTTGCACCAAAGGCTATGGCTGCGGTGTGTGAGGCCGCGCTCTCCGGTGACCGGGAAAAGGCGGTGGAACTTAATCGGCCACTCGAGGGTCTGCACAGGAATCTGTTTGTTGAAGCCAATCCGATCCCTGTTAAATGGGCGCTCAACGCGATGGGGCTGATTCCTGAAGGGATACGTTTGCCTTTAACACCTTTAAGCAAAGAATTTCATGAACCATTACGCAAGGCTTTGCGTGATGCCGGAGTTTTATCTTGAGAAGCAGCTTTACAAAAATAAATGTGCTGGTACTGGCGGCCCTGGTTGTAGCTGGATGCGGCAAAAATGAGCGCCCTGAATACCAGGGGGCTGACTACTATAAGAGTCTGGAACTGCCGCCTGACCTGAATCTTGATAAATCGTCAGCAGAAATGGAAATCCCGGAACCGACTGTGTCAGCCCTGGAAGACTTTCAATCCAGGCATAAATTGAACAAGGCGGTTGCGCCCGAGTTCAAGGGTATTCGTTTGAAGAACGATGGCAGCATGTACTTCCTCGAGGTTGATGCTGCCCCTGAAGTTGTCTGGCCAAAGATTGAGGCATTCTGGGAACACGAGGGTATCAGGCTGCTGCAAAACAGGCCGATGCTGGGCTTCATGCAGACCGACTGGACCACGCAATTGCAGATTCGCGAAGATGCGAATTACCTCACCAGGCTGTTCAGTAAAATCGAGCCGGACTTCAGGGACAAGTTTCGTTTACGTGTCGAACCAGCGGCCGACCGCACCAAAACGCATATTTTTGTAGCGCACTATGGTATCGAGGTGTTCGTTGAATACGATGAAGACGGCTCGAGCCAGACTCAGTGGCGCGGGCGCAAAAGCGATATTGAGCTCGAACGCGAGGTTCTATCACGCATGACCCTGTTTGCCGGTTTGAGCGAAAACCAGGCAGAAAGTCTGTTGCTGGATTACAAGCCGATGCAGTCATATGTCACTTACAGGGAGACTTTCACGGCTGATGATATTGATCCCCCGGCTCAGGGCGGGATGGATAGCGGCAAGATAGCAGTACTTTCGATGAAAGGCTCGATGGATTTTGTCTGGTATCGAACCATACGCGCACTCGACAGACTGGAAATGGAAGACATTAGCCTGGACAAGAAGCACGGAAAAATCAGTTTCACCACACCGGCGCTTGATGGACAACCGGCTGGTGGTGAAAGCGCTGAGTCCGGCTGGTTGTCGGGCTTGTTCAAGGATGATAGCGATGAGAAAAAGTCGAGCAAAGCGGAGAAATTCGTGCTGGTGCTGGCAGAGCAGCCAGGCTATGTGAACTTCACCCTGCTGGATTCACGTGGTATGGAAGCCAGCAGCGCCACTGCGGCACAGCTCAGAGCGGCGTTGGCCATGGCGCTGGAATAAAGACAGTAACGAGGGGCGAGTAACGAGGGGCGAGGGGTGTATCCCGTAGGCCGGGATACGGCTGAGCCGTTCCCCTTCGACAGGCTCAGGATGAGCGGCAGGTGTTCTGTCTATAAAAACCTCTGCGTCCTTTGCGTCTCTGCGGTGAATAATTCTTTTTTATTTTTTGTCTTTCTGAATCAGGGCGTAAGCCGAGTGGTTATGAATGGACTCGAAGTTCTCTGACTCTACGGTGTAGGCAAGAATGCGATCATCCTTGTTCAGTTGTGCAGCAATATCACGCACCATGTCTTCGACAAATTTTGGATTGTCGTAGGCGCGCTCGGTAACCACTTTTTCGTCCGGTCTTTTCAGCAAACCATAGAGTTCGCTCGATGCCTGTGACTCAACAACATCGATGAGCTCTTCGATCCAGACAAACCGCTGCGTTTCAATGGTGACTGTGACATGCGAGCGCTGGTTGTGTGCGCCACGGTCCGAGATTTTTTTCGAGCACGGGCAAAGGCTGGTTACCGGCACCACGACTTTGACATTCATCGTGTTGGTGTGATTTCGACGCTCACCCATCAGTGTAACTTCGTAATCCAGCAGGCTTTTAACGCCGGATGCAGGTGCGGCTTTATTGACGAAGTAGTGGAACGTCATCTCGATATGGCCGCATTCCGCATCCAGGCGGTTGGTCATTTCGGTGAGCATGATCTTGAATGACTCAACGGTGATTTCCCAGTCGTGGTTGTTGAGAATCTCCACGAAGCGGGACATGTGCGTACCCTTGAAATCATGTGGCAGGTCGACGTACATGTTGAAATTGGCGACTGCATGCTGCACATGACCGGAGCGGTCCTTGACCTGGATGGGGTGGCGAATGTCCTTGATACCGACCTTGTCGATATGGATCGCACGGTTATCACGGCTGCTCTGCACGTCCACCATGTCAGAGGCGTTGGTCGGTTTTGCGTCGATTGTGTCACTCATGTCATTCATTCTCTTCACTGTAGCGAACACAGGCTCGATCTGTTTCCCACAAGGTTACTGCTTTTACCCTGACGGTGTCGCTGTTTAAGATTGCTGCTATTTCCCGGTACATATAAGCAGCGATGTTTTCTGCTGTCGGGTTAATTTCGTTGAACGGTTCAAGTTCATTCAGATAACGATGGTCCAGACGATCGCCCACTTCATTTGCAGCGGCCTTCATCTGCTTGAAATCGATACCCATGCCGACATCATCAAGCGCAGACGCCAACACCTCAAGTTCCAGCTTCCAGTTATGGCCATGCATGCGACTGCAGGCGCCTGGATAATCTCGCAATGTGTGGGCCGATGCGAACTCGGTAACCACTTTCAGTTGGTAACTTGCAGCCATTATCCAGCCAATTTCCGGTTAAGTCAGAATAATACTTGAGTAAAACAGTAGGATTTTATCGAAAATGATGATCATTGGCAATTTCATGCATTCAAGCAGGCGAGCCGGTTTTGAATGCTTTCAAGCATGCCGGCGGCATCCAGGCGCCATTCTGACAGCATTTCAGCCTGTGTCCCCTGCCCAACATAGGTATCCGGAAAACCCAGATTGAGTATATTTGTCGCCCCGGCATTGGCTGCCAGCCATTCATTCACCGCGCTGCCGGCCCCGCCGGCAACGGCATTTTCTTCAATGGTCACCAGCAGATAGTGCTCTTTGGCGGCCTGCCTGATGGTATCTTCATCCAGCGGCTTCACGAAGCGCATGTTGTACAGGCTGGCGTCGAGCTGTTCTGCGACTTCCAGCGCGTCAGCCATCAGGGTGCCAAATACGAGTAAGGCAAGCTTGCTGCCTTTGCGGCAAAGTTCGGCTTTGCCGAAATCCATCGCAGTCAGCTCCTTGCGGGGCGGGTTTCCGCGTGAGGCGCCGCGAGGATAGCGCACGGCCGCGGGACCGTCATGTAAAAAGCCGGTGGTCAGCATGCGGCGGGCTTCATCGGCATCAGCGGGCGTCATGATGACCATGTTCGGTATGCAGCGCAGGTAACTGATGTCATAAGCGCCTGTATGGGTCGGGCCATCAGCACCGACGATGCCTGCCCGATCGATGGCAAACAACACCGGCAGGTTTTGCAAGGCCACATCGTGTATGACCTGGTCATAAGCGCGCTGTAAAAATGTGGAATAGATGGCGACCACGGGCTTGAGGCCATCGCAGGCCATGCCTGCGGCCAGGGTGACGGCATGCTGTTCAGCGATGCCAACATCAAAATACCTGTCCGGGTAGTGCTGCGAAAACTCGACCAGTCCCGAGCCTTCGCGCATGGCGGGCGTTATTCCGACCAGTCGCTTGTCTTCTGCGGCCATGTCGCACAGCCAGTCACCGAAAACACGGGTAAATGTCGGACCGCTTTCCTTGCTGCCAGTGGATTCGCCGGTTGAAGTATCGAATTGGCCGACGCCATGGTAGCGGCCGGGGTCATTTTCAGCCGGAAAATAACCTTTGCCTTTTTGCGTAACAATGTGCAGAAAACGCGGGCCTTTCTGCTCGTACAGGTTCTTAAGAATGGGCACCAGTGTATTCAGGTCGTGTCCATCGACGGGGCCGAAGTAATTGAAGCCCAGCTCTTCGAACAGGGTGCCCGGTGCGACCATGCCCTTGACATGTTCTTCCGTGCGGCGTGCCAGTTCCAGTGCGCCGGGTACATGTTCCAGTACTTTTTTACCGCCTTCACGCACCGTTGAATATATTTGACCTGATAACAGCCGCGTCAGGTGGTTGGATAGACCACCGACATTGGGTGATATCGACATGTCGTTATCGTTCAGAATGACCAGCAGGTCGGCATCACTGTCACCGGCATGGTTCAGCGCTTCAAATGCCATGCCGCCTGTCATCGCGCCGTCGCCGATGATGGCAACTGATTTGTGCTTCGCGCCGGTCTGCCTGGCTGCGATACTCATACCGAGAGCCGCACTAATCGATGTGCTCGAGTGGCCCGTGCCGAAAGCGTCATATTCACTTTCACTGCATTTCGGGAATCCGGCGAGTCCGTCTTTCTGCCGCAGTGTTGGCATACGCTTGCGCCTTCCGGTAATTATCTTGTGGGGATAGGTCTGGTGACCGACATCCCACACCAGCTTGTCAGCAGGTGTATTGAATACATAATGCAGGGCAATGGTGAGCTCGACAGTGCCGAGGCCCGCGGACAGGTGCCCGCCCGTTGTCGATACGGTTTCCAGTAAATAACTGCGCATCTCGCGCGCCAGTTCGGATAATCGCGCACGCGGCAGCTGGCGTAAATCTTCAGGTGTATCTACGGATTCAAGCAGTGGCCAGCGGTTTGCGGATGAATTTTTCATCGAGTGGGCTAGAATTCACGTTCCACGATATAAGCAGACAATTGCCGTAGAGTATCTGCCCTCTGGCCCAGTGTTTCAAGATGTGACAGTGCCTGCTGGTGCTGTTCCAGCGCCAGCTTTCTCGATGCGTCCAGGCCAAGAATTGATGGATAAGTCGGTTTCTGCATTTTCTCATCGGAGCCTTTGGGTTTGCCCAGGGTTTCAGTATCACCGATAACATCCAGAATGTCGTCCTGAATCTGGAAAGACAATCCAATGCAATCTGCGTAGCGACCAAGCATCGCGAGTTCCTCTTCGGTCACCGTTGGGCTGCACATTGCCCCGAGAAGAATGCTGGCCTTGATCAGCGCACCGGTCTTCAGGCGGTGCATGGCTTCCAGTTGTTCCAGTGTGAGCCTGTTGCCTACCGCTGCCAGGTCAATTGCCTGGCCGCCTGCCATGCCGTCTGATCCACTCGCAGTGGCCAGTAAGGTGATCATCTCGAGGCGCCGCCTGTCATTGACGTGAAGATCGCTGGCAGCAAGAATCTCGAAAGCATGGGCCTGCAACGCATCACCGGCCAGAATCGCCGTGGCCTCATCGAATGCCTTGTGGCAGGTGGGCTGGCCGCGGCGCAGGTTATCGTCATCCATTGCCGGCAGGTCATCATGTATCAGCGAGTAGGTGTGTATTATCTCAACTGCACATGCAGGCGTATCGAGTATATTCTGATCAACGTCCATGGCTTCGCCGGCAGCATAGACCATGGCCGGTCGAATGCGCTTGCCGCCTCCGCCAATGACGGAGTAGCGCATCGCCTCAGTCAGCTTGTTTTTCTGTGCCTGGCCATTCGGCAGACAGGCATCAAGCGCTTTATCAATGCGTTGCTGATAGAGTTTCAGGCGGGAGTTGAAATCAGACATTCACTATTCATTGACATCAAAGTCTTTTTCCAGGAGTTTACCGTTCTTTTCAATCAGCTCCTGGACCTTGAGCTCGGCTTTTTGCAGAGCTTGCTGGCAATCCGACGTAAGAGCGATGCCTTTCTCGAAACGTTTGAGTGACTCTTCCAGACTCAGGTTGCCCTGTTCCATTTCCTCGACCAGTTTCTCCAGTTCGGTCAGGGCTTTCTCCAGATTGACAGGCTTTTTTACCGGCATCACTAGTACACGTGTTTTTTCAAGGGGGAGAGTACGTTAGCGAACTAATCGGGTGCATGCAAGTAGATAGTATTGGCATGAGTCCGCAAATGGACGCTAATGAACGCAAATGAATACGCAGGTGTGATTGGTATTGGTTAGTTGTGTGTTGGAAATAAAGTGCACCGTTCGCCCTGAGCTTGTCGAAGGTTGGTGAATTGATGTGGGATTATGCTGTTGTATTAGCCGCGAAACACGCAAAGAGCGCAAAAGTATTTTGCTTGTTAGGTTTAGGCTGTCTTCAAGTATTCTTTGCGGGTTTCGCGTTGTTTGCGGCTAATCTTTATTCCCTAAAAAACATTTGCGTGTATTTGCGTGGGGTCGTTTAGCGGCAGGCGGACTAACTCATGTATGTCAGTCAAAGCTGGTATCGACGAGTTCACTCACGCGCTGTACCGGTGTGATTTCAAGTCCTTCGATGGCCTCGCTTTTCTTCGGCATGTTGGCTTTGGGTACGATGGCGTGTTTGAAGCCGTGCTTTGCGGCTTCGCGCAGGCGTTCCTGGCCGTTGGGTACGGGGCGTATTTCACCGGCGAGGCCGATTTCGCCGAACGTGATCAGGTCCGTTGGCAAAGGCCTGTTCCTGAAGCTCGATAAGGCTGCCAGCAGCAGTGCGGTATCAGCCCCGGTTTCTGTGACACGGACACCGCCGACGACATTGACGAACACGTCCTGGTCAAATAGCGCAATGCCACCGTGACGGTGCATCACTGCCAGCAGCATGTTGAGTCGATTGGCGTCGAGCCCGAGACAGATGCGACGGGGATTGGAGCTGTGACTTTCATCGACAAGCGCCTGTACTTCAATCAGCAGTGGACGGCTGCCTTCGCGTATCACCGTGATGATGCTGCCCGGAACCGGCTCATCATGACGTGACAGGAAAATGGCTGACGGATTGTTGACCGGCTTGAGGCCGCTGTCGGTCATCGCGAAAACACCGAGTTCATTGACTGCGCCGAAACGGTTCTTGACGGCACGAATCATGCGGTAGCGCTCACCGGAGTCGCCTTCGAAATACAGCACGGTATCGACCATGTGCTCGAGCACGCGTGGACCGGCCAGGGTGCCTTCCTTGGTCACGTGGCCGACCAGGAACAGGGCGGTACCGGTCTGTTTGGCGAAGCGTACCAGCTGGGCGGCGCTTTCACGCACCTGGCTGACGGCGCCAGGTGCAGAGGACAGCGTTTCTGTATAGATCGTCTGGATGGAATCGATCACCATCACGCGCGGCTTTTGTCTGGCGGACAGTGCAATGATATTTTCAACACAGGTGGCCGAGAGCAGGTTGAGTTCGCGATCGCCCAGGCCCAGGCGCCTGGCGCGCAGGCTGACCTGCTGCAGGGATTCTTCTCCGGTCACGTACAGGCAGGGCAGGCTGCCTGCCAGCGCCGCAATGGTCTGCGTCAGCAGGGTCGATTTGCCGATGCCGGGGTCGCCACCGATCAGGGTGACGGAACCGTGTACCAGGCCGCCGCCGAGTACGCGATCCAGCTCGCCGATGCCGGTTTTTGTGCGTTCTTCAGTCTCAAGCTGAACTTCATCCAGGGTCTGAATGCGAATATCACTGTTGATTCCCGGGGTGAAGCCGGCTCTGTTGCTTTTGGCTTGCGGTATGCTCTCCATCATCGTGTTCCACTCACCGCAGTCCATGCACTGGCCCGCCCATTTGCTCTGGCTGGCGCCGCAGGATGAACACACATATAACAATTTAGCTTTGGCCATTAATGTACTTCCGTGTCGCTGTCAGATGTTTCGGATTCAGTTGCCAGTTGCGGGTGTATGCGCGCCGTCTGTACCGCATTGTTATCCGTGCGGGTGATTTCAACAGGGTAGTTGGCGATCAGCAGGCTGGTTCCCGGCGCCGGTATCATCTCCAGGTGTTCCAGTATCAATCCATTCAGCGTCTTGGGCCCGTCGGTTGGCAGCTCCCAGTCCAGTTCGCGGTTGATTTCACGAATATGCGTGCTGCCGTCGATAAGATAGCTGCCATTCTCCTGTGGATGGATGCCGGCATTGCGTACCGAGGAGTCAGTGGTGAACTGACCGACGATTTCTTCAAGGATGTCTTCCAGCGTAACAAGACCATGGATGCTGCCGTACTCGTCAACAACAAGCCCCGAACGCCTGCGGTTTTTCTGAAAGTTAAGCAGCTGTCGTGTCAGCGATGTGCCTTCCGGTATGAAATAAGGTTTGCTTATCAGCGACTCGAGTGTTTCGCGCGTGAGTTCATCACGCACCACCAGGTTGAGCACCTTGCGTAAATGCAGCATGCCCATGGTGTGATCGATACTGTCCTTGAACACAGGGACCCGCGTGCGATGGCTGTTGGTTATCTGTAGCACCACATCATTCCAGTCATCATTGAGATCGATCCCGGTAATATCATTGCGCGGGATCATGATGTCTTCGACACTGATGTTTTCAAGATCGAGAATACCCAGCAGCATGTCGGTATGTTTGCCCGGAATAAACTGCCTGGCTTCGTGCACGACCATGCGCAGTTCATCAGCATTCATGCTGTCATCAGAGCTGGATGTGGGATGCACACCGAATATCGCCAGCATTTTGTTCGAGATCAGGTTAACGAACCATACCAGCGGGTAAAAGATTTTCTGTAGCGGCGTGTAAATATAAGCGGCAATGTATGCAAACCTGTCCGGCTTCAGTGCAGCAAGTGTCTTCGGCGTTACTTCAGCGAATACCAGGATGACAAAAGTCAGTGCTCCTGTTGCGATTGCAATACCGGCCTCGCCGTAGTATCTCATCGCAATCAACGATGCAATGGCGGAAGCCAGGATATTGACAAAGTTATTGCCGAGCAGAATCAGTCCAAGCAGGCGGTCCGGGCGTTCCAGCAGGTAGCGTGCGAGCCTGGCTCCGCGATGCCCTTTTCGTGCAAGGTTTTTCATGCGGTAACGGTTAAGGGTCATCAATGCCGTTTCCGAACCCGAGAAAAAGCCCGAAAAAAGTATCAGGATAATCAGAATTATGAACAGGGTGCCGGTTGAAATGTGGCTCAATGAAGGTCTCGTTCGCTTGGTGTATTTATGGTGACGATGCAGTCGGGTATCAGGATGAAGCCAGGATTACCTCGAGTACAAACTTGCTGCCAAAATAAGCCAGCATCAGGCTGATGAATCCACCGAGTGTCCAGCGTATTGCAGTGCGTCCACGCCAGCCGACCTTCCAGCGCCCGATCAGCAGAACGGCGAACACCAGCCAGGCAAGAATGGACAGGATGGTTTTATGGGCAAGGTGCTGGGCAAACATGTCTTCGAGAAAAAACATGCCGCTGAGCAGTGACAGGCTCAGACAGGCGAAGCCGATGATGATGGCGTCGAACAGCAATGTTTCCATCGTCTTCAATGGTGGCAGCAGGCGTATCAGGCCACCGGGCTGATGTTTGTGCAGGAAGCTGTTCTGTATCGAAAGCACGATTGCATGCAGTGCAGCAAGGCCCAGAATGCTGTAGGCAATAAGTGATGTCATGATGTGAAATATCAGGCCACCGGGACTGCCCGGCGGCAGCAGGTGAACGGATCCGGTTGTAAGATCAGCAGCCATGGCAAATGCGGCAACAGGCATGACGACAATGCCGAGTATTTCAATAGGATGCCTTATTGCTGACACCAGTGTGAACAGGGTAATGAAGGCGCTGACAAGCGATAGTGCGGTAAAAAAACCGATATTGATGCCAATCGGGCTCATCATGCTTATCCACAGGGTATAAAGATGCGCACCCAGTCCCAGAAAGCCCGGTACGAGTAATGTTTGCTTGTTCAGTGTTGCGACTTTGGCCGACTGTCTCATTTTCATCATGAGCAGGACAGTGCAGCCCAGGTAGAGCGTAACGGCTGTAAATGCAGCTAATAGGTTAGTCATGAGGGTCTATAGTTATTGTCAACTGAATTGTAGCCAAATATTGTGAGCCTCGTCACAAAAAATAAACAACAGAGCATGAGGCTTAAGTTCGGCATGTTAGCATCTGAGCACGCCAAAAAACACAAATGAGAACAGCTTGAGTGCATGCAAACACGAATGCCGGGTTGCAGCGAAGGTTTACCGCAGAGGCACAGAGGACGCAGAGGATATTTCAGATATCCGAAGAATCGTCTTTAGTCGCGAATATCGATAATTCGTGGCTGAAGCTGCTCCTGCACAACACCAAAAACCTCTGCGCCCTCTGCGTCTCTGCGGTTTATCCATCATTCTGCTGAGTATCTGCCAACTGCCAACTTGAACTTCCATGTATAATTCACCCTTCCAAAAACCAGCCGTAAAAATTACCCATGTTCGATGGATTAAGTGATCGTCTTGCCAAAACCGCGCAGCGCCTGCGCGGCCAGGGCCGCCTGACTGAAGAAAATATCCAGGATGCCTTGCGCGAAGTGCGCATGGCGCTGCTCGAGGCCGATGTTGCGCTACCGGTTGTGCGCACGTTTATCGATGATGTGAAGCAACGCGCCATGGGCGAGGAAGTGCTGACCAGCCTGACGCCGGGCCAGGTATTTATCAGTATCGTTCAGCAGGAAATGATCCGGCTTATGGGTGAGGCCAATGAAAGTCTCGACCTGGCGACGCAACCGCCGGCCGTGATTTTGATGGCCGGCCTGCAGGGTGCCGGTAAAACAACAACCGTGGCCAAGCTGGCCAGGTTACTGCATGAGCGGGAAAAGAAGAAAACCCTGCTGGTCAGCTGTGACATCTATCGCCCGGCCGCTATTGAGCAGCTGAGAACGCTGGCATCACAGGTGGGCGCTGAATTCTATCCCAGCTCCACCGATCAGGATCCTGCCTCGATCGCGACTGCGGCGATCGATCATGCACGCAGGCATCATATCGACGTGGTGCTGGTCGATACCGCCGGCCGCCTGCATATCGATAACAACATGATGGACGAAATCAGGCGTATCCATGCAGCGGCGAAGCCGGTCGAAACCCTGTTCGTGGTCGACAGTATGACGGGCCAGGACGCGGCCAATACTGCGCATGCTTTCGATGAGGCGTTACCGCTGACCGGCGTGATCCTGACCAAGACCGACGGTGACGCCAGGGGCGGCGCCGCGCTGTCGATTCGCCAGATTACCGGCAAGCCGATCAAATTCATGGGTATCGGTGAAAAAATCGATGCGCTGGAACCATTTCATCCGGACCGTGTTGCATCGCGCATACTGGGCATGGGCGACGTGCTGTCGCTGGTCGAGGAAGTGCAGCAGAAGGTTGATCACAAGAAAGCCGAGCAGCTGGCAAAAAAGGTCCGCAAGGGCAAGAGCTTTGATTTCAACGACCTCAAGGACCAGTTCGAACAAATGCAGAACATGGGCGGCATGACCGGCCTGATCGACAAATTACCGGGCATGGGCGGCATGGCCGACAAGGTCAAGGACAAGGTCAATGATCGCGAAATCACCCGCATGATCGCGATCATCCAGTCGATGACACCGAAGGAACGCCGGTTTCCTGACATTATCAAGGGCTCGAGAAAGCGCCGTATAGCAGCCGGTTGTGGTTTGCAGGTGCAGGACGTCAACCGTTTGATGAAACAGCATCAGCAGATGCGCAAGATGATGAAGAAAATGTCCAAGGGCGGCATGGCCGCGATGATGCGCGGCATGAAGGGAAAGATGCCCCCCGGCATGGGCCCCGGCGGTATGGGCTTTTAATCACTTCCAGGCAATATTAATCGCCTCTAAGCATTTCATATTTAAAAAAAATCACGTAAAATGCGCGGCTTCCTGCGGGCGGCTGCGCCTGCGATACAGATTATTTGAGAGAATTATTTAATGGTAACGATTCGTTTATCAAGAGGCGGCGCCAAGAAGAAGCCGTTTTATCACGTTGATGTCAAGGACTCACGTCGCTCACGTGATGGCCGCTATATCGAGCGTATAGGCTTTTTCAATCCCGGTGCGCGCGGTGCAGAGCAGCGCCTGCAGATCGACCTTGACCGGGTTGACCACTGGGTTTCAAACGGTGCAGGTACGTCAGACCGCGTAGCTTCGCTGGTTAAAGAGGCGCGCAAGCAGGCTGCCTGATTTGTTTAGCGTAGATGGCCATGTCAGCTGCGAATGAAAAGCTGATTGTTGGCAAGATCTCCGGAGTCTACGGAGTCAAAGGCTGGGTCAAGGTGTATTCAGACACAGACCCGCGAGAAGGGATAGCAGACTACAACCCCTGGTATATCAAACAGGGCGGCCATGGAAAGGGTGAATGGCGCGAGATCAGGCTGGAACAGGGCAGGCGCCAGGCCAAAACCGTCATCGCCAAGCTCGAAGGTGTTGATGACAGGGACGCAGCCATGCAGCTGACCGGTGCTTTGATCGCGATCACCCCGGACCAGTTGCAGGCATTGAGCGAAAATGAATTTTACTGGCGCGACCTTATCGGTTTACGCGTCATTAACAGGGAAGGCATCGAACTGGGAACGGTTCAGCGCCTGATGGAAACCGGCGCTAACGATGTGCTTGTCGTCAGTGATGAACAAACGGCTGAGCAGGGCGGCAGGGAGCACCTGGTGCCATGGACGCCGGGACAGGCGGTACTCGAGGTCGATCTGGAGCAGGGCCGGATACTGGTTGACTGGGACGAGAATTTTTAAAGTTTTACAATTGTTTAATCGGAAACAGGGTCCTGGATAAGGTGCATTTTCACGTAATCACCCTGTTTCCCGAGATGGTCGGGCATATCACATCAGACGGTGTGCTAGGCCGTGCCATCAAGCAGGGGATTATCGGCTTGAGCTGCTGGAACCCCAGGGACTTCACCCATGATCGCCACCGTACTGTGGACGATCGGCCCTACGGCGGTGGTCCCGGCATGTTGATGAAGGTACAGCCGCTGGCTGATGCCATCGATGCAGCCAGGCAGCAGGCTGGCGCGTCGGCAACAGTGATTTACCTGAGTCCGCAGGGGCAAAGGCTGGATCAGCAGAAAGTCAGGCAACTGGCACTGTCTGATGCAGAAATGAAGGATATGAGTTTTATCCTGATTGCAGGGCGCTATGAAGGAATTGATGAGCGCCTGATAGAGCAGTATGTCGATGAAGAAATCTCTATCGGCGACTATGTGCTCAGTGGCGGCGAACTTGCAGCAATCGTTTTAATCGATGCGATCTCAAGAATGCTGCCCGGAGTTCTGGGTGATGAAGATTCTGCGCAGCAGGACTCGTTCATGCAGGGCTTGCTGGATTGCCCGCACTATACACGGCCGGAAGAAGTCAACGGCAGGCGGGTGCCGGAAGTACTACTGGGTGGAGACCATAAGGCCATCGCCCGCTGGAGATTGAAACAGTCTCTGGGAAGAACCTGGTTGCGCAGACCGGAATTACTGGAACAGGTGCAACTGAATGAAGAACAACAGAGTTTGCTTGATGAGTTCCGCAAGGAATATCAACAGACTGAAGATTAGCTGGCCATTGGCCATGCGCAGCAGGCATTAGCGGAGTATTAACATGAGCAACATTATTCAACAGCTCGAAGCAGAGCAGATAACAAAGGAAATCCCGGCGTTTTATCCCGGTGACAATGTTGTCGTACAGGTTCGTGTAAAGGAAGGTGAGCGTGAACGACTTCAGGCATTTGAGGGCGTGGTCATTGCCAAGCGCAACCGTGGCCTCAACTCGGCATTTACCGTTCGCAAACTGTCGCACGGTGAAGGTGTAGAGCGTGTATTCCAGACATACAGCCCCAACATTGCTGATATCACGGTCAAGCGAAGCGGCAAGGTGCGTCGTGCCAAGCTTTACTATCTGCGAGGCAGGACCGGTAAGGCTGCTCGTATCAAAGAGAAGCTTTAATCGAAACGATCCTGTTGGCGTTTTCCTGCCTTGGCTAACACTCAACAGTATCGCTTCTTACCGATCCATCAAAAAAAAGAGTGGTCATTTGACCACTCTTTTTTTGTCTGCGTTATATTTAACCTATGTGTATTGTGAAAAATCTATTCATGTGCGTATTTGCCGCCAGCTGCCTGGCTGGCCCGGCAATGGCTGCACAGGCGCCCCAGCAACCCGCCAGCGGGAGTCCCCAAGATAGCCAGCCACCTGCTGAGGCGCAGGAAGCTTCCGCAGCAGAAGCCGCCATACCTGATGCTGAACAGTCAGTGGCATTCAGGTCCCTCGAGCAGGTCAGCGAACTCACACAGATCGGTCTTTCCGGACTGGCCATGCGCATGATTGAGCAGCAGCAGAAGCTCTACCCCGAGTTTACCCCCGACTGGTATGCGTTTGAGTTCAGGTACGTCGAGACACTGTCGGCGCTCGAGCGCTGGCAGGACATCATTGATCACACCGATCAGCTGCTGGCAAGAGCAGTACCCGGCAAACAGATAACGCCGAAAATAGCCGGCTGGTTCAGGTCCCAGAAAGCGATGGCCTTGTTGAAACTTGGCGATGCCGAGCAGGCATTGAATGAAGCCCGCAGCCTGCTCTGGGAAGGCCGTGGTGAAGACCGTGATCGTACCGCATTGTGGAGACGACTGATTATTCGTGCCTACCTGCAGATGGATTATGCCGAAGATGCTAATAAAGGCCTGCTCAAATACCGCCAGGATTATGGCGACTACAAATCCGACTGGAAGCTGCTGCAGGCACAGGCGTTGCTGCGTGCTGACAGACCGGCTGAAGTTATAGAACTGCTGGCTGATGAGGAATCCCATAAAGCGAAAGCGTTGCGATTGCTTGCGGCTGTGCGGGCGCGTCCTGGTTATGCCGGTCATTATATAAAGGATATAAAAACGCAACTGGCGGATGCGAGCCTGACGCAACCCCAGCAGCGTGCTTATTTTTATGTGCTTTATGAAGCGTCGTTGACAAATAAAGACTCGATACTGGCAGCTGAAACAGCCGAGCAGTTGCTTGCCCTGAGTCGGACCCAGGCAGTACTGGGTGAAAGTTTCAGTATCAATGCGGATGATCTGTGGCGCTTGTATGAACAGATCGGTGAGCGTGCAGGCAATCAGTACAGTCTGTTGAAAGGTGATGACGCTGCCTGGTACAAACGTGCCGGTGATATACGGAAAAAAGAGCCGGTACGTGCGCGTGGAATGTATACCATTGTCGCTTTCACTAGCCATGAGGAGGCGAAGCGTCAGCTGGCACATAAGGAAATTGCGGACACATTAGCCACCACGGATGGAGGACTTGAAGTCGTTAACCAGCTGTATATGCAGAGTACAAAGGCGGGTTCACCGGAAAATCTGCCTGCAGAGGTGCGTTATCGCCTGGTTGATCATGCGCTTTCCGTGGGTGATATGACACTTGCGGCAACCATGATGGCGAGCCTGCCACAACCCCCGGAAGGCGAAGCTTATTTTGACTGGCAAATGCGCAAGGCGCGTGTGTTGATACTTGAGGGAGAATATTTGCAGGGCGAGCAGATATTGAAGACGTCACTGCAAAATCTTAAAGAACTGAATACCGCCATGATCGACCATTACCTGCAGGTTGTGTTTGATCTGCAGACGGTAAGAAGACATGAGCAGGCGCTTGAGCTGTTTGACCTGTTGCCGATAGAGGCGATGGATGACAAGTTAAGACGGGAAATCTATTACTGGAAAGCAGAATCCAATTATGAAATTGAGCGATATGGTCAGGCCGCGATGCTCTACATGAAATCTGCAAAAGCCGGTGATGAAACCATGACTGACCTGTGGGCGCAATCGGCACGATTCAAGGCATCCGATGCACTGTTGAAAGCCGGGCTGTATGATGACGCGCAATATGCCTATTCCGAGTTACTCAGGATAACGTCCAGCGATTCGCGCAAGAGGCTGATCAGGCAAAAGCTTCAGCACATTCAACTGCTACGTGGCTCGGCTACTGCTTCAGCCGGAGGCTAAGACGATGAAAAATTATCAGGCAAGTATCAGAACGCCGTTTGCTCATCTGGGTATCAGAATGGTTGACAACAGGCTTGCAGCGATTGATTTCATCGAGTCTGAAACAGAAATCAAACCCGCGGATGACACGACTGTCAATGTCTGCAGGCAGATCAGGCGATACCTCGATAACCCGGGCGCAGATCAACAGTTTGATATTCCATGCTCATTTTCAGCTACGCCATTTCAGCACAAGGTATGGAGTGAGCTGAAAAAGATACCGCCCGGCAAGGTTGTGACCTATGGCGAGCTTGCGAAAAAGCTTGGCACCTCGGCGCGCGCTGTGGGTAATGCCTGCAGGCAGAATCCGCTACCGGTTGTCATCCCCTGTCATCGTGTTGTTTCGGCAAGCGGCATCGGCGGTTATGCGGGGGACACAGGCGGCGACCTGCTCAGGATAAAATCCTGGCTGCTGCAGCACGAGGGCTCGGCGTAAAGAAGTCGAGCGCCGGGTGTAAGGAATAGCAGCGAGATCAGCATTTACCCGTCATGAACTATTATCTGGGCGTTGATCAGGGCAGTCATTCCAGTCGCGCTGTATTGTTCGATAACAGCGGTACAGTGGTCGCAGATGCGGCGCAGAAAATCACACTCTATAGAAACAGTACGGGTCATGTCGAGCACGATGCAGTTCAGTTGCTCGATAGTGTTACCTATGTAATCAGGCAGGTTCTGTCCGGTCTCGATGGCCGGCAGCTTGAACAGGTTGCTGCCTGCGGTATTGCCACGCAGAGATCAACCGTGCTTGCCTGGGATGTTAACGGCAAGGCGATCAGCCCTGCTTTGAGCTGGCAGGATGTTCGCGCAGATAAACTGCTGCAGAAACTGAAGCTGCACGAACAGGAAATCCTGCAGCTGACCGGATTGCCATTAACGCCTTATTACAGCGCCAGTAAAATGAACTGGTTGCTGAATGAATCGGATAGCGTCAAACACTGTAGCCGTGATCAACTGCGCCTGTCACCGCTGATCAGTTATCTGCTGTTTCATCTGCTGGAGAACAGGCCTTATGCTATCGATCACAGCAATGCGCAACGTACGCAGCTGTTTGAGCTCGATTCACTGACCTGGTCTGAGCAGTTATGCAACTGGTTCGGTGTTGATTCGGGCCTGCTGCCTGATTGTATGCCGATGTGCGCAAGCTATGGCCGGCTCACCGATACGCATATACCGGTAACGGCCGTATGCGGCGATCAGAATGCTGCAATGTTTGGTTCAGGTGCACTGGAGCCGGACACGGCCCTGGTCAATATTGGCAGCGGTGCATTTGTGTTGCGCGAGCTTGAACGCTTCAGCAGTAGTGCAGACCAGTTAACGGGTATCTCATGTTCAGATATGAATAACGTCAGTTACCTGCGTGAGGCAACGGTCAATGGCGCCGCTAATGCACTGAGCTGGGCAGAGCAGCAATGGCATATTGATGATTTGCTGACCAGGCTGCCGCAATGGATAGAAGAAGTTCATCAGCCTCCCGTGTTTATCAATGCAGTCGGCGGCCTGGGAACGCCATGGATGCAGGCTGGACTAGACTCATCATTTACAGGCGTCGGTAGTTATACGGATGCCGAGAAAGCTGTCGCGTTGATTGAGAGTATCGTGTTCATGATACAGGTGAACCTTGAGTTGATGAATACAGAAACACCGCTGAATAAGCTTCGCGTAAGTGGCGGCCTGTCAAATCAGGATGGCCTGTGCCAGAAATTAAGCAACCTGAGCGGTTTCGAAATAGAGCGTAGCAATGTAACCGAGGCGACTGCGCGAGGCGTTGCCTGGCTTGCTGCAGGCCGACCGCAAAACTGGAGCATTGCAGGCAGCACGGATACAGATGTGATCAGATTTGTACCGCAGCAAGCTGAAGCGCTGCAAACGCGATACCAGATATTCAAAACAGAGATCGAACGCCTGGTTAACAACATACAACTAAGGGATGCTGATAAATGATACCTGTGCTGGTGGCGCATCGCGGCCACATGGAAAACTACCCGGAGAATTCTCTGTCGGCACTCAGTGCAGCACTGGAAGCCGGTGCCTGCATGATCGAGTTTGATGTGCAGATGGATTTTAATGAGCAATTGCTTGTGTTGCATGATGATAATTTCAAACGCACGGCGGGTGTTTCACAAAGTGTATTTCAACCACAGGATTACTCGCGGATCAGTGTACATGAGCCGAAACGACTTGCTGATGCATTTAATCCGGAACCTGTGCCTATGCTCAGGCAGGTGGCGGAGTTGCTGCTTGCTTATCCCGCTGCCACTGCCTTTGTCGAAATCAAGGACGAAAGTCTTGATCAGTGGGGTATGGAGAAAGTGGTGGATAAAGTGCTGGCTTGCATTGAACCTGCGAAGCAGCAGTGTGTGCTGATAGCAGATAGCCTGGATGCGCTGCTGTACGCCCGCAACAAGGCCGGTTATAAAATTGGCTGGGTCATCCATCGCTATGACAGTGCTGACCAGGAGCTCGCAGCCAGTCATGCACCCGACTACCTGATATGCAATTACAAATATATTAATGGCGAGCTGTGGCCGGGAAGCTGGCAATGGATGCTATATGACATCAGCGATCCGGAGCTTGCGCTCGAATGGGCCGACAAGGGTGCAGAACTGATAGAGACGCGTGACATCGTCGGCATGCTGCAGCACCCCGAGCTGGGTCAGCGTGCCTGTCGGCGTGAGCGGAGATAGCCGGTTAACATGCAGTTTGACTACGATGTTGTGGTGATTGGTGCCGGTATTCACGGCGCGGGCGTGGCCCAGGCCGCTGCCGCGGCAGGTTATTCGGTACTGGTGCTCGAGCAGTACGATGAAGTCGCAAAAGGCTCGTCCAGTCGCTCGTCAAAACTGATTCACGGTGGTTTGCGTTACCTCGAGAGTGGGGAATTTCACCTGGTCAGGGAATGTCTGCGCGAACGCGCCATGCTGTTGCGCAACGCCCCCCACCTGGTGAAACTCGTTCCTTTTCACATCCCCGTGTACAGGAATACACGCAGACGTCCATGGAAAATCACCCTCGGCCTGATGATTTATTCGTTGTTCAGCAGGAAACGCTTTCACAGGGTTCCGCGCAGCGACTGGAACCGGCTCGATGGTTTGCGCAGCGATCAGCTGGATGCGGTATTCAGCTATTACGACGCGCAAACCGATGATGCCCATTTAACACGTTCGGTACTGCAATCAGCACGAACACTCGGAACCGACGTGATTACAGGCGCGGAATTCAGGCAGGCCAGACTGGATTCAGCCGAGGTAAAAGTCAGCTATCAGAAAAACGGCCAGTCAACGACCGTTGCAGCACGCGTGCTGGTTAATGCCGCCGGCTCCTGGGTCAACCATGTGCTGCAGCGGGTACAACAACAATCCGGTGCGGCCATGGAACAGTACGATATGGATCTGGTTCAGGGCACTCATATCATTGTGCCCGGACAGATTTCCCATCCCTATTACCTGGAAGCGCCGCAGGATGGCCGCGCGGTATTTGTCGTGCCCTGGAAGGACAACATCATGGTTGGCACTACGGAGCTCAGCTACCATGGAAACCCGGCTGATGTGAGACCGACACAAGCGGAAATCGAATATTTGCTGGAAATATACAACCACTACTTCAAACGTGATCTGACCCGCGGCGATATCATCGATGCCTTCGCCGGCCTGCGTGTGTTGCCTGCCGGAGGTGGCAGTGCCTCCTCGAAATCAAGAGAGACGCATTTTCATGAAAACGACCCGGCCCGGCCCAGGGTGGTGTCGATATACGGCGGTAAACTCACCTCGTACCGCGCAACCGCGGAAAAACTGTTGCGAAGAATCAAAACCGTATTACCGGAAACCACACCCGTGGCGGACACGCGCAGTCTTGAAATTCCCGATATCGATTGATTGCACAGATTGTTATTTCCCGTTGTTGATTTTTAGAAAACCGTCCCCATATACACGCAAAACTCGATTTCGTCAGGTAAACAACTAGATTTTTGGAGATATCAATGAGTGTAGAAACCGGCAAAGAAACCCTCGAATTCCAGACCGAAGCACGTCAGATCCTGCATCTGATGACCCATTCGCTTTATTCAAACAAGGAGATTTTCCTGCGCGAGCTGATTTCAAATGCTTCAGATGCCTGCGACAAGTTGCGTTTCGAGGCGCTGGCTGATGGCGACCTTTACGAGGGTGATGGTGATCTGAAGATCACGGTTGACTTCGACAAGGATAACAAAACCGTCACGATTACGGACAATGGCATAGGCATGACCCGTGATGAAATTATCGAGAACATCGGCACTATTGCCAGTTCAGGCACAAGGAAATTTCTTGAGTCACTGACCGGTGACCAGGCCAAAGACGCTCAAATGATCGGCCAGTTCGGTGTTGGTTTTTATTCGAGTTTCATTGTTGCAGACAAGGTCACCGTTACCAGTCGTCGGGCCGGTGTGGACAAGAGCGAAGCCGTGCGCTGGGAATCGGACGGCCAGGGCAGCTTTACGCTCGAAAATGCCGAGAAGGGATCGCGCGGCACCGTTGTCACCCTGCATCTGAAGGAAGGCGAGGAAGAATTTGCCGATAACTTCCGCCTGCGCAATATCATCAAGCAGTATTCTGACCATATCTCGTTGCCGATCAACATGCAGAAAGTCGATTACGGTACAGACAAGGACGAGGAAGACAAGAAAGATGCCGAGCCTGAATACGAGCGCGTTAACAGCGCATCGGCATTATGGGCAAAGGACAAGAAGGACATTAGCGATGATGAGTACAGGGAATTCTACAAGCATGTAAGTCATGATTTCCAGGATCCGCAGACATGGATTCACAACAAGGTCGAAGGTAACCAGAGTTATACCTCGCTGTTTTATATTCCTGCAAAGGCACCGTTTGATCTGTTTGATCGCGATCACAAGCGCGGCGTCAAGCTCTATGTCAAACGCGTTTTCATCATGGATGATGCCGAGCACCTGATGCCGAATTATCTGCGCTTTATTAAAGGGGTGGTTGATTCAGACGACTTGCCGCTGAATGTGTCGCGCGAAATTCTGCAACAGAACAAGGTTATCGATCGTATTCGCGGTGCCTCCGTGAAGAAAGTACTGGGCAAACTGGAAGCCATGGCTAAAGACCAGCCGGAGGAATATGCCTCTTTCTGGAAAACCTTCGGCCAGGTCATGAAAGAAGGTCCGATCGAGGATTTTTCAAACAAGGAGCGTGTTGCCAAACTGCTGCGCTTTGCCAGTACCGAAACAAACAGCGAAGATCAGACGGTCACGCTGGAAGACTATGTCGGCCGTATGAAGGAAGGCCAGGAAAAAATTTATTACATCACCGCTGAATCCTTTGCAGCAGCGAAGAACAGCCCGCATCTTGAAGTATTCAGGAAGAAGGGCATCGAAGTGCTGCTGCTGAGTGATCGCATTGATGAGTGGCTGGTTTCACACATGACTGATTTCGATGGTAAATCGCTGCAGTCCGTCGCCCGCGGTGATCTGGATCTTGGCAAGATTGGTGATGAGGAAGAGGAAAAAACCAGGGAAGAAGCAAACGAGCAATTCAAGGATGTTATCGAGCGTGTAAAAAAATCACTGGGCGACAGGATATCGGCAGCGCGCATGTCTCAACGCCTCACGGACTCACCATCGTGCCTGGTATTGAATGAACAGGACATGAGTGCACAGATGCAGCAGATACTCGAAGCTGCAGGACAATATGCGCCTAAAGCGCAGCCGATTCTGGAACTTAACTCCGAGCACCGGCTGGTGGCAAAATTGAAGGAAATTAAAGAAGATGACAGCTTCAATGACTGGGTGTCGCTGCTGTTTGAACAGGCGCAGCTGGCAGCAGGAAACCAGCTGGAAGACCCCGCGGGCTTCGTCATGCGGGTGAACCGCCTGCTGGAAAGCTAGGCGGGATTTGTACATTCTGTACTGCTGTTTTTACCGCAGAGGCGCAGAGAAATTACAGTATT
>Ga0209536_100001532_pt1 | contig 38029 bp, 34 predicted proteins | sample DeeMarSeWOR28_12_FD_187461 | JGI IMG/M metagenome (GOLD analysis project Ga0209536, IMG submission 187461) | Marine sediment microbial communities from White Oak River estuary, North Carolina - WOR-2-8_12 (SPAdes) (version 2) | ecosystem: Environmental > Aquatic > Marine > Intertidal zone >... | reverse complement strand
CGACGGTGTCAATACGCCGGAACTGAACGTGCCTATGGCGGAGGGTGAAGCACATTCCTTCATTGAGCGCTTTATGGAAACCCACAACTTTGATGACGCCGAAGTCTCAACCATTGATGGTGTGCGCGCCGATTTTGAAGATGGATGGGGCCTGGTCCGTGCCTCGAACACGACTCCGGTTCTGGTGTTGCGATTCGAGGCGGATAACGAAGCAGCCCTTAGCCGGATACAGGACAGGTTTCGTGCAGCGATGCGGGCTGTTAAGCCGGATATTGCCTTACCGTTCTAGCCCAGAGATTGCACAAGTCGGGATTCGCCGATTGATTGCAGTACGAAGTATCCAGGGTCAGCGGTGATCGTGGTACGCTGCATCTTTAACCCGGCTCGTTCTTCAGGAAATTACTCGCGGGGTCAAACTGCGGTGCAGGCTGCATTCGCATTCAGCAAAGCTCCGGATCGACAGGACAGAATCCAGATATTTCGCCAACGGAGTTTTTTTCTGCCGGCACAATGTCTGTGCGTCGCCTCTTGGCCGGTGGTCGCAGCATGAGGCTTAGATATGACACTTAATGCAGACAAGGCAAGGAACGTCTCGCGCGTACTCAGCGAGGCCATGCCCTATATTCAACGTTTCCGGGCCAAGACTATCGTCATTAAGTACGGTGGTAATGCGATGGTTGATGAGGACCTGAAGAGCGGTTTCGCGCGCGATATCGTTTTGATGAAGCTGGTTGGTATCAACCCGGTTGTGGTGCACGGTGGCGGCCCGCAGATCGGGCAGTTACTAGAGAAGATTGGCAAGGAGAGCCGGTTTGTCGAAGGTATGCGGGTAACAGACCGGGAGACCATGGATGTAGTCGAAATGGTGCTCGGGGGGCTAGTGAACAAGGAGATTGTAAATCTGATCAACCGGCACGGAGGCTGCGCTGTCGGTCTATCGGGTAAGGATGGCGATCTCATTCGAGCACGCAAGCTGACGATTACGCGCAGTGCGCCTGAGTTCGAAGTACCCGAGATCATCGATCTGGGGCATGTGGGCGAAGTAGCGAGTATTGATGCCTCTGTTGTCCATTTGCTGATAAGCGGGGATTTTATTCCCGTTATTGCACCGATTGGTGTTGGCGAAGACGGGCATTCTTATAACATCAACGCGGACCTGGTTGCCGGGAGAGTCGCTGAAGTGCTTGGGGCGCAGAAGCTGATCCTCTTGACCAATACCGCTGGTCTACTGGACAAGGAAGGAAGGCTGTTATCGGGGCTGTCTGTCCGGGATGTTGATACCCTCATCCAGGACGGTACGATCCAGGGTGGCATGTTGCCGAAGATCCGTTGTGCGCTGGAAGCAGTTCAGTCCGGTGTTGGCGCTGCGCATATCATTGATGGGCGCGTTGAGCATGCAGTGCTGGTTGAGTTATTTACCGACGAAGGCGTCGGTACCCTCATACGCAGTTGACAACGCGCATCTGCTGTTCAGGAAGCCTTAAACTTCGCAATCTCGCCGTCGCTTCTCGGGTGGATGCCTGGAAAAGCCGGATGAAATTGCGGATACACAACTGGGTCGGCAGCGGGGTAAAGGGCGCAGTGCCGCTTTTCTTTATTTGTGTTGCAGTCACTCGAGGTTTATACAGTGGCCGGCTGAGCATGGGCGTCAGGTTTCGGGACCTTCGGCTTGGGCCGCTTTTAATTCGCGGAAGCGGCGGATGTCCGATTCGAATTCCTGGCGAATGGCTTCCTGCTCCCGCCGTTTGTCCGCGATGTAGTCGAGCGAAAGCTGGATCTGGGCGCGGCCCCCCCGGATCTCTTCGTGGAGGGAGTCGGGTACGCGTTTTCCACTGCGCTCGAGTTCTGCCGCTCTATGGGTTAATGCTTCAAGCGACTGCTCGGTGCGCTCGATGCGCCCGCGGGTGACGCGCAAGACCGCGTCAATAGCCGCAATCTTACCGTCACGTGTCATTACTATGTCGTCTTCAGTACTGAAGGTTGCCAGCAGCATGCGATCATGTGAGGCTTGCTTGGCGGCGAGTCGCTGTTGCTCTTCACGTTGTTGTGCCAGCCGTTTTTCTTCGGCAAGCTGTTCAGGGGTTTTTGCCGCGTCGATCGTCTTTACCTCGATCCCCTGTTCGTTGAGGATCTTGCGTTCCTGCTTGGCGTACTTCGGTGGGATCCGGTCTCCATAGTGAATCCGGCCGTTCTCATCGGTCCACTTGAGCAGGGGCCCCGTATAGCCCGACAGTGGAGTAATAAGAATGACCGCAGTCGCGATGGACATGACGGCTTGCAGTTTGCATCTCATGAGGTTGAGGACCCTGTATTCGCTGCCTGGTATTCCGGGCTGCGGTGAGAGGCGGGGATTCTTGACCTGCCTGACCGAGTAGCCGCAACTCCCGGGAGATTCATTTGCGTGGTTGGCATCGAGCAACTTGTCCTGTTCATGGTCGCGCTGGTTGCCAATATCTTCTCCGCTTTTTCGGGCGGCGGGGCCGGTCTGATCCAGCTTCCCGTGTTGATTTTTCTGGGTTTGCCCTTTGCGGTGGCCTTGGCCACGCACAAAGTTGCCAGTGTTGCCTTGGGTATCGGCGCCACCATTCGACACTTGAGAGAGGGGGCGCTAGACCAGAAACTTGTTACGCTCCTGTTGGTTGCGGGATTGCCCGGCGTCCTGATCGGAGCCAATCTGATTGTGTACGTCCCGGATCGAACTGCCGAGATCTCGCTGGGACTGCTCACCTTGGGTCTGGGAATCTATTCCTGGCTCCAGCCCGGTCTGGGTTTGAAGGGAGAGGTCCGGCACCGCGATCACGTGGGCTATGTCATTGGTGGTCTGATACTTTTCTCGATCGGCATTCTGAACGGCTCGCTGACCTCGGGTACCGGTCTGTTCGTCACCCTGTGGCTGGTCCGCTGGTTCGGTCTCGATTACCGCCAAGCGGTCGCTTACACGCTAGTGCTCGTTGGTGTGTTCTGGAATGGCGCTGGCGCTATCACTTTGGGCGTGCTGAGTGAGATTCGCTGGGTTTGGCTGCCCGCCTTGTTGGCTGGTTCGCTGCTGGGTGGCTATCTCGGAGCACACCTGGCGATCATCAAGGGTAACCGCTGGATCAAGCCTAGTTATGAGCTGCTGACGGTCTTGATCGGCGCACAGTTGATCGTGGGCTAGACACCGTAGCGTGCCTGATAGCGTTGGATTTCATCCAGTTCGCGTTCTCGGCCAGGCTGCCGCGAAAGAAACTCTAACAGGTTGTCGAGGGAGACGATGCTGATCACAGGGATTCCGTACATCTGCTCTATCTCCTGGATGGCCGAATGCGCATGCTGACCTTTCTCCTTTCGATCGAGTGATACCAGCACGCCTGCCGCCCGTGCGCCCGCTGCTTCTATGATCTGAAGCGACTCGCGGATCGCTGTACCGGCAGTTATCACATCGTCCACGATCAAGGCGCGACCTGCGAGCTGTGCACCTACGAGACTGCCCCCTTCGCCGTGCACCTTCGCTTCCTTGCGGTTGAAACAGATGGGTACGTCCCGGCCGTAATGATCGGCAAGCGCAATTGAAAGGGCTACGACCAGAGGAATTCCCTTGTAGGCCGGTCCAAAGAGAACATCGAAATCGATGCCCGAGGCCGTGACTGCAGCGGCATAGTAGCGACCCAAGTGTGCCAAATGGGTACCCCGATTAAAGAGCCCTGCATTGAAAAAGTAGGGGCTGGTCCGACCTGACTTGAGTGTGAACTGGCCAAATCTAAGAACACCGCAGTCGATCGCAAATTCCAGAAACTCGTGCTGATAAGGGTCCATTAACTGTTTTTTCGCCACAGTGCCACAAGAATGTTGGATTGCAGGAGAACCGTTTTTCCAAAACCGCTATCATACACGGACACTAGCAGCATGAAGACATCTACGTGCGCATTATTACAGTTAACGTAAATGGCATCCGCTCAGCGGCTCGCAAGGGATTCTTTCAATGGTTGAGCCGACAGCGGGCGGATTTGGTCTGTGTCCAGGAAACCAAGGCGCAGGAGGATCAGCTCAGCGACCGCGTGTTTCATCCCCGGGGTTTTCACAGCTTCTATCACGATGCAGAGAAGCGGGGTTATTCGGGTGTCGCGGTTTACAGCCGCTATCGGCCTGACAAGGTGATCATGGGTCTCGGCTGGCCGCTCTTTGATCGTGAGGGACGTTATCTGGAGGTGCAGCTTGGGAAGCTCAGTGTCGTTTCGCTGTATGCGCCTTCTGGTGCATCCAGTGATGAACGGCAGGATTTCAAGTTTAAGTTTCTGGATAAGTTTATGCCATATCTCCACTGTTTGCGCCGCAAACGGCGGCAGTATGTCGTTTGCGGCGACTGGAATATAGCGCACAAGAAGATCGATCTGAAGAACTGGCGCGGCAACCAGAAAAATTCCGGTTTTCTGCCGCAGGAGCGGGCCTGGATGGATGAGCTGTTTGGCCCGGCTGATTTTATCGATGCCTTCCGGGTGGTGAACCGGGAGCCCGAACAATATACCTGGTGGTCTAACCGTGGACGCGCGTGGGAGAATAATGTGGGTTGGCGTATCGACTACCAGGTCATCACCCCTGGATTGAGGGATCGGGTCCTTGCAGCCAGGATTTACAAGGCACGACGTTTCTCCGACCATGCCCCGCTTATCATGGATTATCATTGGGATCTTGGTAAGTCGTGACTGGCATCGCGCAGAATGGAAACCGCACATGCTGCCAGCTAGGCCAAGCAGCGACCGCGTGAACCCAATAGTGGCCCATTGATCGGAAATGGCCTGCACGTTTTTCTGGCCCTGGTTTGAAATCGGTTCTAGTAAAATATCTCCACCTGCATGGTCTTCTTTGTGGCGAGGAATTTTGGCTGGTGTAATGCTGGTTGATGCAACCTATATTTCTGCCTTTCTCATTGGTTTACTAGGTGGCGTCCACTGCGTGGGCATGTGCGGTGGGATTGTTGGTGCTCTGACCATGAGCCTTCCGCACTCCGTGCGCCTTCAGGCGCGGCCGCAATTACCGTATCTGATTGCCTACAATGCCGGACGCATAGCCAGTTACACTGTCGCGGGCATGCTCGTTGGTGGTCTTGGTGGTTTGGTGGTGAGCCTTGGCAATGTGCACCTTATGCGGCGTATGTTCGAGCTCTTGGCTGGTCTCTTTATGATTCTTCTGGGCCTGTACCTTGCTGACTGGTGGCGTGGCCTTTCCCTTCTTGAGCGCGTGGGTGGGCATGTCTGGCAATATTTCGAGCCGCTCGGCCGCCGCCTGTTACCGGTGCGCAATTCGGGCCAGGCGCTACTTCTGGGTCTGGTATGGGGCTGGCTTCCCTGTGGTCTGGTCTACAGCGTACTCATCTGGTCAATGGCCGCCGGCAATTGGTGGGAGGGGGGCATGTTAATGCTTAGCTTTGGTGTGGGCACGCTGCCCAACCTGTTGCTCATGGGTGTTTTCGCAGCACGTGTTGCGGCTCTTGTCCGCAACACGTGGACACGAAGAACTGCTGGTGGTTGTGTAGCGCTGTTTGGCCTCTACTACGTTTTAATGGCATCACACTCTTTGTCTGCAGACGCGGGCTAAGGAACGAAGAATTGTTGACGGAACCGGACTGACAGTGGTTCGATGTCGCTTCCTTGCGGCTCAATACTGAGGTCGAAGTTAAGTGTTTCTTCATTGCTTATTGGAAATTCACTGATGTAATAGATGGCGTAGGGTTCCTTTATCTCCCGCATCCTGAGCTCTTTTGTCTGCCCTGCCAAATTGGTAGCTGACGCGGTCACCTGTGCGTTTATGGGCTGGACGGTAGTCCCAAGCTTCTTGCGCTGTACGGCAACATTCAACATCGCGCGTTGATTACTGCGCGTGATCCCGTATTCTTTCGCGACCTTGGGGGACAGCAGGTTGGTGTTAAGAGCATTGAAATGGACAACGTAATCTCCAAAGTCCTGGGATTGCTCGGCATGCGCCGAAAGGCTGATGCTGATAAGCATGGGGAAAATAATCAGCCTGAACACAAGATCGCGATGCATAATGTACCTCCTGTTGATTCTGGACCATTTTGATTCCTACTATAGACCAGAATGCTGCACAGGTCTCGTGTGATAAGAGAATTGCTGTTGCAGTTTTCCAGGGTGTGGGTTAGGCCACCTGTCCCTCTTTTGACTCGATCCGGGTTTGCTGGCCGCTGTCTGGCAAGGGGTAGGCCAAGGTATCCTGCATGGAGCGCAAGGTGGAAAGCTCGCTGGTGATGGTTGACTGTTTCTCGGTAAGTTCGCGAATCTTGGTGTCCAGTGTATCGCGTGATTCGCTGATGCGGCGCAAAGTATCCAGTCGCTTCTCCATAACACGACGATGATCCCTGATCTGCTTTACGAGAGGGTTCATGACTTCCTTGAGCCAGAGTTCTGCATCCTGGTTAGCCTTGAAGAAGACACTGCGCGCCCGGCTTACCAACGTAATGAAGAACTTCTTGATAACGAACCCTTGCTCAGTCATGGCAGTTATAGCGCTGTTGCGGAACGCATCTGCATCTGCTTGTAGCTGGTGCAGTTCCATGTTGTATCCGTCAACAGAAAAGATCTTTGGTGTTAGTGCAGGCAGGCCGTGTTCTTCGTGGAACTTGCGATACGTGGCCCGAATCAACATGCGTGTCTGTTCGGACTGCAGAGAGGACTGGCCCATGGCTTCGGTGGCCCCATCAAAAAATGTTTTCATCGCCCGGTTCAGTCCGACTGTAGTCCAACTGTTTGTCATCTGCGCACGCGTTTTGTTGATCAGCCTGTCAAAGGCGCCCAAACTGAGCGTTTCCAACATGGCCTTGGCTTGATTCTGAAGGACGCGGCGACTACCCTGGAAGCTTTCCACGTTGCGCAGGTAGGCGGTTTGTTCCTCACGCGATTTTTTCATCAGATGCTGAATGACGTCAGCGTTTTTTCCACGCAGGGAATTGAGATTGTGCAGTTCGCTCGTAATCTGGTCGTAGCGATTCTGCAGTGCGGCGAAGGCGTTATCGATCAGGCTGCCGATATTTTCCAGTAGATGGTCGCGAAGTAAGGTGATCTTGTTTGGCAGCACAGTTTCGGCAAGAAATGCTTCCAGCTCTGGCATTCGGCTCTGTGCCAATAAGCCCTCATCCTCCCGAACCTTGGCGACCAAACCTTTCTGGGCAGATACAGGGAAGACGCGCTCTCTTTGAACACCAAGCAACTGTGCCACCTTGCCACATTGCGCATCGATGGTGGATGAAACGCTGCTATCGTCCTTGAGATCATCCCATAGGGTATCGATCTTGTTCAGCGCGACGATCAGGTGCCGATTATGGCAATCTTGCATGCTGTGTATGTGATGTTCCCACATATCCAGGTCGCTGCGTGTCACGCCGGTATCAGCGGCCAGCACAAACATTACAGCCTGGGCTGACGGCAGCATGCTAATCGTGAGCTCCGGCTCACTGCCGAGTGCATTCAATCCGGGGGTATCTAAGATGACGAGGCCTTGTTGCAGCAGGGGGTGTGGGAAACTGATGCGAGCATGGCGCCAAATCGGGATTTCTACCTGGTCTGGCCGTTTGCCGGTTTTCTTGTATTGGGGGTCCTGAGACTCGTCATAGAGCCCAAGTGCCAGGGCATCGTCAAGTTTCACTTGCTTGGTTCGTACCACTTCGCGTAGCGCGTCGGCCATCTGGTCAGGTGACCGGATATCCAGGGGCATGGATACCCAATGGACCGGGTCGCGCTTGTAGTCAGTGATGCTGCGCTCGTCGCGTCTGGTCTCGATCGGAAGAAGGTGAATGAAAGCCTGTCCGGAGGCCTCATCAAAAAATAGCTCCGTGGTACACATGGTCGTGCGGCCCGCTTCAGAGGGTAGCAGGCGACGACCATAACCGGCAAAGAATATAGCGTTTATCAGTTCTGTCTTGCCGCGTGAAAATTCTGCAACGAACGCAAGTGTCAGACGGTCCTGGCGCAAGGCCTGCATGGTTTCATAGAGCCGCAGATCTGTTTCTGCGTCGCTGAGGTCGTGCTGTTCGAGCCAGTGCTGGAGCTCGTCGAGCATTGTCACGATGTCTGTTTTCCAGGCATCGTAGGATTTCATCCGCTGACTGAATCGCCCACTTGTCATTTACGTTTTAGCCCTTGAGCTGATTTCAGATGTGCGGACCCGGTAGTGTTGGCCTACAGCCGCCCGTGTGTCCTGGGTCACGCATGGTTATGGTCTCGACAACACTCGGACTAGCGACCGCCCGCCTGAAAACTTGAGTCTATATAACAGTCGCTTAGGACGTCATAAGCGGGCAGGCCACGATGATTGTCAGGCCTTCGGTCGGGCCGGAAATGAGCTGGGTATACGCAGTGGAAAATCTATCCGGACCTGCTTCTCGCGGCTGCTGATACCACTGAGCAATCTCACGCGGCTTTGAGGTACGCCAAAGACCATCGCCAGAAAGCGTAGCAACTCACGGTTTGCTCTTCCGTCGGTTGGAGGCGCAGCGATCCGAATCTTGAGACGGTCGCCTTGGGGCCCGGCAATCTCGTCGTGGCGAGCCTTGGGCTGAATACGGAGGTTAAGGATCAGGTAACCCCCGCTCCAATGACACCATGGAACATTCCCGCAGTTCACAGGCGCTTCTGTTCAGCTGCCGAAGGCTAGACCGGTCAGGAGGGGAATACTAAGCATTTTAATCACCTGCAATCCGAGCAGTGCCAGCAGTGGCGAGAGATCGATCCCCGAGATTGGGGGCAGGATCTGCCGCAGTGGCCGCAAGATAGGTTCATTCAGCGAATAGAGAAGGGCGCTGACTGGGTTATAGGTCCCTGGGCTCACCCAGCTGAGAATGACCTGGATCAGTATGGAAAAGATAAAAATGTTGAAGAGAAGCGCAAGAAGTTCGGCAAGGCTCCAGAAAAGGATGGTGGCAGGAGCAATGCCAGTGCCGCGAATAGCCAGGATGAGCGCCAGAGCCGCCATCTGGATCAGCAACATGACGAGAATGGATGCCAGGTCAATACCGCCAACTGGCGGTACGACGCGTCGCAATGGCACCAGCACGGGGTTGGTGATTTTGACTAGAAATTGGCTGACGGGGTTGTAGAAATCTGCGCGCGCCCAAGCCAAGAGGAAACGCAACATCAGCGCCATCACATACAGGCCAAAAAGGGTATTGATAACGAACTCAATTGGATTCGTAAGATAGCTGTTCGACATTGAGTATACCGTCCTGCAAACTGGTCTGCCTTTCCCACGGCGGGTTGCGCTCGCTGGCAAGGTGCGGCTAGCTGCAACAGTCTGCACTACGGTAAGGCACTGCAACCCTCTCAGCTGGCCTAGGAGCCACCGCAAGAGCGGGGCTGTTCACGGGACGGCACACTAGCTCCTCCCCAGCTGGTTTGCCAGTTCTTCAGAGCGATCCCGGGCGGCTCGCACCGCTTCGCTAATCAGTGCATGCAGGCCGCCTTCTTCAAGAACGCGTATAGCCTGCTCTGTAGTACCCCCGGGGGAGGTTACACGCCCCCGAAGCGTAGCAGGATCATCGGGACTTTCCAAGGCCATTTTCGCAGCGCCAAAGGCAGTCTGTAATGTCAGCAGCCGGGCAGAGCCAGGGTCAAGCCCCAGCTCGGTGCCGACTGACTGCAGGATTTCCATTACCAGCAGGAAATAGGCTGGGCCGCTGCCTGAGACGGCGGTGATCGTATCCATCAATGCCTCGTCGTTCAGCCAGAGCGTGAGTCCCACTGCCCGCAGCACAGATTCCGCAAAGTCGCGTTGCTCCTGTGTCACCTGTGCGTTAGCGTAAAGCGCAGTTGCACCACATTGGATAAGCGCCGGCGTATTCGGCATGGCTCGCACGATGGCAGCAGCTTTGCCGCCTAGCCAGCGATCGATATCAGATTCACGAATGCCGGCGGCAATCGAAATGACCAAAGTCTTGTTCTGGGCAACTACTTCAGACAGTTGGACTACGACATCATGCAGCACCTGTGGTTTGACCGCGAGGATCAGTGCGTCAGCGTCTCTAGCCGCGGCGATGTTGTCTGTGCCGGATTGTACACTGCAGTGTTTGGCGAGCGTCGTCAGCTGGTCAGGGCTAGGGTCTGATACACGAATCTGCTCGGAAGGATAGCCATCAGCGATTAGGCCTCCAATCAGTGAACGTGCCATGTTGCCAGCACCGATAAAGCTCAGGCGAGGATAAGTCATGATGCGCAAGATACTGGTGCTGGCGGATCCTTACAAGTCTACTCAGCCACGGCCAGGTATTTTATGGTGCCTTGATCCGAAAATGGCGGTGCCTACACGTACTAGTGTGCTGCCTTCGGCGACGGCTGCTTCCAGGTCGTCTGACATACCCATGGACAGTGTATCCAGCGGGAGCCCGCGTTTTTGCAGTCGCAGGAATGTATCGTGAAGTGCGTGGAACGCCGCGCGCCGGCGGCCGACATCGGGTGTCCGGGCAGGAATTGCCATGAGCCCACGCAATTGGAGCCTTGGCAAATCAGCAACCTCGGCGACCAATTCATCAAGTTCCGACACATCAACCCCCGATTTGCTTGGTTCACCGCTGATATTGACCTGGAGGCAGATTTGAAGGTTGGGCAAGGAAGGTGGGCGTTGATTGCTGAGCCTGCGGGCAATTGCGCCCCGGTCGATACTATGAACCCAGTCGAAGTGACTGGCTACGGCGCGTGTCTTATTGGATTGCAGGGGCCCAATGAAATGCCACTCGAGGTTGTATTCAGCGAGCTGTTGGATTTTTCCTCTCGCTTCCTGAACATAGGACTCACCAAAGCGACGTTGCCCCGCCACTGCCGCAGCCAGGATATCGGCAGCTGGGAAGTTCTTGCTAACGGCTATCAGCGCAGGCGGGGTCTCACGCCGGTAACGGTCGGCAATCCCAGCGATCTTTTCCCGAACCTGCCGTAGTCGGTCACTGATCTCAGCGCTGCGCTCCTCTGTCATGAGTGGTTATACTGACGTGGGCCGATGGCCAATACTATTAAGGGATTTTCGCTGTGGTCGATAAGCAACGGGATACCCAAAGAACACTATTTGCCGGGGAATCGAATGGATATCGCAGAATTACTAGCATTTAGCGTCAAAAACAATGCCTCTGACCTGCATCTCTCCGCAGGTCTTCCACCGATGATACGTGTCGACGGAGACATTAGGCGTATCAATGTTCCAGCGCTCGATCACAAGGCCGTGCACAGTCTCGTATACGACATCATGAACGATAAGCAACGCAAGGACTACGAAGAGTTTCTGGAAACAGACTTCTCCTTCGAGATTCCGAATCTTGCGCGTTTCCGTGTCAACGCATTCAATCAGAACCGCGGTGCGGGTGCGGTTTTCCGTACCATTCCGTCGAAGATTCTTAGCCTGGAAGACCTCGGATGCCCAGCTGTATTCAAAGAGGTTTCGGATCAGCCGCGTGGTCTCGTGCTGGTCACTGGACCGACAGGCTCCGGCAAATCGACCACCTTGGCCGGAATGGTCGATTATATCAACGAAAACAGATTTGAACACGTTTTGACGATCGAGGATCCAATCGAGTTCGTGCACGAGAGCAAGAAATGCCTCATTAATCAGAGAGAGGTGCATCGGGATACGCTTGGTTTTTCCGAAGCGCTGCGATCAGCGCTGCGCGAAGACCCTGACATTGTCCTCGTTGGCGAAATGCGCGACTTGGAGACGATACGGCTCGCACTGACTGCCGCCGAGACCGGACACCTTGTATTTGGTACTCTGCACACCACGTCTGCGGCAAAGACTATCGATCGTGTCATAGACGTTTTTCCGGCAGCCGAGAAATCCATGGTTCGCTCAATGCTGTCGGAATCGCTACGTGCTGTTATTTCCCAGACACTCCTCAAGAAAACCGGCGGCGGTCGTATCGCCGCCCATGAAATCATGATTGGGACACCGGCTATTAGGAACCTGATTCGCGAAGACAAGGTCGCACAGATGTACTCTGCGATCCAGACAGGCCAGTCGGTTGGCATGCAGACGCTGGATCAGAATCTCCAGGATTTGGTTCGGAAAGGTCTGGTCAGCCGTGGCGATGCCCGTAGCAGGGCTGCAAACAAGGAATCATTCCGCTAACCACTGCTCGTATTGGCTAGGCACCAGCCTAAAATGATGCCAGGCCTGCGATTTCTGCGACTTGGGATGCCCGCCAGCGGTCGCTTTTCACTCCCCAGTCCCATCACGTTGTATACTCACGCGGTGATTGCCTAGGCGATTCCGGTCTTAGGGGGCCGGCCGGTGTTGTGTTCACGGTCTTTTTTGATAAGGCTGTCGGTTGGTTGAAAGATCATCAAGCGAATTCTTGAGTAACGGAGGAAGCATTTATGGCATTTCTGAGGAATCTTCTGGCCTTAATCGGTCTGGTGGCAGTAGGTGCCGTGGCTTACGCATGGTTCACTTATGGGTCGCAGCTCCGAGAATTTGATGAGGAATCGCTCGCAACCTACCGTGATATGGCTGCTGTCTTGCTCGAGACGGGCAACGCGGCAGAGGCAACGATTTGGAAAGTGCCGGTCGACGAGGGAGCAACGCCACAGGGTGTCGAAGAGGCAATGAAGTTTGCTGCTAACGAGCACAATTTCAAGAACGTGGGAGAACTCCCCTTGTCCGATCAGGTGCAGGCCATGACCGGGCAACCAGCCCGGTTCATGAAGATCTATCTTTATTGCGATCCTCTCATCGCAGCGCGAATGGTTGCCTACAGTGATGCCTATTCTGCTTATCTCCCTTGCCGCATTACTTTACTTGAAGACGATGATGGTAAATATTGGCTAGTTACACTCAACATGGATCTCATGATCCATGGAGGGAAAGCTCTTCCTCCGGAACTTCGCAAAGAAGCGATACAGGTCAAGAAGATTATCCAAGACATCATGAAACGAGGTGCGACCGGCGAGCCTTTCTAGCGAACTTTCAAGATACCGCCGGAAACACCGCACGTGCATCAAACACGGGACCATCGACGCAGACCCGCTTCATGGCGGGTCCGGCGTCTGTCGCAATGAGCACCGTGCAGCCCGCGCAACCTCCCACACCACAGGCCATGAATTCCTCCAGTGAGATCTGGCATGGGACGTTGTAGTCCGACGCCAGTGCTGCAACGGCCGCTAGCATGGGGTGTGGGCCACACGCGAAGATCTCGACCTCATTACGCTGGTCGGGTAAGAGGTTGTCCAGCCAGATGCGAGCCAGGTCCGTGATGTATCCTTCGAAACAGCCCGGATAACCCTGCAGACTTGTAAGCCTACTCGGGATACCCCATTCTTCCAGTAGCGGCATGGCCGCAATGGTGTCCTCAGGAACTCCGGATACAAGGATGCGGGAAGGTTGTGCGCGGAACGGGAAGGGTATCTCCGAGCCCATCAATACCAGGGGTTGACAGCACGCATCTGCCCTCATGTGTTCGGCCAGAAAGATGATGGGCGGTATCCCTACACCGCCACCCAATAAGAGTGGTCGCGAACACCAGCTATGGGGGCAGAAGGGTTGCCCGATCGGACCCAGCAGGTTTACGAAATCACCTCGCTTGCGGCGGGCGAGTAGCTCCGTGCCGGTGCCGACCACCTTATAAAGAAAATCTACCCAGCCCTCGTCGGGATCCGCGCGCATGATCGAGAGGGGGCGGCGCATTGGTAGCAGGGGGTCACACTGGAGATGTGCAAAACTGCCCGGCGCAGCGGTTGCCGCACATGCCGGTGCGTGAAGCCTCAAAAGAAACTGACCCGCCGGCAGGGCCGTATGGGAAACCACAGGTGCATCCTCCACAACAATGGTGTCCCGGTGCGATCTTTCTCCGTTCGTTGTCATCGCTCAGTTTGTCGCCAATACCATATCAACTGTGGCAATAAGCCACGCTGCCATTCAGCAGGGTATGTGTCACACGTCCTGACAGTTCCCATCCTGCAAAAGGCGTATTATGTCCCGCGCTCAAGAAACGATCAGGTTGGACACGCCAAGATTGTTGAGGGTCGACGACTATCACATCAGCAGGGGCGCCGACTGATAGGCTGCCAATCCCAGATTTACTGATGTCCAGAATACGCGCCGGTCCGGAGGTAAGCCGTTCGATTGCTTCGGACAGCGTCAGGACTTTGTCATCGACCAGCCGTAGGGTCAGCGACAGCAGCGTGTCAAGGCCCGAGATGCCGGGTTCCGTATCGGGGAACGGGGCCAGTTTTGCGTCCGGCTCATGAGGCTGGTGATCGGAACAGATGACGGAAAGTGTGCCACGCGCAACACCCGCCCGCAGTGCCTCCCGATCCCGTTGCGTGCGGAACGGCGGCGCCACATGGCACCGGCCGTCAAAATCAACGATGTCGTTCTCGGTCAGGAAAAGATAGGGTATTGCGACGTCGGCCGTGATCGGAAGCCCATCATATTGGGCACGCGCAACCATTTGTACTGAGCGTGCCGTTGTCAGGCGGCAAAAGTGGGCACGGACACCGGTCTGTTCAATAAGGGCGAGGTCTCTTGCTACCGCAGCCGTCTCTGCAGCTGCCGGTATGGCTGGCAGCCCCATTCTCGTTGCTACGGCCCCCTCATGTGCACATCCGCCATTAGCGAGATATGGGTCTTGGGCATATAGAAATACGGTCAGTCCAAAGGTTGCTGCGTATTCCATCGCCCTTCGTTCTACCAGAGTATTCTGTATTGGCTTCCTGGCATTTGATACGCCGGGACAACCCGCGGTTTTCAATGCAGCCATCTCGCTGAGGTGCTCGCCCTGCAGGCCCTGAGTGAGAGCGCCCAGTGTGAGTACGCGCGCATAAGTGGCAATGCCGGCCTGGTGCCGGATTAATTCGGCGACCGCTGGTGTATCGATAACCGGATCGGTATCCGGTGGGCAGCAGAGCGTCGTAATGCCGCCGGCCGCAGCCGCATAGGTTTCACTCTGTATATTGGCTTTCTGCTCTTGGCCCGGTTCACGCAAGTGGGCGCAAAGATCTACAAGACCAGGACAGACAATCTTATTTCGGGCATCAATCTGTTCTTCAGGGATCCAGGCTGTCGTGGGCGGTTCACCCACCGAGATCACCTTGCCGCCGTCAATGAACAAATCAGCAACCTCGTCGAGTTCATTGGCTGGATCGATGATCCGGCCATCACGGATTGCGAGGCGTTCGACAGGGTTATGGGCTTTTTCGTGCACTGGATTATCTGTTATTCGTTCAGCGTTGTCTGGCTTCGCATGGCAAGGGACATAACTGCCATGCGTACGGAAATGCCATGGGTTACCTGCTGCAAGATGACAGAATGGGGCCCATCTGCAACCTTGGAATCAATTTCTACCCCCCTGTTAATAGGGCCTGGATGCATCACGATAACATCCTGCTTTGCCTGCGCCAGTCGTTCTCTTGTAAGCCCGAAAAGATGGAAGTATTCATGTTCGCTAGGCAGCATTGCGCCCTGCATGCGTTCCCGTTGCAGCCGCAGCACGATAATGACATCTACATCCCGGATGCCTTCATTAAGGTCATGAAAAACATGCGCTCCGAGGGTTTCCGCATCCGCCGGGATTAACGTACGTGGCGCAATGACACGGACCTCCCCCGTATTAAGCAGATTAAGCGCGTGAATTTGGGATCGCGCAACACGGGAGTGCATGATGTCTCCGACGACAGCGACGCGCAGGCGGCCGAAGTCGGGTCCCTTTTTCCGACGGATGGTAAACATGTCAAGCATGGCTTGGGTAGGGTGTGCATGGCGTCCGTCGCCGGCGTTGATGACGCTGATATGTGGTTGAGCGTGGCGAGCGATAAAGTGCGCGGCACCACTACTTGAGTGTCTGACCACAAACATATCGCAATGCATCGCCTCAAGGTTACGCAAAGTATCGAGTAGTGTTTCTCCCTTTACCGTACTGGAGGCATCAATATTTATATTGAGAACATCTGCCGATAGGCGTTTTGCGGCAAGCTCGAAGGTCGTCCGGGTTCTCGTACTTGCCTCAAAGAACAGGTTGACGATGGTCTTGCCCCGCAACAGCGGTACTTTTTTCACAGACTGCTCGGTAACCCCTGCAAAGGATTCCGCCGCATCCAGAATATCGGTGAGGATTTGATAATTAAGACCCTCAATTGTCAGGAAATGATGTAAGCGACCCTTCTTGTCCAGCTGCAGATCCGGCGCGTTCATGTTGTTCTTTGTATCTGCAACGCCAGCGGATCCGGTCCCGTGAGCTTTACATGTTCTCCGAGGCTCAGATCGATTTTTCGCCCGACCACGCTGGCTTCTATGGGGAGTTCCCGTCCGCTGCGCTCGACCAGGACGGCAAGCATGATTGATGCCGGGCGGCCGTAATCGAACAATTCATTCATTGCCGCGCGCACCGTTCGGCCTGTATGGAGTACATCGTCAACCAATATGATGTGACGGTCATCGACAGAAAACGCAAGCTCGGATGGTCGCACCTGGGGATTCATACCTATTCGGGTGAAGTCATCCCGATAAAAGGAAATATCCAGATTCCCCAATGGCAAGTTTATCTCCAAGAGTTCGTGCAATCGTTTCGCGATCCATACGCCGCCTGTATGGATTCCAACCATCGCCGGATCGGCGAGGTGCCGGCGCTGTAATTCGTGCCGGATCTTTTCAGCCATCGCACTGATAAGTGTCTGAACGCTGTCAGTTGTCAAGACTAATGTTTCTCCCTCTGATCGAGCCAATTTTGCAGGATAATCTGCGCCGCAATCTGATCAACATCGTCTGTGTTGCACCTGGGTTGCTCTTTCGCCAACCGCTCTGCTTCATAGGAAGTCAGTCGTTCGTCCACCAAGTGTACCGGCAAGCCGTAACGGCCCTGGAGGCGGCGTGCGAAGCGCCTTGCTTCTGTGGTAATGTTCTGCTCTGTTCCGTCAAGATGGCATGGCAGTCCTACCACGAGTGCGGCTGGCTGCCACGTCGTGATGATATGTTCCACTTCGTCCCAGTCTGGCTGTCCGTCCCGGGCGGCAAGCGTAGCCAGAGGGGATGCCATTCTGGTGACAGACTGGCCTACCGCGACACCAATCCGCTTGTACCCAAAGTCAAATGCCAAAAAGGTTTCCGTTGCCAATGTGTGTTCAGTCGATGGGGGTAATCAAATCTGCTATGCGTGGCCCACATCCCCGGACAATAGATTAAGATCGACACCAAGTGAGGCTGCAGCAGCAGACCAGCGCTGCTCATGGGGCATATCAAATACTATCTTTGGGTCGGCTGGGCCGCTCAGCCAGGCATTCTCGGCAATTTCTTGTTCAAGTTGACCAGCCGCCCATCCGGCATAGCCCAGCGCAACCAGGTTTTTCTCAGGTCCGTGATGTCCCGCGATCGCGGTGAGAATATCCTGGGAGGCGGTGACGCCAAACGCATCGGTGATCTTGAGGGTTGCCTCCCAGTTGCCGAGCGGGGAGTGAAGTACAAATCCACGTTCGGGTTGGACCGGACCGCCCTGGAATACGGGTTGGGTGGCAATCAGCGGGTCGGTGGTTTCAATTTCCATGTGCCCGAGAATCTCACCGAGTGTCATATCAAGCGGCCGATTGATAACGATCCCCATTGCACCATCCGCATCGTGTTCACAGATATAAGTTACTGTATGAAAAAAGTTTGGATCTGCCAGCCTAGGCATGGCGATTAGGAAATGATTGGTCAGGTACGGACTGTCGCGCATATAAGATAGTATCGGGTAGCAGGTAGCTGGCTGCAAGTGTTTGGTGGGGTGCGGTGCTCTGTGGATGTCGTTGTGTTGCAGCCGGCAAGACCGGATCCACGGAGTATAACTAGTGGCTCTGCAATTGATAGCTGTTTAGGAATTCCCAGGTTCGCGTGATGTGCAGGATGTCTGTGTCCTTGCGGATGTCTTCCGGCAACGGTGGAAAAGGCGCCGCCAATTGCACGATTCGTATGGCAGCGTCGTCCAGCGCTTTATGGCCCGATGGCCGAAGCAACGTAATATTCTGTATGGTGCCATCCTGATTAAGCGCCACATCCAGAAGCAGACTTCCGGAGAGATCCTTACGGCGGGCTTCGTCTGGATAATTCAGATTTCCAATTCGCTCTACCTTTGCAATCCAATCGTTCATGTAATTCGCATACTTGAACTCGCGGGTGCTCGGCGTGATAAAGGTTTGCCGGGGTCGCTTTGAATAGGCCTGCGACGACTGACGCAGTTGCTCGTCCAGACTGATCATCTCCATGCTGCGATTGATCAACTCTGCTGCGGTGACCTGTTTGTCGCGCATGGCTTCGGGTTTTGAGACCTGTGCTTTCCGCTCGGCTTTCTGGACAGAGAGCTCCTGTGGTGTGGGCTGAGGTTCGATCGCGGAATGTGGGGTGTTAACCACGCTGGCTGGCTGCGGTGTTGTTGGGGTAACCCGTTCGGACATATTTCCACCGCCGTCCTGACTCGTTGCTGCTAGATAATCAGCTTCCTCAGGAGGCGGCGTCTTGCGCTTGGGAACGATGGCGATATCTAGAGTCGTAAGTGTCTCATCAACGGGTTTGACTTCGGGGGGAGAAAAACCGACGCCGAGAATCAGTAAGGCATGCAAAGCAGCAGCCAGGAGGAGGCTGATAATAAACCGATCATCTTGATGGTTGCTGCTGGAAAGGAGGGAACTCATTCCTACCTATGTCTCAGAAACCCTCAATTGCCTGGGCATGTATTATAGCATCGCCAACGGCTGGTTGAAGTGCATATTTATAAGGTTCGCAGCCGGCGCTTCTTATCCAGCACATCCATCAACTGACCAGCAATGTCCAGCCCGAACAGGGCGTCGAGTTCACGGATACAGGTTGGGCTCGTTACATTGATTTCGGTAAGGTAGTCGCCGATCACATCCAGGCCAACGAACAAGAGTCCCTTCTCTCTTAAGGTCGGCCCGACCTGCGCACATATCCAGAGATCACGGGCACTCAGCGGGACGCCTTCTCCGTGCCCGCCCGCCGCCAGATTGCCGCGTGTCTCGCCAGGTGCTGGAATCCTGGCCAGCGCGTAGGGTACTGGCTCGCCGTCAATTACCAATATACGCTTGTCTCCGGCAGCAATCTCTGGGATGTAGCGCTGCGCCATGGCGAAGCGCGAGCCGCGGTGGGTGAGAGTCTCGATGATGACGGAGGTGTTCGCATCACCGCTCGCCACACGGAAGACTGATTCACCGCCCATGCTGTGCAAGGGCTTCAGAACAATATCACCTTGCTCCTCAAGAAAGGCCCGGATCTGCTGCTCATTGCGGGTTACCAGCAATGGTGGGAAGCAGTTCGAAAACCAAGTCGTATAGATTTTCTCGTTCGCATCGCGGATTGCCTGTGGACGGTTAACGATTAGGGTTCCCGCTGACTCGGCGCGCTCAAGAATATGGGTAGCGAAAAGATATTCCATGTCGAACGGCGGGTCTTTTCGCATGAGCAGGATATCCAATCTGTCCAGAGGGGTGATATGGGCCGCACCCAGTTCGAACCAGTTATTGGAATTGTCCTCAACACGCACCGGGCACATCGTCGCGTAGGCACGAGCATCGCGCAGGAAAATATTGGATTGTTCCATGTATAGCAACTCCCAGCCACGCTGTTGTGCGGCGAGCAGCATGGCAAAGCTGCTATCTTTATTGATATTTATGGAACCGATAGGGTCCATGACAATGCCCAATCGCATTGGCCGCATCACGGTTGTTCCGCCAGTTCGCGCGCTGCGGCGAGCAATGCGAGCCGGGCCATCACGCCATAGGCGTAGAATCGGTTCGGTTCGTCATCGGGGTAGCGGGTCTGGTCAGGATTGATACAGGATTCAACAAATGCCAGTGGCTTGAATTGCATGCCAGGCGCGTTTAGGTTTTCGTTGGGCCCGCGTTGGGTATGAATGCGATAAAAACCACCGACCACAAAATGTCCAATCATGTAGACAACCGGTTCGGCAACAGCCAATTCGACGCCCCAGGTTTCGAAGGTATACACCCCCTCCTGCAGTAACACCCTGGTTACGTTCGTACCTCCTTTCATTGAAGATAGCTTATTGCGTTGTTTCCGGTTTAAGCTGCGCACCTCATCGGCGCTATGGACGGATATAATCCCCATACCATAAGTTCCAGCATCTGCCTTTATAACTACAAAGGGTGGTTTGTCAATGGCATATTCATCGTACTTACTCTGGATCTTCGCCAGTAGCCTCTCGACATTCTGAGCGAGACAAACCTCTCCTTCTCCGTGCTTGAAGTCGAGTTCTCCGCAGTTGCGTGCCAAGGGATCAATCAGCCAGGGATCAATATCAAGGAGCGACGAAAATTCCCTGGCGACATCCGCATAGTGAGAAAAATGTTTCGACTTAAGGCGTTTCGACCAGCCAAGATCGAGTGGTGGGATAACAGGCTGGTCTAGCCCTTCAAGTATTTGGGGGTGGCCACCGATTAGATCATTGTTAAGCAGCACGAGGCAGGCCTCAAATCCTGCAACGCCAAGTCTGTTTCCGAACCGAACCAATGGTTCAATCTGCACGCTCCGGCCAGAGGGGAGCGCAAAGTCTTGTGTGTTTGCCAAGTCCGGGCGCAATGACCCGACGCGAACCTCATAACCAGACTTATGAATGATATCGCGCAGCGTTGCCAGACTCTCCAGGTAAAACAGGTTTCGGGTGTGGTCCTCCGGGATTAACAACACATTGGCTGCCGATTCGCATGTCTGCTCCAGAACAGCTTGCATCGCCTGAATACAGAGCGGCATGAACGCCGGATTCAGATTGTTGAAGCCGGCAGGGAACAGATTTGTATCGACCGGCGCAAGCTTAAAGCCCGCATTGCGGAGATCCACTGATGTATAAAAAGGGGGGGGTGTTTTCCGCCATTCACGCCGGAGCCAGGCCTCAATGCGGTTTTGCTCTTCGAGCAAGAGCGACTCGATCTGGAGCAACGGTCCGGTAAGTGCAGTCGTCAAATGAGGGACGGTGGGAAGGAACTTGGTATCCATAAAGTTTGTGCAACGGTGGACGCTATTGATTCCGATGGAACGCATCATACCAGCTGGGAGCCCAAAGCGGTTCAGCGTCTTGCCGGAAATTGGCGACGCGGCGTGCCAGAACGGACCTGCCAATGGCTGGATCAGTATTTTGACAATGATTGTGAGACCACATCTTACACTTCTGCCAACAAGATAAGGGAAACCGTCAGGAGCGAAGCTACTGTCATGCCGGACATTCTACCATCGAAACCAGAGGACGACCTTTCCGTCGATGCGGCGGAGGCCAGCGTGGCCGAGGATACCCTGACTGGGTTGCGCGTCATGGTCATTGACGACAGCAAAACCATCCGTCGAACCGCGGAAACTCTCCTCAAAAAAGCAGGTTGCGAGGTCGTCACTGCGACCGATGGCTTCGAAGCCTTAGCCAAAATCGCTGATCAGAAGCCTGACATCATATTCGTAGACATCATGATGCCGCGCCTGGACGGTTACCAGACATGTGCGCTAATCAAAAATAATGGCCTTTATAAGAAAACCCCCGTGATCATGCTTTCGAGCAAGGACGGTCTATTTGACCGGGCGCGCGGCCGGATCGTGGGTTCTGAGCAATATCTGACAAAACCCTTTGCGAAAGAGGAGCTATTAGGCGCGATCAAGCGCCACGTTACGCAATCCTAGAGAAAAACGCCGGTGACGTTGAATTACGGGGCTTATCCCGTTCTTGTCGCCGGCGCCAGCACGCTGGTTGGTAACCAAGCTGACTCGTATTGAGGAACGCGGATCGGATAAATGCTGGTGTTTAAGGTCAGTTCAAAGGAGACAAAACATGGCTTGCATCTTGATCGTTGATGATTCTCCCACGGAGGTGCATGTGCTGAAGAGCATACTGGAAAAGAACGGTTACAACGTTCTGACAGCGAGCAGCGGAGAAGAAGGGATTGAGAAAGCCAGGCAAGAGTTGCCCGACCTGGTGCTGATGGACGTCGTGATGCCCGGTCTGAACGGATTCCAGGCGACCCGCCAGCTGACCAATGGTGCGGAGACGGGAGCTATCCCGGTCATCATCTGCACGACCAAAGACCAAGAAACGGACCGGGTATGGGGCCTTAGGCAAGGTGCGAAGGGTTACATTACAAAACCGGTAACTGAAGGCGATTTGATCGGAAAGGTCAAGGAAGCGTTGAGCGTCTAGACTGTATCCAAATAGGGAGCTCCACACGAAATGGAGGTATCGAACGCAAAAACGCCGGTGGAAGTGCTGGTGGAACTTGAGCACCGTTGGCGCACCCACGCGCGCGAACTTCCACGGCAGATTGAGGTGAAGGACGATTGGCTGGGAATAGGTTTTCGCCTCGGTAAGTATCGTCTCGTCGCGCCGCTTGGCGAAGTGATCGAGATATTGACCTATCCCGGTGTCTCTAAGGTGCCAGGCGCCAAGAGTTGGGTGAGGGGAATTGCGAACGTGCGTGGCAACTTGCTCCCCATAATGGACCTGCACGACTATCTCAAGGGCCGAGTGGCAACTCCAACTCGTTTGACACGGGTCCTGGTTATTGACTGCAACGGCGTTCTGTCGGGACTCGTTGTCGATGAGGTCCTGGGGCTACGACACTTTCTTAGTGAGGAGCGAACAGATGTCACATCAATTGACGACGAAGCGTTCGCGCCGTATCTGAGTTTTGGCTTCCGGTCGGGCGACCAGAACTGGGCTGTCTTCAGCACGCGTGCGCTGGTAGAAAGCCCGCAGTTTATGCAAGCAGCTGTCTGAGCGATGTTCTTCGACCGAGCATGGAAAGACAGGTTTTGCGTTTGAAGGAAGGGGTATACCCAATACGTATTCTGTAACGGGACTCAACAGGGTCAGGAGAAACAGCGATGAGTGCACGACAAGCAGGAGCAGCCAGGAAAGGCGCAAGTAAGCGGCTTATTTACCTTGTTGTTGGTTTGATGGTCTCCGCTGCCGCTAGCTTCGGAACTTTTATTTACGTTGGTCAACAGGCGGAATACGACCAGACATATGTCAACCTGGCAAGTGAAGAGCAAGTGCTGTCCCAGCATATCGCCAAACTTGCCTTGGCTGCGTCTGGCGGTGACGCGGCGGCCTTCGAACAACTCGCGATAGACCGCAGCCGCTTCGCTGAAACACTCGGATACCTTGCCAAGGGGAACACGGCAATCGCTTTGCAACAGAGTGATGAGGCATTGGCGGAATCGTTATCACACGTCCAGAGTACATGGGAACGCTACAGCACCGATGTCGATACGGTTCTGGCTGGCAAGGAGATGGTCCTGTTTCTGACGGAAGCGGTCGCGGCGATAAACGAGGTGATGCCTCAGCTTGTCGCGAACTCGGAAGAGATCGTCAACATCCTAGTTGCTAAGAACTCGTCGCCCAAGCTGGTAAGTATCGCCAGCCGCCAGTTGATGTTGAGCCAGCGTATCGTGAATAACGTTAACCAGGTATTGACTGGGAAGAATACCGAAACGGCAACCGAAGTGTTTGTGCATGATGTTGAAGAATACGGTGTCGCGCTAGAAGGGATGGTTCGTGGCAACACTACCGTCGCTAAGATAAAAGACAAGGCTGTCCAGGCTAAGCTTTTTGACGGCTCGATGCTGTTCAAGGTTGTTGCCGACTATGTTGGTGAGATTCTGGGAACTTCAGAGGATCTGATTGCCATTCAACAGGCTGCGGCGCGGCTCTCACAAACGAGTGACAGTATGTTCGATGCTAGTGCAGATTTGCAGTCTGCCTACCAGACCGCCGCCAGTCGCCGTGCTGTAAGGATCGAACACGCGTATGTTGCTGGCGTTCTTGGTCTGTTCTTCCTGTTTTGGCTGGGTTATGCACTGGTCGACGACGCGCGTCAGCGTGGCCGTGCTGCAGAAGAAACCAATCGGAAGAACCAGGAGGCAATTCTCCGTCTGTTGGACGAGATGGGAAACCTGTCGGATGGGGACCTGACGCGGTATGCGACAGTAACAGAAGATTTTACAGGTGCCATTGCTGACTCGATAAATTATACCATCGATGCAATTCGCGAAGTGGTGGAAACGATTAACAAAACGTCCGAGCAGGTATCGCACGCAGCAGAACAAACAAAACGGACAGCTGTGAGCCTGGCTAATGCAAGCTCAAACCAGGCCGAGCAGATTACATCTGCTAGTACCGCGATCAATGAGATGGCGAGCTCGATTGATGAGGTCTCGCAGAACGCGCGGGAATCGACAGAGGTCGCCCACAAAGCGGTCGAGATTGCGAATAAAGGCGGTAAGACGGTGCGGCGTACGATTGAGGGCATGGACAGCATTCGGGAGCAGATCCAGGAAACCTCGAAACGTATTAAGCGGCTCGGTGAAAGTTCGCAGGAAATTGGCGATATCGTCGAACTTATTAACGATATTGCCGAGCAGACAAATATTCTTGCATTGAATGCTGCTATCCAGGCAGCGATGGCCGGTGAGGCAGGACGAGGCTTTGCGGTGGTTGCGGACGAGGTGCAACGGCTTGCAGAGCGGTCAGCAAACGCGACGAAACAGATCGAGGCACTGGTCAAGACAATTCAGACCGATACCAATGAGGCCGTCATCTCGATGGAACAGAGTACAGCCGGCGTGGTAAACGGGGCCCATCTTGCAGAGGATGCCGGCGATGCGTTGGACGAGATTGTGAACGTCTCCACGCGACTCGCAGAACTCGTCGACAATATCTCCAATTCTGCGAGCCAGCAATCCGCGGCGGCGGCGAATATCTCCGACACCATGAACGCGATCCAGGAGATTACGACCCAAACCAACGCTGCTACCAACGAGACAGCGTCATCGATTGGTAACCTAAGCAAGCTGGCGGGCGGCCTCCGCAAGTCTGTAGCCGGATTCACGCTCCCAGAATAAATCAGGTCACTAGGAACGTCATCGAGAAGGCGGAAGCGGATATGTACCGCAGGAAGGGTGTCCGCACGGATAATGTCCGAGGCGATTGGTCTGCCGCTCTGGATGATGGGGAACGCGCGTTCTGGCAGCGCTGTCTTGAGCAAGCAAGCAGCATAGTGATTTCGGGAGACCGAAAACGATGTCTGGCAACAACCTTGCGATCACGCATGCGAACTCTAAGTCCGGAGATCTTTCGAAACTACGCTGAACATCTTGACTCTGGCAGGAATGTATGGTCTGAGTGGCAGCGTCCAACAAGCGGCGTTGCAGTTCACGTGGGAGCATCCTTAAGGGATAAGGCTTCGCGCGACTTTGTTAAAAATATGTATCGCCCGAACAGACTCAAGGAGAAAAGAAAGGGTACTAGATTGCGCGCTTGGCGCTCCGGTTTGGGATTGTCCATGGTTTGCGGCGCCGAGTCCGTGTTTTGCAGTTTTACGCTGTTGATCTCGAGCACCTTTCCACGGAAGCCCTGGATATGAGTTTCTGGCAAAACACATTTGTCGACATCGCACGCCCGCAACCAATGACAGTCGAGAGCATGCCGGCAGAATGTCTTGTGCCAGGCGGGCTCACCATGCGGGGAAAGAACGATGTGGGGACTTGGTCACACCTGGATATGGTGTGGGTCCGTCGGCCGGGTACACTCACCTGTCTGCGGCAAAACCCGTGCAGCAAAACGGCGAAGGAACAAGCATGAACGAAGCCATCGATTTTAATACACTAAAGTGGTTAAAGCGTGAGCTTGACGAAACGCTTACCAAGGCGCGGCACGCGCTCGAAGCCCATGTTGAGCAGCCCGACGATAAGGTATCGCTCGGGGAATGCGCGCAGCATCTCCATCAGGTGACGGGCACACTGCGCATGGTTCAGCTTCATGGCGCTGCGTTGCTTGCTGAGGAGATGGAGGCTCTCATTCAAGGACTTGCCGATCAGAAGGTCGCCCAGGTTCAGGCGGCCGATGAAATTCTCATGCGGTCGCTGTTGCAGCTTCCGGATTATCTGGATCGCCTGATACGAGGGCATAGCGACGTTCCTCTGGTCTTGCTACCGTTACTCAATGATCTGAGGGCAGTGCGCGGAGAGAATCTCCTGTCAGAGAATGCGCTGTTCCAGCCTGACCTGTCGCGTCCACTACCGACGGCTGTGCGTGCGTGCCACGAGCCTGATTGTGAACTGATGACGCTTGGGCGCACGCTGCGACACCAGTATCAGCTGGCACTACTGGCATGGTACCGTGACGCAGATGCGGGCGACGCCCTACGACAAATGTGTGAAGTGGTCGAGCGACTCCAGCACGTCTCGCGCTTTGAACCCGTAAGCCGGTTGTGGTGGGCGAGTGGCGGGCTTATCCAGGCCCTAATACACGACTTGCTGGAGCCCAGCATGGCAACCCGCTTGCTGCTTGGGCAGGTGGACCGGCAGATCAAACGATTGCTTGAAGAGGGCGAAGAGGCCCTGGCGGTAGAGCCATCTCTGGATCTGCTTAAGAATTTGCTTTTCTATGTCGGACGCGCGACGGGGGGCAATCCCCAGGTCGATGCGATAAAGGAGGTCTATGGTCTCGACCGCCTGTTGCCGGCCGAAAACGAGATCGAAGAAGCGCGCCAGAGCCTTCACGGTCATAACGCGGAACTGATGGCGACGGTTTCAACAGCTATCAAGGAAGACATTGCGCGCGTGAAGGACAGCCTTGATCTCTTTAGTCGTAGTGAAGGCAAAGTGTCCGCAGACCTTCGTCCTTCCGTAGACTTATTGCGTCGAATAGCAGATACGCTTGGCATGGTGGGGCTCGGCGATTTGCGGGAAACGGTGCTCGCACACGTGGAGTTTGTTGGTGAACTAACGGATACCGGCCGTGAAGTGGATGAGTCCGAGTTCATGGATCTCGCTAGTAGCCTGTTGGTTGTAGAGGCGTCTCTCGATGGGTTCTCGAGTAGCAGTGTTGGAGTCTCTAGCACGATGTCGCGTACGGCGGATACATCGGGAGGGCTGGGGCTTCAGGGAGCCGAACTGGAGCATCTGCGGGCTGTGGTCGCAGAAGAAGCACTGCGCGATCTCGCGCTAGCAAAGGATGCGATTGTTGGCTTTGCCATCGAGGCAATTGATTTTGATCGGTTGACAACCGTTCCCCAGTTACTAAATCAGATTAAAGGAGGATTGCTGTTGCTGTCGGAATTGCGGGCGGCCGATCTGATTGACTCTGTTTCAAGGTACCTTGTGACGGACCTTCTGTCAGAGCGTGTCACTCCTGATCGAGAGTCACTTGATTACTTGGCCGACGCCATATCCAGCCTAGAGTACTATCTGGAAAACCTGTGCGAGAGCCGGGTGCTCAGTGAGTCCGTATTGGAGGTCGCAGATGATCGTGTAGCACGGCTCGGTTACCCACGGGAGGGTCCGGGCGCCGCCGAGTCTTCATTGTCAGGGGGGCCGGGCGATGACGGGATGGGTTCCGAAGTACAGCCGCCCCATGATGCTGCGACAGAGTTGGCCGACAGTAGCGAAGCCACTGAAGGAGCAGCTGTGTCGGTGGGTAGGGAGCAGGCTAGCGGCGATGAAACCGATTACCTCGAGCCAGGGGCTGACATGGCTTATGAGGGTACTCTTGATTTGGCAAACGAGGTCGCGGTACTTGGTGGTCTCAGCGACGGCCATGCGACTGATGAGGTAATTGCCGATGTCGACGTTACAGCAACGGTAAAAGACGCTGCTGAGGCCGTAGAAGACAATACCGCGCCCGGTGGTGCAGAGATACATGAACAGGAGACGCAGTCCGGGTCGGTCGAATACGCCCTCACTGAGGCAAATTGCGGATTGGATGCGGAAGACGGCGGCTACTCGATACTTGAAGGTGAGGTTGACGAGGAGATTCTGGAGATTTTCCTGGAAGAAGCCGAGGAAGAGGGGGGCAAACTTTCGGAATATTTTCCCAAGTGGTATGGCGATCCTGAGGACAAGGAGTCCCTGGGTACCATGCGCCGCTCTTGGCACACGCTCAAGGGTAGTGGGCGGCTGGTCGGTGCGATGCGCATTGGCGAGTTTGCCTGGGCGTTCGAGAATATGTTGAACCGGATAATCGACGGAACAGTCAATCGTAGCGATGCCGTCTGTGATCTGCTCGGTCAAGCGGTTGACGCTCTGCCCAAATTGATCGAAGAGATTCGTTCTGGAACACGGCAAGCGAACATTCACGAACTTATGATCAATGCTCAGGCCGCAGGTCTTGGCGAAGATACCCCTGTAGCATCGGCGGAACCCGAGCATTTCAGGACAGATGACGAGACGGAAAACAGGAGCGATATAGAGACGCAGGTTTCAGCGACCACCGGCAATAGCGAGCATGGTGTCGACGGCGTTGATCCGGTGCTTATGGACATCTTTGTCGCAGAGACGCGAGTCCATCTCGCGACGGTACGTGGGTGTCTGGAGCACGGCGGTGACGAAGCGGAGATCCCGGTCAGTGAGGAACTGGCTCGTGCGCTGCATACCCTGCGTGGCAGTGCTTACCAGGCAAACGTGAATGTGATCGCGGAGATTGGAGAAGCTGCAGAGAAGTACGTTAAGGAGCGCCTTGCTAATCAAGCAGGTATTCAGGCCGAAGGACGCGAAGTGCTTCTCGCTGCCGCCGCGACGGTGGAGGACATACTCGGACAGATACAGACGTCGTCGGACGCTTGGCCGAACAACGCCGAAATGCTCGAACGGATCGCTCGGCTCCCCAGAGTGCCAGACCCCAACGCAAGACCTGCCGGCGCAGTTGTGACGCATATAGATGTCGCCTCTGTGGGTGACAGTGCCCTGTTGATCAATCAAGTGCAGATTGACCAGGAACTTCACGTCGGCAGGTCTATTGATATCCATTCCGGCGAGCCGGCGGAGCCAGACGATGCGTCGGAAAACATTCCAGCTGATGCGGCAAAGCCAGCGGAAGCGAATGACGCGGCGGAGACAATCTCAGATGAGACGGGGTTGCCACAGACCGGCGCGGTTTACCAGCAGATTGACTACCATGATCTTGATGAAGAACTGGTTGACGTCTTCCTGGAGGAAGGTGCTGAAATACTTGCGAGTTTCGAGCAAGGGTTGCATACGTGGATCCACGCTCCCGAGGATATGGGACTGATCCCAGGATTGCAGCGTGATCTGCATACGCTCAAGGGTGGTGCCAGGATGGCGAATATTGCCGCGCTTGGCGATTTAAGCCATGCGCTCGAATCGGCACTGAATGCTGTTGTGGACGGGCAAGTTATGGCTGGCCCGGAGCTGTTCGATGTCCTGCATACTGCGCAGGACCACTTAGTCGATCTGCTTGAAGCCGTGCGTCATCGCGCTCCTCTGGTCAGTCCACAGGGAGTTCTCGATCGGCTCGCGGCGCTGCGGGGCGCACTGGGCGGTGATGCTGGTTGCGAGACTGAGGTCGAGCATACGATGCGTCCCTTGGCCTCGTCGCCGCCTCCGGTTCCTGAGTCGGTGGGACAGTTAGCAACGGAGAGCGGGGCGGCAACAGACCGGCACCGGCCAACGTTAGCCGCTGAATCCGCGAACGAAGATCATCAAGCTGTTACCCGTGGTCCTCAGGAACTCGTGCGGATTCGTGCCGACTTGCTCGATGATATGGTTAATTACGCTGGCGAGATCAGTATCTACCGGTCACGCCTGGAACAACAAATAGGTACCTACCGTTTCAACCTCATTGAACTAGGGCAGACCGTCGAACGCTTACGGGAGCAGCTACGCAAACTGGAGATCGAGACCGAGGCGCACGTTCTGTTCCGTTATGAACGGGACGCGCGCCCAAGCGACGAGGGCTTCGACCCACTGGAGATGGATCGCTACTCGCATCTACAGCAGTTGTCACGGTCGCTGGTGGAAAGTATCGGTGATCTGGTAAGCCTGCAGGGTCTTCTGGACAACACTACGCGGGAGTCAGAAACGTTACTTCTGCAACAATCGCGCGTAAATACAGAGCTTCAGGAAGGGCTGATGCGTACACGTATGGTCCCTTTCTCTGGTCTGGCTCCGCGCATGCGCCGCATTGTGCGGCAGGCCTGCAAGGAGTTGGGCAAGCAAGCGGAACTGGTTCTAGAGGGAGCAGATGGCGAAATGGACCGCGCCGTGATCGACCGTATCATCGCGCCAATTGAACACATGCTGCGTAACGCGATCGCGCACGGCATTGAGGCGCCCAAGGAACGCACACAAAAAGGCAAACCTGAGTCGGGCACGATCAATGTAAAGCTGGCGCGCGAAGGTTCGGAAGTGGTGATACGCATAGCGGACGATGGGGCAGGGATGAGCCTGGATGCGATTCGTGATAAAGCGCGTGATCGCGGCTTGTTTGCCGATGATGTTGAGCTTAGCGACAACGATATTCTGCAGTTTGTTCTGGAAACAGGCTTCAGTACAGCCAAGGAAGTAACGCAGATAGCAGGCCGGGGCGTGGGGATGGATGTTGTTGGCAGCGAGGTCAAACAGCTGGGCGGTGCGCTTCATATCGCTTCACAGGAAGGCAAAGGTGCGGAATTCACGATTCGTCTTCCCTTTACGGTGGCAATAACCCAAGCCTTAATGGTGCAAGTACACGAAAATATTTATGCCATTCCACTGTCAAGCATCGAAGGCATTGTGCGTATGAACGCAGAGGAGCTGCAAGAATTCTATATGCATTTGGATCTGCGCTACGAGTACGCCGGCAAACTTTATCAGGTTAAGCACCTGGGTGTCATGCTGGGTCTCGGTATGCCACCGGTGGGGGAGACGCCGGACCGCCTGCCGGTACTGCTGGTTCGCGCGGGCGATCAGCGTATGGCGTTGCAGGTCGAGGCCTTGTTGGGCAGTCGTGAAACGGTGGTGAAGTCGGTTGGTGCTCAGATCAGCGCCGTGCGAGGGGTTTCAGGTGCAACCATTCTGGGAGACGGGAGGGTAGTGCTTATTCTTGATCCGAATGCTCTGCTGCGCCATGGCGCGCATGTGCCGCTGCTGAATAGCAGGATACCGATTGAGGATGTGCCCAGGGAGCAGCGGCGTATAACCGTCATGGTAGTGGATGATTCAATTACAGTGCGCAAGGTCACCACGCGACTGCTGGAACGAAATGACATGCACGTGGTCACAGCAAAAGATGGTGTGGATGCAGTGGCCAAGCTGCAGGAAAGCCTTCCGGACATCATGTTGCTTGATATCGAGATGCCGCGCATGGACGGTTATGAGCTTGCCACACACGTGCGTAATGACGAGAGATTGCGAAGTGTACCGATCATAATGATTACATCACGTGTCGGTGAAAAGCATCGAAACCGCGCCATTGAGATTGGTGTGGACCGCTATCTCGGTAAACCTTATCAGGAGGGCGATCTGCTGCATACCATCAAGGTGCTATTGGAAGAGAAACAGACCGGTGATGTGCATGCTTCGGCATGAATTGCGCATTGAGCGTGTCACAATGAGACGGGCATGCGTTTAGCTACGGGTGGAACTCTTGAGCAAGTCACGGCGTAGTAGTCGCGTTCGGTGGCAACATTGACGATGATGGCGCATCTTGGCTGCCTTAGCTATCACTGGATATCCTGCTCGTGGATCTTGGTGGTATGAGGGTTAGGCAGCTCCACCATCTCAGGAGCTGTTTTGGGTATCCTTCGCCCCGTTATCTTCTACGGAAGGCGATATGCCGGGCAGATGCTCCGACCGCCTAGGTGCTCGGCGCATTGCTGGGGGCGCAGGCGTTTAAATCGTTCCTGCGGTGGTTGCCGGACGATTCGCCGGTCGCTTTTATCCCCGCACAGCACATGGGGCAAAGTTTGCGCCATCACCGCTCGACCAGTGGAAACGTGTTATATCAACGATCGTCACGCCGGCCGAGGACGCACAGCCGATCCATTCCGAGGAAGTGGACATGGTCTCGGCAGGTCGGTGTTCCCTACTGACAGTGCAACGGCTCGTGAGACCCACCTCCGGATCTATTTCGCGTCTCGACCGGCCTTGTGTGACCGAAGTAATGATGCAGGCGGCAAACCGTTGTGAGGCAAATACCGGTGCGATTGTATTCGCTGCTATGGGTGAAGATGCGGCGGATGACGGCCGATGTATTACCGATCGAGGGGGGATTGTGTGGGCACAGGATGCTGCGAGTGGTTCGATCAGCAGTACATCCGACGCCACGGCGTACAGGGGCGGTTAGGTGGGCCGCCTATCCTGAGGCCTTTGGGGCCTACTTGGTTAAGGCGCCCTTGCAATGACCGGCCTTGGCGGAATGGCAATAGAGTCTGCGGAACAGGAAAAAAAGATTATGACGATACAAACTTCCAGTGTACGGAGCTTGCTTATCCCTGTGCATGGACAATACTTGATTGTTCCCAATGTCGCTGTCGCAGAGGTGATACCGTATCAGCGTGCGAATTTCGTCGGTAAGGCGCCCCCATGGTTGCTTGGGGCAATTGGCTGGCGCGGACTTACCGTGCCGGTTATCTCCTACGAGGCCGCAAGAGGGGGGTCTGCGATGCCAGCTGTTACTGAATCGCGTATCGCTATCATCAATACCATAAGGGGCGACGGTAGCGTGCCTTTTTACGCGATAGTGACCGCCGGTATTCCCCGACTTTACAGAGTTAGTCACGATTGTATCCAAGAACGGGAAGGTCGTACTGGCGATATGGAAAGCGCAGATCTTTGCCAGGCACTCATTGATGGTGAGGCCGTTGTAGTGCCAGACCTGGACGCTTTGGAAGAACTGATTGCCAGATATTGGCTAAGAGCTGCCTAGCGGAAGTCACCCCATTGCAGCTGCAGCGCGGCTATTGCTGCGAGGCCAGCTGTTTCTGTTCGTAGAATCCTTGGCCCGAGACGTAAGGGCAGAAATCCTGAATTCTGAGCGAACAGAGTCTCCGATGCTGTCAATCCGCCTTCGGGTCCAGCCAGGATAGTGGCAGAAGCCGGCGACTGATCGAGGTCAGAAAGGCGATAGTCACCGGACGGCTCTAGCACGAGGCAAAGTGCCGACGTTCGAACCTGACTGAGCGATTCGTGCAGCGTCTCCGGGGGTATGAGCGGAGGAATGACATTACGGCCAGATTGCTCGCAGGCATGAATTATTATGCCCTGCCAGTGCTGCATTCGGCGGGCCAGGCGTTCACCGCTGAGCTTAACCTGACTGCGTTCCGTCCATACGGGCCATATCTGTTTGACACCGAGTTCGACAGCCTTTTGCAGGGTATAATCCATGCGCTCCCCGCGCGAAATGCCCTGCATGAGCATGATGTCGAGGGGAGATTCCCGCTCACCAGACTCAAGAACATCGACTACCTCTGCTTGTGGTGCTGGCCCCGTGGTCTGCGTCAGCCGCGCATGCCATTCGTGACCTTGTCCGTTGAATAGGATTAGTGGATTGCCGGCCCGCAGGCGAAGAACACGTTGCACATGTCGCGCGGCGCGCGCGTCAAGGGTGACACTGGCTCCCTGGACAAGCGGTAGTGGCAGGTAGATGCGTGGAGCTTTCATCCGACAGGATTTCGGGGTCTGGATGGGCCACTAGTGATGCTCGCGTTCAGGGCCTTGTACCGAGCGCCTGTCTCCAAGTCCAAGATTCTTCCAGATAGCCATCGTTGGTTCGGCGCGGTTCATGGTGTAAAAGTGCAGGCCAGGTGCGCCCTGGGCAAGCAGTGTAGCGCAAAGTTCGGTCACGACGTCTTCACCAAACACGCGGATAGAAGCCCGGTCATCGCCAAATCCTTCCAGGCGCTTGCGTACCCAGCGCGGGATCTCGGCGCCACAGCCGTCGGAGAAGCGGGCCAGTTGCGTGTAGTTGGTAATGGGCATTATGCCCGGGACAATCGGGATATCAATGTTCAGCTGTTCGCAGCTTTCGATGAACCGGAAGTAGGCATAGGGATTGTAAAAATATTGTGTGATCGCGCTGGTGGCACCGGCATCGACCTTCCGTTTGAAATTCAACAGATCCTGCTTGGCACTGGGCGCCTGGGGATGGAACTCTGGGTAGGCAGCAACCTCCAGATGGAAATGTTCCCCGGTCTTGGCGCGGATAAAGGCGACCAGTTCGTTGGCATAACGGAATTCGCCCGCTTCATGCGTACCTGACGGCAGGTCACCTCGCAAGGCAACGATGTGACGGATGCCGCTCTCTTTATAGGCCATAAGAATTTCGTAGATACTCTCCTGAGTCGATCCAATGCAAGACAGGTGCGGGGCGGCCTCGATGCCTGATTGTTCTTGGATTTCCCGTACCGTGTCGAAAGTCCGTTCGCGGGTAGACCCTCCCGCTCCAAATGTGACCGAGAAAAACCGCGGGTTGAGGGCTGCAAGCTGAGTGCGTGTTCGCCGCAGCTTCTTAATGCCTTCATCCGTCTTGGGCGGAAAAAACTCGAAACTGAAAATTGGGGAGTACTTTTTCTGAGATTCCATCAGAAGTCTGTGAGGTCTGAGGGGTGGGGAGTAGGTGGGTAAGTCCCCACGTCTTGCTCCGCACCCCTCGCAATGTTTAATAGCGATAATAGTCGGGCTTGTACGGGCCTTCGACTGGCAGACCAAGATACTCAGCCTGTTCTTGTGTCAGTCGCGTGAGGTGTGCGCCAACTTTTTCCAGATGCAGCCGCGCCACCTCTTCATCGAGTTTCTTGGGTAGCGTGTAAACCTTTGTCAGGTACTGGTCGGGGTGGTTCCAAAGTTCCATCTGGGCCAGGACCTGGTTGGTGAAGGAGTTGGACATGACGAAACTCGGATGACCGGTGGCACAGCCCAGGTTTACCAGGCGACCCTCAGCGAGAAGAATAAGACGTCTGCCATCTGGAAACGTGATCTGATCCACTTGCGGCTTGATATTTTCCCATACGTATTCATGCAGGCTGGCAACATCGATTTCATTGTCGAAGTGACCAATGTTGCAGACAATGGCTTGATGCTTCATTTTGGTCATGTGGTCATGGGTGATAACGTGATAATTGCCCGTGGCGGTCACGAAGATATCCACGAGGGGCGCAGCCTCTTCCATGGTGACCACGCGGTAGCCTTCCATCGCTGCCTGCAGCGCACAGATAGGATCGATTTCTGTTACCCAGACGGTGGCGCCAAGACCGCGAAGAGATTGTGCGCAGCCCTTGCCAACATCACCGTAGCCCAGTACCAAGCATATCTTGCCGGCAATCATGACATCTGTGGCGCGCTTGATGCCATCCACGAGCGATTCGCGACAGCCATACAGGTTGTCAAATTTCGATTTCGTTACCGAGTCATTTACATTGATCGCAGGAAACGGTAGTTCGCCTGTTTTCTCCATATGGTAGAGCCGATGTACGCCGGTGGTGGTTTCCTCGGTGACTCCCCGTATGTTGTTCTGAATTTTGGAGTACCACCCCGGACGTGTCTCGAGACGCTTGCGAATGGCAGCAAATAGCACCTGCTCCTCTTCGCTGGTGGGATTGTCCAGGATGGCGGGATTCTTTTCCGCCTTACTTCCAAGCGTCACCAGCAGCGTGGCGTCTCCACCATCGTCCAGAATCATGTTCGGCGTCCCGCCATCCTGCCATTCCATGATCCGGTGAGTAAATTCCCAGTATTCCTCCAGGCTCTCCCCCTTGAAGGCAAACACGGGGATACCCTCGGCAGCGATAGCTGCCGCTGCATGATCCTGGGTAGAAAAGATGTTGCATGATGCCCAACGAACCTCTGCGCCGAGCGTTTTCAGCGTCTCGATCAGCATCGCGGTCTGGATTGTCATGTGCAGACTACCCGCAATACGGGCTCCCTTGAGCGGCTGCGCGTCTGCATATTTACGGCGCACTGCCATCAAACCCGGCATCTCTGTCTCGGCGATGGCAATTTCTTTGCGCCCCCATTCGGCAAGGCCTATGTCAGCAACAATGTAGTTATCAGCGGGTGAAGAAAGACTGGAGAGGTGGCTCATGTTCATACTCCCTTTGGTACAGGAAATATGAGCGCCGTTGCAGGTGTCATGCGAACCGAGCCTGGCGGGGGAAGAACCCGTTGCAACGCTCCTCGATCCGGTGGGCCGCGCCTTCGTTCAATCAGGGCGGCGGAGTCTGAACAGGATGATACCTAAATCATTAGCTCGGTTAAAGGCCTCCGGTAATCCAAAGGCCGCCGCGACGTCCACAGGCGTCCGGTAGGCTTTGCGTTCTTCCGACCGCATGCAGCTGTTGCTGCCAAGCTTGCCGAGGGTAGTAGCGGAAAGTACCGGTTCACGCCAAACGTATTTCCGAATCAGTCGCGGACAGCCCCGCCGCGTCACGCAGGATATCCGCCTTGTCAGTGCGCTCCCAGGTGAACTCCGGCTCCTCACGGCCAAAGTGACCATAGGCGGCGGTGCTCTTGTAAATTGGCCGAATCAGGTCAAGCATCTGAACAAGACCGTAAGGGCGCAGGTCGAAGTGCGCGCGAATGAGCGCAGAGATCTTTTCGTCTGGCAGCCGGCCCGTTCCAAATGTTTCCACATAAATTGATGTCGGCTGGGCAACGCCGATCGCATAGGATACCTGGATCTCGCAGCGATCGGCCAGGCCCGCGGCAACCACGTTCTTGGCAACGTAACGTGCTGCATACGCGGCCGACCGGTCTACCTTCGAAGGGTCCTTGCCTGAAAAGGCGCCGCCGCCATGGCGTGCCGCTCCGCCATAGGTATCGACGATGATCTTGCGGCCCGTTAGCCCGCAGTCGCCGACCGGACCGCCAATGACGAAGCTCCCAGTAGGGTTGATATGAATATTCTCGCGTGGACACTGGTCCAGCCACTCTTTCGGCAATACCGGCTGGATGATGTTTTCCATCACGGCTTCACAGAGGTGATTGTGTTCAATGTCGGGGTCGTGCTGTGTCGACAGCACGACCGCCTCGATGCCACTGACTTTGCCGTCCTCGTAACGGAAGCTGATCTGGCTCTTGGCGTCGGGGCGCAGCCAGGGCAGAATTTTCTCCTTCCGCATTTCGGCCTGCCGCTGGACCAGGCGGTGGGCATAGGTGATGGGGGCCGGCATGAGAACCTCCGTCTCATTGGTGGCATATCCAAACATCAGTCCCTGGTCGCCCGCACCCTGTTCTTCAGGGTTGGTTCGGTCCACGCCCTGGGCGATATTGCTTGACTGTTTACCAATTAGCGACATTACCGCACAGGTAGAGCCGTCGAACCCAACGCTGGAACTGGTGTAGCCAATCTTACAAACGACCTCGCGTACGAGTTCATCGAGATCGACCCAAGCCTCAGTAGTAATCTCGCCGGCAACGATTACCGCGCCAGTCTTGATCATGGTCTCGCAGGCAACCCGGGCACGGTCGGGATGCGGGTCCTGTTTGAGGATGGCGTCCAAGACGGCGTCGGAGATCTGATCGGCTACTTTGTCCGGGTGTCCTTCAGATACGGATTCGGAAGTAAATAGATAGTTATTGGTCATCGGGATTTAGCGCTTTTCTCTAGGATTTTCGTTGGGTGGCCAGCGAAGAACTTTATGCCCCGCGAACTGTGCAGCAGTCGTAGTATACACGATCATCCGTGCGCGATAAGTTCCTGTCGATTCGGTCGCGTATTCGCGCGCCGCTGGATCGGCTAGAATGTACGTTAGGAAAGGTGGATCAGCAAGTTGGAGGGCAATTATGGTCAGTCTCGAGACACCGGTGTGCGACTTTGGCCGTCCTGTTGTCGACTTCTCGTTACCGGGAATTGATGGCAGGGTCTGGATGCTTGATGACTGCAGGGGGGAACGTGGCCTGCTCGTCATGTTTATCTGTAACCACTGCCCTTATGTGCAGGCGATCCGTGAACGCATTGTGCGTGACACGCGTGAATTGCAGGGACATGGAATTAACAGCGTGGCCATTATGTCGAATGACCCGACTGAATACCCTGAAGACTCGTTTGAAAACATGCGCCGTGTGGCAGACGAATTTGCATTTCCATTCCCTTATTTACTTGATGCAACACAAGAGGTTGCCAAGCGATATGGCGCTGTGTGTACCCCGGATTTCTTCGGCTATAACGCCGAATTGACGCTGCAGTATCGGGGCAGACTCGATGCCAGCCGCAAGGAGACAGCGCCCGCCGACGTCCGGCTGGTTCTTGCTCTCGCGGATGAAGGCGTTGTCGCTGACCGGGTTGCCGTCGGGGTCGAGCCAGCCGTCGACGTCGGGG
>Ga0209536_100001531_pt1 | contig 38033 bp, 32 predicted proteins | sample DeeMarSeWOR28_12_FD_187461 | JGI IMG/M metagenome (GOLD analysis project Ga0209536, IMG submission 187461) | Marine sediment microbial communities from White Oak River estuary, North Carolina - WOR-2-8_12 (SPAdes) (version 2) | ecosystem: Environmental > Aquatic > Marine > Intertidal zone >... | reverse complement strand
GGTTTTTGAGATTGTTAAAACCTCGTGTTTCGATTGCCACCTTTCAAATTCAAAAAATAACAAAGCCAAGAAGGCCATGTCGTTTGATCGTATCAGTCATCTGGCCCCGATGAAACAAATTGCAGAACTGAATAATATTTGCGAGGAAATAAAAGAAGGGAACATGCCTCCGGAAAAATATCTTTCCAATTTTCCCGATCGGAAATTAACAGACGTTCAGATCAAGATGGTTTGTGATTGGGTGAAGGCAGAATCACAGAAATTCTTCAAATAATACAATTCCATACCGAATGAAATATTTTAAATGGGCATTGTTCATCCTCCTGGGGCTGTTCATTATTGTTCAGTTTTTCCAACCCTCTCGGGAACAGGATCCAAGCCCATTACCAACCGATCTGTTTTTTCAGGTAACCATAGATGACAGTTTGAAAAATGTATTACTTACAAGCTGCTATGACTGCCATTCAAATCAAACCGAGTATCCCTTATACGCCTATATCGTACCATTCGCGCAGATGATCAACAAACATATTCAGGTTGGAAAACAGGAATTGAATTTTTCACACTGGGGAACCTATTCCAAACAGGAATTAGTGGGCCACCTTTCGGATATTTGTGAGGTGGTTGAAGAAGATCGAATGCCTCTGAGAAGTTATCTATTACTTCATAAAAAAGCCCGCCTGGACGAATCACAAAAAGAGAAAATGTGCAAATGGAGTGAAGAAGAAGGTTTCAGGACATTTATGTCAGAATAACGGGATCCCTCGTTTTTATTTTTTAAGCCCATTTTTGTTTTTACATTTGGACATCAATTAAATTAGGATCGCTACACGTTGTGAAAGTTCATTCTGACCCGGAATATTTATTTGTTGATCATCCTGTAATCACCATGGGCATATTTGATGGCGTTCATACCGGTCACGCTAAAATAATTGATTCATTGGTGCTTAAAGCCAGAGACATATCGGGTTCTTCCGTTCTGATCACGTTTTGGCCGCATCCACGAATGGTTCTGGAAAACGAAACCCAACATTTGAAATTCCTGACCACACTTGAAGAAAAGAAATCATTGCTTGGTGCACGGGGTGTAGAGCATCTGGTGATCCTCCCATTTACCCGCGCATTTGCACGTTTGGGTGCCTGCGAATTTATTGAGAAAATTCTGGTTAACCGTTTTGGCATTCAGCACCTTATGGTGGGCTTTAATCATACATTCGGAAAAAACAGAGAAGGCAATTTTCAGGCCATTCAAGAGTGTGCCACCAGGTTTTCATTCCAGGCCACTCAGGTCAATCCACATGAGGTTGATGGACAAAAGGTCAGTTCAACAATCATCCGAAATGCACTCTGGTCGGGTGATATATCTGCAGCCAATCGATTCCTGGGATATCCCTTTTTTATGCATGGAACCATTGTAGGGGGCAAACGAATTGGGACCCAAATTGGATTTCCTACCGCTAATATAACACCTCTCGAACGTGTTAAAATCCTGCCCTCAGACGGGGTTTATGCCGTGTTGCTGTCCCTGCAGGATAAAACATTTTCAGGGATGTTGAATATTGGGATCCGGCCGACTTTAAATACCGGGGAAATGATCAAGACTGTGGAAGTGCATATCTTTGAATTTTCTGGAAATATTTATGGTCAGGAAGTGAAATTGATGTTCATCGACCGGATCCGTGATGAACATAAATTCCCGAACGTCAATGCCTTGGTCCAGCAATTGAAAAAGGATAAGATCAGGGCTCAGGAGATACTTTCACAACACACTGCAAACAATACATTCTAACTGCCTCCAATTTGTTTCAAAACGATTAAATCCAGTGGATTCCAAAAGGATATTTAAACAATAAATTGTATCTTTGCATTCCAAAATTTACAACAATGGAAATTACAGATACACGCATACAAAGTATCCCATACAAAGTCAAAGACATTTCCCTGGCAGAATTTGGAAGGAAAGAGATTGAGATCGCTGAGAAGGAAATGCCCGGTTTGATGTCCATCCGCAAAAGCTACTCTGACCAGAAACCCTTGAAAGGAGCCCGTATTACAGGCTCCCTTCATATGACCATTCAAACTGCTGTTCTCATTGAAACCCTCGTTGAGCTGGGTGCCGATGTTCGCTGGGCAAGCTGCAACATCTTTTCCACTCAGGATCATGCAGCGGCGGCTATTGCCAGTAAAGGCATTCCTGTTTTTGCCTGGAAAGGTGAAACCCTTGAAGAATATTGGTGGTGTACGGCTCAGGCTTTAACCTTTCCAGATGGAAAGGGCCCGCATTTGATCGTGGATGATGGTGGCGATGCCACATTGATGGTTCATAAGGGATTTGAAGCTGAGAATCAACCCGGATTGTTAGAGAAAAAAGCTGAGAATGAAGAAGAGAGGATCATCCTAAAACAAATTAAAACCATTCGGAAGGACGATCCCGAAAAATGGCACCGTTTGGTCAAAGAAATCCAGGGGATTTCGGAAGAAACAACCACCGGGGTAAATCGTTTATACCAGATGAAAGAGCAAGGTAACTTGTTGGCACCGGCCATCAATGTAAACGATTCCGTTACGAAATCAAAGTTTGACAATATATATGGATGCCGGGAATCGCTGGCTGATGGTATCAAGAGAGCCACAGATGTAATGCTGGCAGGAAAGGTTGTTGTGGTTTGTGGATACGGTGATGTGGGAAAAGGTTCTGCCCGGTCAATGCGTGCATATGGCGCCCGGGTTATTGTCACAGAAATCGACCCCATATGTGCACTTCAGGCAGCCATGGAGGGATTTGAAGTCAAACCTATAGAGGATGCACTTTCTATTGGTAATGTGTTTGTCACAGCCACGGGGAACCGGGATGTAATCACTGTCGAGCACATGAAGCAGATGAAAGACCAGGCCATCGTTTGTAATATCGGACATTTTGATAATGAAATCCAGGTAGATGCCCTGGATCAATATCCTCAGATTACTAAAACCAATATTAAACCACAGGTTGATAAATATACTTTTCCGGGCGGGAATAGTATTTTTCTGCTTGCCGAAGGCCGCCTGGTGAACCTGGGTTGTGCCACCGGGCATCCATCATTTGTGATGAGTAATTCATTCACAAATCAAGTACTGGCTCAAATCGATCTCTGGCAAAAGGATTACGAGGTTGATGTATACCGGCTGCCAAAACACCTGGACGAGGAAGTTGCCCGACTGCACCTGGATCATATTGGGGTTCGACTAACGCGCCTGACAGACAGCCAGGCCAAATATATCGGCGTTCCAAAGGATGGTCCGTACAAGTCAGATCATTACCGGTATTGATACGAAAATTCGCAGGAACCGGACTATTTGAATTGATTATATACCCATATGTTCGTTCCGTCAAACTGGGTATTATAATTCTTTAATGGGTACTGGGCTGGTCCGTCGTTATCCGGGTATCCGTAACTGGGCAATATATAGTGAGACCCACATTCAGGACACTCGGCAGATAAATCGGCAGGCAGGTCTAATTCAACAGCCTGGTCTAGATTTTCCTCCCATGTACAGGTACGATCAAAGGCATAGAACTCGGTCTGACTAGCGCGATAGATGATGATGCCGTGATCTTTATACCCTGAAGAATTGGGTCCAAAATAGCTGCTATTTACAATCACTGAATTCCCTATTGAATTCAGGTCTATGAAAAGGGGATCATTAAGACTGATGGTAAAATCCACAAAAGTGTCTGGTATGATGTTGCCCGTACTTTTCTTACAGGATTGAAGTAGCACGAAACAATTCGAAAATACCAAAAAAATCAGTAATTTTGAGAAAATGGCCAGTGTCTTCATGGTTTATAAAACGTGGCAAAAGTAATGAAATTATCCTTGCGAACGATTTTTCTCGTGAGTCTGCTGATCGGTTTTTCATTGGTTTCCGTGGCCCAAAAACCATCAAAAGCGGTACGGAAACAACAAAAAAAGATTGAAAAAGCTGAAGTTGATAAGGAAAAAGCGTTTGAAAAAGCAAAAAAGGAATCGGTAAAACGTAAATATAAAATTCAGACTAAAGAAACACAGGAGCGCATTAAACAATCCAAAAAAGAAGCTCGCAAAAACAATAAAAAACATAAAGATCCTTTCTTTCACCGGCTATTCGAGAAAAAGAAAGCAAAAAAAAGAAGGTGACAAGAATTAACAAGAATTAAATGAAAATAAAATGGATGATGTAGTTAGCACCATTGTGTATCTGATTCTGACGCTGGTTATTGTTCTGGGAGGTTTGCTGAGCAGGAAAAAAAAGACCCGCACACCGATGCAATCTCAGCAGGATAATGAACCGGCATACAAGGGACGCCCTTCCGGGCCCAAATTGGCCAGCGATACAAGCCCCATCGACCAATTCTTCTCATCGTTTATCGATGAGCAAACAATGGAAGAATCATATCCCGAAGAACCGATTGAAGTTGAAATTCCCACCTTTGAAGAAAAAAAGGTTGTAGAAAAACTGGATAGTATCCCTAAAGAGGAAGGGCTGTCAGCTTTTTCCTATGATGACCCGGCAACACGCCTGGTTGAAATACAACCCATTGAGGATTTAATCAAAGAAGAAGAAAATCTAAGCACTGAGGATCTGACCAACCCTTACATTTCGGAAGATAAGGTGGATGATGAAGCGTGGAAATTTGATATCCGTCAGGCCATCATATACTCTGAGATCCTAAAGCCAAAGTTCTAATTTTCAACCTGTTTTATCATAGAACATGGCAATAAAACCATCCGGTAAAAGATGACATAATAAAAAATATTTGTATATTTGTTTGAGAAAGAGTTCCGCGGAAACGGAATTCTTTTTGTTTTTTATATTTTTTCGGAGGACATCACTATGGGTGACATATCTTATGTAACAGAAGAGGGCTTAAAAAAATTACAGGAAGAATTGGAATATCTGACATCCGTTGAAAGACCTTCATTATCTAAACAAATAGCGGAGGCCAGAGAAAAAGGAGACCTTTCTGAAAATGCTGAATATGCGGCCGCCAGAGAAGCCCAGGGCATGCTTGAGATAAAAATTGCACGTTTGAACGAAACACTTTCAAAAGCCAGGATTATTGATGAATCAAAAATCGATCTGGAATCTGTACAGATCCTCACCCGGGTAAAGATTAAAAATAAACAAAATGGGAAAATTATGGAATACACCCTGGTATCAGAAAGTGAATCGGATCTGAAAGCCAACAGACTTTCTGTGGAATCACCCATTGCTAAAGGTCTTCTGGGGAAAAAAGTGGGTGATGTGGTCGAGATCATAGTACCTTCAGGGACCATTCCTTTTGAAATTATCAATATTTCAAAATAATGCCTTTTTAATATGCCTTCCATTTTTTCAAAAATAGTCAGTGGGGAGATTCCTTCATATAAAATTGCTGAGAATGACTCCTACTATGCATTCCTGGATATCCATCCATTGGCTTTTGGACATACTCTTGTGATCCCAAAAGATGAGGTTGATTACCTGTTTGATTTGAAAGATGATGTGTTGTCTGACATGATGATTTTTTCAAAAAAAATCGCCTTGGCCATCGAAAAGGTGGTGCCTTGTAAACGTATCGGCGTTGCCGTATTGGGACTGGAAGTCCCCCATGCGCACCTGCATCTTATCCCAATTAATTCTGAGGCTGATATTAGCTTCTCCAGACCAAAAATGAAACTTTCTGACACTGAATTTGAAGAACTGGCTGCCAGGATCCGGGCCGAGTTGGATCACACGCCTCTGGCCATTTCATAAGGTCACCTGTTTTCTACCCTGCCCGGATTTTTATTAATGAAATCCTTCCAGCTTTTAAACGCGTTTTCACTGGCCGGCAGGTGATCCTGGAAATAATGACATATAGCCGCAGCCAATCCATCCGTGGCATCGGGAAGATCGGGCAAATCCGGAACCTGTAATAACGACACCAGCATCGCAGCAACCTGCTCTTTGGAGGCATTTCCCTGGCCGGTTATTGATAATTTTATTTTTCTTGGAGCATATTCAAAAATAGGGATATCACGATACAAAGCAGCAGAAATAGCAACCCCTTGTGCCCGTCCCAGTTTGAGCATCGATTGTACATTTTTCCCGTAAAAAGGAGATTCTATGGCCAATTCATCGGGATGAAACTCATCAATCAGGCTCAGGATCCTTTGAAAGATCTTTTGAAGTTTAATATACGGATCACGAATTTTTTGCAGTTCGATGATCCCCATGGTCATTAATTTTGGATTTTTCCCCTGAATGCTAATAATTCCATAGCCGGTGATGTTGGTCCCGGGATCGATGCCTAATATGATGCGCTCTTTAGTCAATTAAGGTTGTCACTATTCGGCCCCAATTTCAAATTGAAGTCCTTTTTTCTCCAACGATGGTATGTAAAAAGATTTTAGGCTCGACGTGCTGCCTGAGAAACCGGAGGTGGTTAAGTAATAAATGGCTTCCTTTAAATAGGTTTCATTTCGGTCTGAAAAATCATAGGCATACCCATCCGGAACATATGAATCTGCTGATAATCCATTATAATAATCTCCTTCATCATTGGCATTAACGGTTTTAAAACTCACCGGTACAAATACCAGCTTCTCGGCATATGTCCATGCATACATTCCAACCGGTTTACCGTATGTATTATCCCCAATGGTTACCACATTCATGTAGGGTTTCAAACCATTTATGATGGCTTCACTGGCTGATGCAGTGGAACGGGTACTAAATATAATCACTTCAGAAATATTGAGTGCATTCGTTTCATCCGTAAACGGTATGGATTGATCATATGATGGGGCCTGCTTATCATTGTGAGTATATTTAATGAACACATTACCGGCGTTGGATGATCCGGAAATCAAACTGGCCAGTTTAACCGCCACATCCATACGTCCACCACCATTATATCTTAAATCCAGAATGAGTTTGGTAACCCCATGGGATTGAAACGCGCCAAATACACTATCAAGCTCCTGGATGGAGGGCTCAATAAAGCTCTTAAATACCACATGACCAACAATTTCGCCATTCACATGCAGGGTATCTGAATGCAAGACCGTATTCATTATAATTTCTTTTCTTGTGCTAGTGACATTCACAATGCTTCCATCCGGCTTTCTGAACTCAAATGCATCCATGGTTCCAGCTGTGGTTCCATTCATATATCCAGTAATATTTGTGAATGGCTGGATCGTTGTTCCATTGATCTTCAATATCTGCCACCCGCGGGCTACCCCTTCGGTGAACATATCACTATCGCGAAACACAAAAATAATCCAGGCATTTCCATCCTGATCATACGTATAACCAAACCCATGACCGGCATAGGCCCCCTGTTCATAGTATGCATCCCATTCTTCTTTGGTGGTAATATAACTCCAGACATCTATTGGCAGGTATCGTAAAGCTTCCAGTAATTCGTATGCCGAACGGTAATTTTCAACATCCACATCAGGCATTTCCGTATACCATAAGTACCAGTCTTGCATGAGGAGATGAAACTGGTCCCTGGCCATCTCTTCAAATGTATCACCCGGGGCAACGGATTCTTTCTTACACTGCACAATACCAAAAAATATTAAAGCCAGGATGGCCACAATAAATACACGTCCCTTTTTCATACTTAATCCCTCCACTTTTAATTCAGATCAAAACTAGCAAATTTTATGCCTTTCTTTAAATAACGCTTAATATGACAAAAAGTTTTTTACCGAAAAAAATTTGTAACCCATGATCTGGCGTAGTGGTATACCCTCAAATGAGATGAAATGTTCAATAACATCATTCGGAAGCCGTAACTTTTATGGTAACTTCGTCGTCAGATAAGCAGTTTGACAGGTGTCACTTATGGAAGGTATTTATGATGAAAAAATATGTGATCATTCTAATTTTGGGGGGGATCATATTCCCGTCTGAAATCTCCGCCCAGGGCTTGAATATTCCAGCCAAACACTGGGGATTGAGTTTTGGTAACTCGACACAATTTTCCGGATTCCGGATCAATGTAATCGAAAAAGATATTCAGACCATCAATGGCATCAACATTTCCGTGTGGCAGAATAAAACCTCAGAGCGGCAGACAGGAACGTTCAATGGCTTTGGAGTGGGTCTGCCCCTGGCTGCCGGCACCGCCAACAGAAATGGGCTTTCGTTCGGATTGTTCGGCGTGGGCGCGACCCATAATCTCAATGGAATAAACCTGGGCATTCTGGGTGTGGGAGCAGGCAACCATGCCACAGGCATTAACATCGGAGGTCTGGGAGTGGGCAGTGGAGGTAACCTGACTGGTTTGAATATTGGTGGCTTGGGAGTGGGGAGCGGGGGCAATGTTAGTGGTATTAATATTGGCGGATTGGGTGTGGGTTCGGGTCAGGATGTAAAAGGATTATCACTGGCCCTTCTTGGTGTTGGTGCCGGACGAGACCTGGTGGGTATCAACCTGGCAGGGTTGGGTGTTGGATCCGGAACAAATGTAACCGGCTTTAATATTGGTGGCCTGGCTGTTGGCGCTGGAGAAAAACTCCGCGGTGTCAACCTGAGTGTCCTGGCTGTTGGGGCCGGACAAACATTGAGTGGCTTATCACTAGCCGGATTGGCTACTGGAAGTCAAGTGGTTCAAGGCGTGCAGATTTCACTGGTATCAGGCGGCGTTCAGGTCACAGGCATGACCATTGCACCGGCTTATTTCACTGTCAGGGCAGAAGGTGAAGATGCCTTCATGAGGGGTTTAGCGATCAGCGCTTTTAACCACATCCAGGGAAATCAATATGGGGTTGCTATCGGTGTTTTTAATTTTGCATACCAGGTCAGAGGTGTCCAGCTCGGAATTTTAAATCATGTAAAAAGTAATCCCCGGGGACTTCGCTGGTTGCCAATATTCAATACCCGTTTCTAAAGGACCGTTCGAAAAAAGCTACACCCGGGTTTTTTGATACAGGATCCCTGTAACAAGGAAAATCAACCCGATGAATGTGGTAACATAAATATGCTCCCCTAAAATGAAGTTAATGAATATGAGGGAAATGAATGGTGCAATATAAATTAAGCTGCTGACCTTATCCGTGGTTTCACTAAACCGCAACGCTTTTAACCATAGAAGATAGGTCAGTCCCATTTCAAAAATACCCACATATGTACCTGAAAGCACACCTTTCCATTCCGGCCAGACGAATGTGTCGGTGAGAACATTCCAAATAATGATATATAATGTTGAAAAGAAAAAATTCAGAACCAGTTTGTGTTCTTCAGTCCGGTTATCACGGAGATTATAAATGAAATAAAATGACCAGATAAAGGAACTTCCTAAAGCCAGAGAGACTCCCCAAAAGTTCGTATTTCCAAAATGCAATAGTTGCCCCTGCGAGGAAATAAAAAGAACGCCGATAAAACAAATGACCAGGGCAACAATACTTTTCCAGCTGATGCGCTGCTTAAGTAAAGGTATCGACATAAAAACCAGGACAATCGGCCATACCATATTCAGAGGCTGTGCGACCTGTGCAGGCAACAGGTTGTAGGCTTCGAACAGAATCAGATAATATAAGAATGGACTCAAGAATCCAAGAATGGCTGAATGGAGGACATGAATCCACCGGATATTTTTAAAACCGGTGAAATCTCTTCGAATGACAATCCAGATCATCAATATCAGAAATGCAGATAGGGATGCCAGCAGGACCAGCATGGATGGGCTCAGATGCCGAAGTGCAATTTTGAAGGCAGTGGCGACTGTCGACCAGAAAAAAATGGCAAATCCTGCCAGCACATATGCTGTTTTCTGATTATTTATTTGATCCATGTTGACATGTCTGCAAACACTCATTAAAAGTCCATTCCAGAGATGTTCTATATGGTTGCAAATCCGGTATATGGAATCAGCACCTCGGGGATGTCAATACCATTTTTTGATTGATAATTCTCGAGAATGGCCGCTACCACCCGTGGCAGTGCCAGAGCGCTGCCATTTAATGTATGGGCCCATTGTGTTCTTTTTTCACCAGGCTCCCTGAAACGCAGTTTCAACCGGTGGGCCTGGTATGATTCAAAATTTGATACCGAACTGACTTCCAGCCACTTTTTTTGTGCTGCCGCATATACTTCAAAATCATATGTTAAGGCAGATGTAAATGACAAGTCCCCGCCACACAGCCTCATGATCCTGTAGGGTAGTTTGAGAGCGATTAATAAGCGTTCCACATGGCGTACCATATCATCAAGTGATTGATAGGAGTGGTCCGGATGCTGAATCTGTACTATTTCCACCTTATCGAACTGATGCACACGGTTCAGGCCCCGAACATCCTTACCGTATGACCCGGCTTCGCGTCGAAAGCACGGTGTATAGGAGGTATGTTTTATTGGAAAATCGGACGGGTCCAATATTACATCCCGATAGATATTGGTTACCGGGACTTCCGAGGTGGGAATCAGGTACAAATTATCAGAACCGATATGATACATCTGTCCCTCCTTGTCTGGTAACTGACCCGTTCCAAACCCAGAATCTTCATTGACCATCAGAGGCGGAAGAATCTCCGAATATCCTTCTTTAACAGCTTCATCCAGAAAATAGTGGATCAGGGCCCGCTGCAACCGGGCACCTTTTCCCATAAAGAGAGGAAATCCCGATCCTGTAATCTTATTTCCGAGATCAAAATCAAGTATGTTAAGTTTTTTTCCAAGATCCCAATGGGTCATGGCATTCTCGTGAAGTGCAGGGTGATCACCACCGGACCGAATCTCCACATTTTCTAATTCACCGGACCCTGGTGTTACCGATTCATGGGGTATGTTTGGTAGTTGAACCAGGAGATCGAACAGCTCTTTTTCAACAGATTGCATGGTATTGCTCATGCTTCTTATCTCATCCTTCAACACAGCCGTTTGGCTTTTCGCTTTCTGGGCTTCCTCTTGTTTGCCCTCTTTAAATAACACTCCAATCTGTTTAGAAAGGGCATTCATATTTGAAAGCTTTTGGTCCTGTTTGGCCTGGGTTTTCTTTCGCAAGTCATCGAGTTTCACAATCTTAGGAACCAATTCGCTGGCATCAAAATTTTTTATTTTCAATCGCTGGATGACACGTTCGGAATGTTCCCGGATGAAACGAGTGGTTAACATAAGGGCTGGTTTAGTTTTGAAACGATCTCAAGATGGAGTGAGATTGATCCTGTACAAATAAAAAATCTCCTGCTAATTTACACCAAGTAAATGAAACAGGAGAAAATTTTATAAAACTTAATTCCAGTTTATTTCGAATCGGGGATAACGGAAACGAATGATTTATTATTTTTTTTCTTCTGGTACACGACTTCTCCATCAACCAATGCAAATAAAGTATGGTCTTTCCCAATTCCGACATTCAATCCAGGATTATGTTTGGTCCCTCGTTGCCGGACCAGAATATTTCCTGCTTTCGCATTTTGGCCACCATAAATTTTCACACCAAGTCGTTTACTTTCTGATTCTCTTCCGTTTTTTGAACTTCCAGCTCCTTTTTTGTGTGCCATTTTCCGTTCCTTTAATTTGGTAATTTACGAATGATCAAATTATTTCTTATCGGTCGATTTTTTCGTTACGCTCCCTTTTGCAGCCGGTTTTTTAGCTGCTGTTTTAGGACCCGCACTTTTACCGGCAGATTGTGATTTTTTGGCAGTACTGCCTTTACTGGCTGAGGCCGTAGATTTCTTTGTTTCCGTTGCCCTGGTTTTGGCTGTTCCAGTCTTCTTTGCAGCAGTGGAGACCGTTGCCTTTGGAGCAGATTTTTTCTGACCTGAAACTTTTGGAATCGCTTTTTCAGGTGTCTTTTTTGAGGCCACTTTCTTTTCGGTTGATTTTGCAGTCACGCTTTTTTCGGAGCTTGCTTCTTTAACCGGCGCCTTTACGGTTTGTTTCTTCTCTGCAGGGGCTTTCTTTGCCGTCGCTTTTTCCTCAATCGACTCTATTAGTAAATGTGTCAGGTCCTGCCTGTGCCCCTTTAAAACCTGGTACCCTTTTCTCCTTTTTTTCTTAAACACTTTGACTTTATCTGCCCTTGGGTGTTCCAGTACTTTTGCTGTGACACGAGCCCCTTTGATGATGGGATCCCCAATCAATATTTTTTCTCCCTGGTCAATTAACAGAACCTGGTCGATATCAATGGTGTTACCCTCGTTCTCGGACAAACGATGAACATATATTTTCTGGCCTTTTTCAACCTTAAATTGCTGTCCTGCCACATCTACAATTGCATACATTGGGATCAATATTTATTTCGCTCTTTTTGTTTCGGACTGCAAAAATATAAAATTTAATTGATATGCAAACTATTTCCCGCTTTTCACTGATATTAATAACGTGAAATATCGAGGCCGCAAATACGTAAAGAAACATTCAAAAAAGAAGAACATAATGCCCTTTATGAGGTGGATTTTTGGTTAATTTAGATTGTCTTGTTACTCGGTTATCATATCGTAGGTGATGCCATCTTTCAGGTACAAAGGATTTCATTATATTTGCAACAACAGGATTGTTTTATTGTAACCAACAGAACTGCTGAATGGGCAAAATAAAGCTGAATGTACTAGGTATTTCATACAGTCAAACACAAACTGGAGCCTATGCTTTGATTTTAACTGAAGAACAAGGTAACCGCAGGATACCGATTATCATTGGAGGATTCGAGGCCCAGGCCATCGCCATTCAACTTGAAGGTTTGAATCCACCCAGGCCACTCACACATGACCTTTTTCACAATTTTGCACTGGCATTTAACATCAATCTTCTTGAAGTAAATATTTATCGTCTGTCTGAAGGTGTCTTCTATTCGAAATTGATTTGCAATGACGGGGATAAAGAGTTGTCGGTTGATGCCAGGACATCCGATGCCATTGCACTCGCACTTCGTTTCCGTTGTCCTATCTTTACATCCGACGAAATTATGGAACAGGCAGGAATCATTCTGGACGAAAACCAGGCCATGGAGGAAGATCTGGAACAAGATGATTTGTATTCTGCTGATTCTGCTTCTTCCGGTCGTGCAGAAGATCTTGTTGAACTGACTGTTCAGGAATTAAAGACCATGCTTGATGAGGCCATAAAAAGTGAAAACTATGAACGGGCTTCGATCATTCGCGATGAAATGAAGAGGCGAAAAAAAGATTAATCCAGCCTGGTAATGAAATATTTCCGCTTATTCGCTATCTTTTCCCTTTTTGTTTTTTTCTTCTTTTCTTCAGCTCTGAATGCACAGGAATCCATGTCTGATACTACGGCTTCCGTTAGTGCAGACAGCCTATTTGGGGGCTCCCCCTCCGATCAATCTATTGAAAACATGTCGGAAGGGCATGGCCAGGTTTTATTAGACCCAAATGAGCTTGGCTCGGGCTTCAGTTTTATGTCCATCCTCCGGGGATTATTGGGAATGGTATTCCTGATCTTCATCGCCTGGCTATTCAGCACCAACAGACAGGCCATATCCTGGCGGGTTGTGGGGCTCGGTCTGGCCATTCAAATAGTTCTAGCCATTGGCATCCTTCAAGTTCCTTTTATTCAGATATTTTTTGAGTTCATAGGGAAGGTATTCGTAAAAATCCTGGATTTTACGACCGCAGGTACTGAATTTCTGTTTAAATCCACAGAAACCGGAAACATTGAACCTCCATTGCTCAATTTTGCCATCACCATTTTGCCAACCATTATATTCTTTTCTGCTCTGACCAGTATCCTCTTCTATTTTGGAATCATTCAAAAAGTCGTGTATGGATTGGCCTGGATCATGACCAGGCTTTTAAAGCTATCCGGGGCGGAAAGTTTATCTGTTGCCGGTAATATTTTTCTCGGACAAACCGAATCTCCCTTAATGATCAAAGCTTATCTCGAGAAAATGAACCGTTCAGAAATTTTACTCGTAATGTCTGGTGGTATGGCCACTCTGGCAGGTGGTGTGCTGGCCGTTTACATAAGTTTCTTGGGTGGGGATGATCCGGTTCAACGATTATTGTTTGCAAAACACCTGCTGGCAGCTTCCATTATGGCTGCGCCCGGGGTGATTGTCATTTCAAAAATACTGGTCCCACAAACCGAGCCCATTGAAAAACAGGTTACCATTTCAAAAGACAGGATTGGAAAAAATGTGCTTGACGCCATTTCCAATGGCACAGGTGAGGGGTTGAGACTGGCCATAAATGTCGCAGCCATGTTATTGGTATTTATTGCATTAATTGCCATGTTAAATTACATTTTTCTGAAAGTCGGTGACTGGACATCTTTGAATTCCTGGATAGAAAGCATTACCAATGGTCAGTATACAGAATTATCCCTTCAATTTATTCTGGGCTACACTTTTGCTCCACTCATGTGGATACTGGGAGTTGCGGGCGAAGACATGACCCTGGTTGGTCGCATGTTGGGTGAAAAAATCATTATGACGGAATTTATTGGATATGTTAGTCTTGCTGAATTAAAGGAAATTGGAGCCTTTGCTGAATCGAAATCCATCATTATGGCTACTTATATGTTATGTGGATTTGCAAACTTTGCTTCAATTGGCATCCAAATTGGTGGTATTGGCGCTCTGGCGCCGGGGAAACGGGTATTGTTATCCCAATTTGGTTTACGAGCTTTATTGGCCGGAACTTTGGCATCATTACTTTCGGCCACTATAATTGGAGTCATCCTGGGATGATTTTGTTGATCTTGAATGTATGATATTATTCTCAATATCTGAATCTTAATTTAATATTATGAGTAAAATTGTCGTGCTCGGAGTTGGATTGGTAGGCAAAGCAATGGCCATAGACCTGAAAAAAGACCATCATGTTACGGCGGTCGATATCAATTCCAAAGCATTAAAGGAACTTGAATCGATGGATATTCAAACCTGCCAGATGGATCTATCGACTGAGGAAGCCATCATGCGGATTGTACAAGATTATGACCTGGTGATTGGTTCCGTACCTGGTTATATGGGATATCACACCATTAAAAGTGTCATCCGGGCTGGAAAAAATATGGTGGATATATCTTTTATGCCCCAGGATCCATCCGATCTTAACGACTTGGCCAAAGATAATGGGGTTTCCGTGGTTTTCGACTGCGGAATTGCTCCGGGAATGAGCAATATCATTCTGGGGTATCATAATTCAGAATTTGAGGTTCAGAAATTTGAATGTCTGGTTGGTGGACTACCCGTCATCCGGGAATGGCCATTTGAATATAAAGCTGTTTTCTCGCCCATCGATGTGTTAGAAGAATATATCCGGCCAGCCAGATATGTTGAAAATGGTGCTGTAGTCACACGCGAAGCGCTCTCCGATCCGGAACTGATATCATTCGATGGACTGGGAACCCTTGAATCCTGGAACTCTGATGGACTTCGTTCATTGATTCACACGATGAACGTACCAAACATGATTGAGAAAACACTCCGGTACCCTGGCACAATAGAATATCTCAAAGTTTTAAGGGAGTCCGGGTTTTTCTCCTATGATGAAATTGATGTGGGAGGGAAAAAAATTCGACCCATTGACCTGACTGCGCGTCTTCTATTTCCGAAATGGCAGTTAAAACCAGGGGAGGAAGATTATACGGTCATGAGAATATGTATATCCGGAAGTAAAAATGACACATCCACTCGTCTGATATATAATCTTCTGGACCGTTATGACAAAACATCAAATACGATCTCTATGGCCCGGACAACTGGATATACCTGCACGGCCGTAGCCAATCTCCTTTTGGAAAATCAAATGGAGAGGAAAGGCGTTATTCCACCCGAGTATCTCGGAGAATCAAAAAACAATTTTAACTACATCATAAAATATCTTGAAGAAAGAGGTGTGGTCTTCCAGGTTTCGGGTCAGTAACCATCAACGTGACCATTCATACCCTTCTCTGACAACCAATGATCACTTTTTTGCATGGTCTTGCTGGACTGCAACCGATTCTGCTCACCTGCGATTTCCGTAAAAAATAGTTATCTTCGCACCACTTTTAAAAAATGAATACTAAAAATCAAATTCATATGAAGCATTTTATGATTATTATTGTTACAGCGTGGTTCATAACCGCCTGTCAATCAAACAATACAGGATATGAGATTGCGGGAACCCTGGAACATGCCACTGAAGGAACACTGATTTTGAAAAAGATGAACCTGAACGATCTGGAAGTCATTGATTCAACAACTATTGATCCCGGTGGGACATTCTTATTTCAGGGTTCCATTGAAACACCAAACTTTTTTCTTATTGAAAGAGACCGCTCCAATTACATTACACTCATTGTACATCCTGGTGATCGCATCCAGGTTTCGGCCGATGCCAACGATATGGTGAATAATTATAAGGTGAACGGATCGAAGGATTCAGAACTGCTACAGGAATTTACCGGAAAAATGATGACCGCCATTCAGGAGCTGACGGAGATGGGACGCGTATATCGTGACAGTATCGATAGTCCTGGCCTTCCGGCCCTCGTGGAACAGTTTGATAAACGATCCGAAGAAATCGGCGATGAATTACGTGCCTATACCATCGCCTTCATTGAAGATAATCAGGAATCTCTTGTGAGCATGATTGCCCTGTACCAGCAGTTGGCACCACGGCAATACATTCTGGATCCCATGGCCGACTTTGAATATTATGCCAGGATCGATTCGATTCTCTACGCCTTATATCCTGAATCTGATCCTGTAAAAACACTTCATGATCATGTGGCCGATCTCAACGAAAGAAAACTGGTCGAGAACTACCGTAATAGTTACCTGGGTGTGGGTTTCGTTCCCCCAGACATCGTACTCCCGAATCCTGATGGAGACAGCCTGAGATTGTCCGACACCCGCGGTAAGATTGTATTGTTGGATTTCTGGGCTGCCTGGTGCACTCCATGCCGCTACGAAAATCCAAACCTTGTTGAGAACTACGATAAATACCACGATAAAGGTTTTGAAATATTCCAGGTGTCTCTGGATCGTACAAAAGAGGCCTGGCTCACTGGAATTGAGGAAGACGAACTGCACCGGTGGATCCATGTTAGCGATCTGAAATATTGGGAATCATCCGTTGTATCCCAATATAACCTGGAAAGCATACCCGCCAGCTATTTGTTAGACCGTGATGGAAAAATCATTGCTTCTAACCTGAGAGGAGAACAGTTGGGTGAAAAGCTAATGGAAATTTTTGGGGAATAATAGTTCAAATTCGCTTGCCCAAATTAATATACTCAATATACACATCCATAGAAACACGTTAATTCCATGATACGGGTTTTTCTCCTGCTCCTGCCATTATTTATCTGGGGATGCCAATCCCGGGATACCATTCATATACATGGACAATTAATGGGCATGGAGCAAGAAAGCACCATGTATCTTAAGAAAATTGAGATTGGCTCATCCATAATGGCCGATTCGGTTCTGATAAAAGGTTCGGGGAAATTTAGGTTCCAAATACCAGCAAAAGAACCCGAGTTTATAACCATCGGATTAAGTGACAGGAATTATATCACATTAATTGGAAAACCTGGAGATAAAATCAGAATTTTATTTTCTGATCCGGACCTTCCGGAGCATTATGACGTTGAAGGATCTGAGGAATCGTTATTACTTCAGGAGTTAGATAGCAAACTACGGAGGACCATTATACAAATAGATTCCATTTCAAAACTCTACAAAGAAAAAATGGAAGATCCTGATTTTGAATCCCTGGATATTGCTCTGAATAAAGCATATGATTCCCTGGTTAAGGATCAAAGACGATTTACCATCGATTTTATTTTGAATCATCTCCATTCTATTGCCTCCATAAAGGCACTCTACCAACAAATTGATGATCAGACATATGTGTTGAATGGATACAGGGACCTCCAGTATATGAAGCTGGTATCGGATACACTTCAACGGTATTACCCGCAATCCAAGCATGTTATGGCATTAACATCCAATCTGAAAGAAGAGATGACGCGGTATAATTTATACAGGATCCAGGACATGGTAAAAGGATCCGAATCTAATTTTTTCGATATCGCATTACCCAATGAAAATGGAGATACCACGACCCTGTCCTCATATATTGGAGACTACATTATACTATCATTCTGGGCCTCTTGGAATGAAGCCAGCATAAATGAGAACAATAATCTGAAAAGTGTATATAATAAATATAAATCGGCGGGCTTAAAAGTGTACCAGGTATCATTCGACACCGATAAAGACAAATGGCAGAGAGCCATCAGGTTTGATGAATTACCATGGATAAATGTTCTGGACCAGAATTATCCCAACTCCACCCTGATAGGACTTTACAACATTACCCAACTGCCTGCCAACTATCTTTTGGATAAGGATGGATCGATCATCGGGAAAGACCTGGTTGGAAGATCAATGAAGATCAAAATGGAACAACTATTTGGTTTTTAACTACCTTAGATATTACTTTATTGGAAGATTCGTATTTGTTTGGTCAAATGAGTCTCTATTTATAGGTCATTAGAGTTATTTTGAGTACATCCAAAAAGACATATTTCGCATCTGACATTCATCTGGGAGTTCCTGATTATGAATCCAGCCTGGCGCGAGAAAAGCGCTTTGTAGCCTGGTTGGACCATATTCAAAAAGATGCCGATCGCATTTTCCTATTGGGTGATATTTTCGATTTTTGGTTTGAATATAAACGGGTTATCCCCAGAGGCTATACACGTCTTCTTGGCAAAATTGCCGAATTGACAGACAGTGGAGTACCGGTGCACTTTTTTACGGGGAATCATGACCTCTGGGTGTTTGATTATTTACCTCGTGAAATTGGCATTACTGTTCATAAGGAACCGTTAACCTGGGAAGCTTCTGGCAAGAAATTCCTGTTGTCGCATGGAGATGGTCTGGGACCGGGTGATGGCGGCTATAAATTTCTGAAAAAGATCTTCACCAATAAATTCCTTCAGTGGATGTTTGCCCGGTTGCATCCGAATTTCGCTATCTGGTTGGCCAGTAAATTATCTGCCGATAGCCGTCAATCAAATATGCTTTCGGAATTCCTTGGTGAAGAAAACGAATGGCTGGTGCGCTATGCCTACGAGATTCTTAACAAAGAACATTATGATTATTTCATTTTTGGACATCGTCACATACCCATTGATATCTCATTAAAAAATGGATCCCGGTTCATTTATCTGGGCGATTGGATAACCCACTTCACCTATGGTATTTTTGATGGCCATGATTTTTCATTGCATTCGTTTAAACCGTCTGAATGATTTTGCTTCACACGGCAACGTTAAGCAGGTATTTTAAGTTATAAAACCAATGACACCTTAAGATGAATAAAAAAAAAGAGGGGGCCGGGCCCCCTCTTTTATATTGAGTTATGTTTTATTTTCTGATCCGCATCCGGTAAAATGTACGGTATGCAAAATACAGGGCAATCAAAATAAACGCCCCCCCGAAATAGGGCGCAACATGCCTGAATTGTGCAGCCAGAGAAATTTCCATCGCGAGCAAACCAAACAATGTAGTAAATTTAATAATGGGGTTCAATGCCACGGATGATGTGTCTTTGAAAGGATCCCCAACGGTATCTCCAACCACACAGGCAGCATGAAGATCGGTTCCTTTTTCCTGCATATCCACTTCAACCACTTTCTTGGCATTATCCCATGCACCTCCGGCATTGGCCATGAAAATGGCCTGGAATAAACCAAAAACAGCGATAGCGATCAGGTAACTGACAAATAAGGATACCGGTTCAACACCTCCAGACGGCGCAGAAATAAAGGCAAATCCCAGTGCAAAAAAGAACAATGCAACGAAAATGTTAAACATGCCCCGCTGAGCATATACCGTACAAATTTGAACTACTTCTTTGGATGTTTTGATATCGGCCTTTTTCTCAGCATTCGGATCCAGATTAATGTTCTTCTTAATAAACTCAACAGCTCGGTTTGCACCGGTCGTAACAGCCTGAATAGAAGCCCCGGTAAACCAATATATAACGGATCCTCCCAAAATAAAACCAAGAATGGTATACGGATTTAACAAACTCAATAGTTTTTCAGGTTCCACACCGAGTGTGTGCTGAATGACCAGGATGAGTGAAAAGATCATCGTGGTAGCTCCAACAACCGCGGTGCCAATTAATACCGGTTTGGCCGTTGCTTTAAAAGTATTTCCAGCCCCATCATTGGCCTCAAGGTAATATTTGGCTTTTTCAAAATCGGGTTTAAAACCAAAGTCTTTTTCAATATCCTCTTTTACGTTATCAATATCCTCTATCAATGAAAGCTCATAAATGGATTGTGCGTTATCGGTAACGGGCCCATAACTATCGACCGCAATAGTGACCGGTCCCATTCCCAGCATTCCAAAAGCAACCAAACCAAACGCAAAGACCGATGGGTAGATCATGATCTCACCCACACCAAACGTGCTGGCATAATAGGCAATAAACATCAGGAGAAAAAACACCAGACCCTGCCAGAGGGCGCTGAAATTCCCTGCCACAAGACCGGATAAAATATTCAGCGATGGGCCGCCTTCTTTTGAGGCTTCTACAATTTCAGCAACATGTTTGGATTTGGGACTGGTAAATATTTTGGTGAATTCCGGTATCAAAGCGGCTCCAAGGGTTCCGGCACTGATGATGACCGACAGTGTTAGCCAGAGCTTATGGGGCATATCACCGATAAATAAATAGCTGATAATGAATGTAACTGCAATAGATAAAAGGGAGGTGATCCACACCAGTGATGTCAACGGCTTTTCAAAATCTATATCATCGGCATTCTTGTATTTGGCGTTGCTGATGGCACTATTGACCCAGAATGAAACAATAGAGGTGACAATCATTAATATCCGCATCACAAAGATCCAGGCCAGCAAATGAACCTGGTGTTCTATTTCTGTCACTCCCAACAATATGAATGATATCAGTGCGACACCCGTCACACCATACGTTTCAAACCCATCGGCAGTGGGACCGACACTGTCGCCAGCATTATCTCCGGTACAATCTGCAATGACACCGGGATTCCGGGGATCATCCTCACCAATCTTAAAGATCACTTTCATCAGGTCGGATCCAATATCGGCAATTTTTGTAAAGATCCCCCCCGCAATACGCAAGGCGGAAGCACCGAGCGATTCGCCAATGGCAAATCCGATAAAACTGGCACCCGCATATTTGCCGGGAACAAACAATAAGATGATGAGCATCATGATCAATTCCATGGAGATCAAAACCACACCAATACTCATTCCGGCATTGATCGGTATATTTAGAAGTTTTACTGGTTTTCTTTCCAATGAAGCAAATGCCATTCTTGAATTGGCCAGCGTATTCATTCTGATTCCAAACCAGGCAACGCTATAAGATCCCAGAATTCCGACAATGGTCCATCCCAGGATCATGAGTACACCACCCACACCAAATCCACTTTCCGGATCACCAGGGTCTTTCGATAAATATCCAAAATAGAAGGCAACCGCCGCACCTATAAACAAAAAAAGGATGCCCAAGAAGCGTCCTTGTTGTTTCAAGTATGTCTTACACGTTTCATAAATGACCCCTGCAATTTCAAGCATGGAAGCATGGGCTCTGATCTTTCTAACCTTTACAAACTGGTACAGGCCAAATAGGAATCCGGCTATGGTGACCAGGAAACCCCAGTACAGAATGGTTTGCGCTTTCACACCATCCGGAATGACCAGGTCGGCTTCGCTGGCAAAGGAAAAAATTGGAACCAGGGTAAGCAGAGAAAAAAACAGGAAAATTCTTTTTTTCATAGATCTTATTGTTAGGAGTTTGAATTTGGGGAACAAATATAAAATTTTTTGACCACCCCTGAATTTTTTTAATCAACAAAAAACCAGTGTCATATAACATAAAATGATGTAAACATTACATGATACCTATTATGAAAGAATCCGGAGGTGCATCCCGAATTATGACCCGGAAACACAGTGGTCTTATTTTGTAACACGGACTTTGATGGGTGGACTATTCAGCCCAGGCACCAGGTATTGGGAACCCAATGATACCCTTAGTTGGTAGCGTCCTGGCACCAGTGGAGCCAGTACTTTAATTTCCACCATCAACGCTGAATGACCAGGAATATCTGATAATTCCGGATCATTCACCACTTCTTTATAATTAAAAGGGCGTACATTGTCACCAAAAAACGTCGTATACATGCGGGTTTGTGCCCATCCCATCATCGGGTTTAAATAGGCCGGGTCTGATCCGGGATTTATAAGCCTGCATTCCAGCCAAAAAAAAGTACCTTTTTTCACTTCAAGCGATTTGGGTAAGGGCTCAATGATGATCCGGGTATTGCTGTAATATGGATTTAGGATCTTGAATACAAGATCCCCATGGACCGTGGTCAGTGTATCCGCGTTCCGGATACTCCAATCATGATATAAGACCTCCTGCCCCTGAAAACGCGATTCAAAATCCCATATATCATATTGATTTTTCCTGTAAAATATATTATTCCGGGATGTCACTGGCAACCCTGTATAAAACGCATATAGCGAAGCCCTTTGGTAGGAATTCCGGAACACCACAGGCCGTCCCCCTGCGGCCTTTTTTACCTGGGCTGCCCAAACATCTTTATCATGAATATACCGGCTATATTGAACCGGGAGATGAAACAACTCCACCATCAGGTATAGCCTGACAACCAAAATTACAGGGATGGTGATAACAGCACCAATAATAAACCACTTTTTCATAATGGGTTTCCGGTTTATCAGTGGCAGCGACACAACCAGTAAGGGTATGAATGCAATCGATGTCCAATGCGGTTCAACATGCCCTTTGAGACTGGCCACGAGGAAAAAAGTAAAAGAACCAACTGCAATATATTTTAGGGTCTTCTCAAAAATGCTTGCGGGCTTTGAGCGGAAAGTAACATAAAGTAGAATAACTCCAATGACCGGTCCGGTGACCAAAATTTGATTCAATATATATTGGTACACACTGCGAAATTCCATAGGATTATTCCTCCCAACAAAATGGTATGATAGTGTCGGAAAATGATGACGGATCTGCCACCAGACATAAGGCAAAAAACATAACGCCACCAGGAATCCAGTGATATAAAAACTCCTTTTCCTTAGGATGGGTGGGTTTGCCATTATGGCAAAAACAATGATCAATACCGCATGATATTTTGTATACATCATGGCCGAAATAATGATACTCAGCAACATTATGTGTATCCAGTGGTCGTTGTCTAAGTAACGTTTATAAATGATGAGGAACAGTGTGGAAAAAAATACCAGAGGAGGATCGGGGGTAGCCACAAAACCAGCAGCATTAAAATGCATGAGGGCCATGGCAGGAATGGCCATAGCAAAGAGTTTGGCCATATGTAAGCCCTTTGGAAGCAGAAACCAGATCATAATGATGGTAGCCCCTGTCATTAACACAAATATGAATCGTACTCCCAATTCATTATGAAAGATGCTGTATCCCAACCGTATGAGCAAAGCAGTCATGGGTGGATGATCGAAATAGCCCCAGTCCAGGTGTCTGGAATACATCCAGTAATAGGCTTCATCATCGATCAATTCCGTAAACCTGGCCTGGATCAGGTTTAGAATTATCCATAGGATGACAAAACCAAGAGCGATCAGGTTTTCATTGAAGTTCTTTGACACAAAAGCTCTAGAATTCATGTATTGGGATATAGATCATCAGACAAATCGACTTAAAATCCTGAAACGACCATCGTGTTCGTGACTGAATAAATTTATGACTTTTAATTTAACAGACCAAAGCCCTTGAGCCTATTGAAATGATCCAGGAATGGGCACAATGTCTTAACACCCTCATGTATTCGTAAAAAATTAGTATCGGTCCATGATCGGTCAAAAATATAATTTACACACCTGGTCCACGATCGAACGTGTTTAATAAATCCAAAAAAGACATTACGATTGGGGGTTTGACATTGATATAGAATTAATACGCTGTCGATATTAGAGTAATATAATAATGGGGGATGTTTTGAGGATCATTATTTCTGGCTTTAAAAAATTAAATGATCCACTTTTTCGTTGGTATATTTTTTAACTTCGGAATGAATTTGTATACCCCATGTCTGCATTACCAGGAATAGTAAAAAATGATCCCTGGCTTAAGCCCTTTGAATCGGTCATCAGGTCCCGGTCCGAAAAGGTCCAGGCCACTGAAAAAATGCTGGTGGGAAAATACACCCTCCCAGAATTTGCAAATGGCCATTTATTTTTTGGTTTACACAGATCCAGAACAGGATGGATCTTCAGGGAATGGGCCCCGAATGCGTCTGAAATCTTTTTAGTGGGTGAATTCTCAGGATGGCAGGAGCAACCCCAATTCCAACTGGCAGAGGTGGAAAATGGAATTTGGGAGATTATTATTCCTCCCGACATTTTACACCATGGTATGCTGTACCGGTTGTCCGTGCATTGGGAAGGTGGACAAGGGAACCGTATTCCTGCTTATGCCACAAGGGTAGTACAGGATCTTTCAACACATATCTTTAATGCCCAGGTCTGGTCTCCCGAACACGCATTTACATGGAAACACCCGCACTTTAAGAGGTCTTCTGCCCCACCCCTGATATATGAAGCACACGTCGGCATGGCCACAGAGGAGGAAAAGGTGGGATCATACCGGGAATTCCGTGAAGATGTATTGCCACGCATTATAAAATCGGGATACAACACCCTGCAGCTGATGGCCATTCAGGAACATCCTTACTATGGGTCGTTTGGGTACCATGTCTCTAATTTCTTTGCTGCCTCCTCACGGTTTGGCACACCGGAAGATTTGAAAGCCCTGGTCGATGCTGCGCATGGTGCCGGCATGGCGGTGATTATGGATCTGGTACACTCACATTCCGTAAAAAATGAAATTGAAGGTCTTGGAAAATTCGATGGGACCCCTTATCAGTACTTCCACGACGGGGTGCGCGGATTGCACCCGGCATGGGACTCATTATGTTTTAACTACGGAAAACCCGAGGTGCTCCATTTCCTTTTATCGAATTGTAAATTCTGGCTGGAAGAATATCATTTTGATGGATTTCGTTTTGATGGGGTTACCAGTATGCTGTATTATGATCATGGTTTGTCAAAAGACTTTACCTCGTATGACCAATATTTCGATGGTCAGCAAGATGAGGATGCTCTGGCCTATCTGAGTTTGGCCAATAAGCTTATCCACCATGTCAAACCGGAGGCTCTCACCGTGGCTGAAGAAATGAGTGGGATGCCCGGGCTGGCAGCTGATGAAAAAGATGGCGGTATGGGGTTTGATTTCAGGTTGGCCATGGGAACACCAGACTACTGGATCAAACTGATTAAAGAAGTCCCCGATGAACAATGGCCGGTTGATCACATCTTTAATGAACTATCCAGCCATCGGGCAGATGAAAAAACAATCGGGTATGCAGAATCTCATGACCAGGCTCTTGTTGGAGATAAAACCATCATATTCAGGCTCCTGGATAAAGAAATGTATGACCATATGAATAAAAGCAGCCAAAGCCTGATCATCGATCGGGGCATGGCCTTACATAAAATGATTCGTCTTGCTACCCTGGCTGCAGCGGGTGGAGGATACCTGAACTTTATGGGAAATGAATTTGGTCACCCGGAGTGGATTGATTTTCCACGTGAGGGCAATCAATGGTCATATAAATATGCACGCAGACAGTGGTCATTGGTGGATAACCCGGACCTCAGGTACCATGTTCTGAGGGATTTTGACCGGGCCATGATTCAATTAATCCGCTCGGAGAGCATCCTCAGTATCCCATTCCCGTACAAGTGGCTGGCCCATGAGACCGATCAGATGCTCATATTTGAACGTGGGTCGCTCACGTTTTTATTCAATTTCCATCCCAGTCGATCCTATACAGACTATGGCATTCAGGTGCCTCCGGGAAAATACGAGTTGGTATTGAATTCCGATTCGCCACAATTCGGAGGGTACGGAAATGTGGAAGACCACCAGTTATATTATACCAGACCACAGGGTAAAATAACCAGCAGTTTAATCCATTATTTAACCGTGTATATACCAAGCCGAACAGCGCTGGTTCTTAAGAAACTACCTATTAGGACACTCAAAGATCTGTCCTGATCATTTTAAATCCATCGAACCAGTGGAAAATCCTGCCGATGTGGCATCATTGGATGTTTTGGATACAATCTGAAACCAAAACTAAATCCGCCGGAATAGGTTGGAATGATTTTGGTCACATATAAAGCCTGAGTGCCATTCCATTTTTTTAACTGAAACTCTTGCTTATGAAACAATTCTGCATTTTTATCAGAATCTTTAGAAATGACCAGCTCGATACCAATTTCCTCAGGATCGAGATCCTTCAGATCAACCACAATCTCTCCAATATACTGCTTGCCACTCATGTATCCATTTTTACTTTCACCGGGAAGATTTAATGAAATGATTTCGATCTGGTCCCAATTTACTCGGATTCTTTTTTTCCAGCTGGCCAGGAACCGGGCCAGGTAATATTGATCTTTTATCAGGTCCTGTTTTCTATTATATAGTCTTAAGTAATATTTGTTCAGGTAATCACTTATCATCCGGGACATGGTAAATTCAGGTGCAATTTCCGCAATTGAATTTTTCATAACATCTACCCACACTTCTGCCACACCACTTTTATCCCGTTGATAGTATAATGGGATGATCTCCGATTCCAGGATTTGATACAGGTTTTCGGCATCCAGCTCATCCTGAAAATCCTGGTTGGCGTACGTCCTTTTCTCAGAAATGGCCCATCCTGCATTGGGTTTATATCCTTCCACCCACCAGCCATCCAATACACTGAAATGAATAGTACCATTCATCACAGCTTTTTCACCACTGGTACCGGACGCCTCTAATGGTCTGGTCGGGGTGTTCAACCACACATCCACTCCCTGCACCAGTTTTTTTGCCAGGGCCATATCATAGTTTTGAAGAAAAAGTATTTTACCAAGGAATTCCGGCCGTTTTGAAATGTTAACAATATCCTTGATCATATCCTGACCGGCCTTATCATTGGGATGGGCTTTCCCTGCAAAAATGAATTGAACGGGTCGTTTTGGATTATTCACGATTTCTGATAACCGATCCAGATCTTTGAATAAAAGATGTGCACGCTTGTAAGTGGCAAACCGCCGGGCAAATCCAATGGTCAGTGCTGTATGCGTAAATTTTTCTCCAATTTCAACAATATATTTTGGACTTTCTTTCCGTTTTGTCCAGGTTTCTTTGAGTCGTTCTTTTATCGAATCGATCATGCGTTTCTTGAGACCTTGCTTCAAATCCCATAATTCCTTTGAATCCACCTCACGAATCTTGCCCCAGTTGGTCTTTGATTCCATACCCACACCCCAGGATTTTCCAAGAATTTTTTCATATAAATCGATCCATTCTCTGGCCGTCCAGGTTTTATAATGAACCCCATTGGTTACATACCCGATATGCAGTTCATCCGGAAGGTACCCGGGCCAGAGTTGCATGAACAGTTTCTGGCTCACCTGACCGTGGAGTTTGCTCACACCATTCGTTTCCAAAGAAAGATTGGCTGCCAGGAAACTCATATTGAACTTCTCCATGGTATCGTCTTTTCGACTTTTTCCAAGGGACATCAAATGATCCCAGGAAATCCCCAGGCGATCCGGATAATGTGATATATAGGTGCGCATTAAGTCTTCCGGAAAAAGATCATGACCGGCCGGTACAGGCGTATGGGTTGTAAATAAAGTAGATGACCGGACCACCTCCAACGATTCATCAAACGTCAGGTTTTGTTCTTTGATGAAACCCTTTAACCGTTCCAGACCAATAAATGCAGAATGACCTTCATTGCTATGGTATATATCCGGGTGAATATCCAATTTCTGGAGCGCTCTGATCCCCCCAATTCCGAGCAATATCTCTTGCTTTAACCGATTTTCAAGATCACCACCGTATAAGCTATGAGTAATGCTGCGATCCTGAGGTTGATTCTCTTCGTGGTCGGTATCAAGTAAATACAATGTCACTCTTCCAACATGAACCCTCCAGAGATATGCGACCAGATCTCGACCCGGAAATACAATTTTTATTGTCACCCATTGCCCATCCGTATCTTTCACCGGAAATGCCGGTATTTTTGAAAAATGTTCCGGATTATATACGGCTGTTTGTTCACCATTTAAGGTCAGGATTTGCTTAAAATATCCATACCGATACAAGAGACCCATAGCCACAATATTGACCTTAGAGTCACTGGCCTCTTTCAGAAAATCACCGGCCAACACACCCAGTCCGCCTGAAAATATTTTCAAACTATCATGCAGGCCGTATTCCATGCTGAAATATGCAACCAGAGGTTTGATTCCTTCATTCGAATCATCCATATATGCAAGGAATTGCTCCCGGACAGAATGCATATGGTCCATGAAACGCTGATTTTTGGATAACACCATCAGTCTTTTAAAGTTCACTTTTTCAAGCAACTCGATGGGATTATTCTCACATTCATACCAGAGAGATGCATCCACCAATTCCCAAAGCTTCACTGCATCCGGATTCCAACTCCACCAAAGATTCTTTGAAAGGTCCTTTAAGAATTCCAGCTGCTCCGGTACGCTCGATTCTACAAACAGCTTTCGCCATAATGGAGATTCCTCTGCCGTTACTGCTGGTGGTATGTAAGTCCGTTCTCCTGGTTGAGGCCACTCGAATTCAGCATATCTTTTTTGTGACGTTTTGAGTGCAATATCATGAATTTCGAAATAGTATTGAATGAGCTGATCCCAGACAGCGATTCTTGAAATATCATAGGCCTGTTTTTTTGCATTGTTCATTTCTTTTTCAGACAGACCACCATATTCGATCAATACGGTGGCCATTTTTTCCACCACTTCATCAAAGTTGCCGTCTGATCGTTCCAATACTTTAATGCCGTGACCCTGATCCTTAAAATAGGTATTCACCCACTTCCCGAAACCGGCTAATGTGGTCGTTATGGTTGGAATATGAAAAGCCAGGCTTTCCAATGGTGTATAACCCCAGGGTTCATAATAACTGGGAAAAACCGTTACATCAAATCCCACCAGCAGGTCGTAATAAGGAATATTGAACACACCATCTTCACCATTTAAATATGACGGTACAAAAATAACCTTCACCTTACCATTGTTGTCCAATCCCTTTTGCTTGCAGAAACTGAGAATGGGATCACCAGCTGGGTCAACCAGGTAATGGGTCATATATTTCAAATCTTTAACCTCATCCAGTTCCCTGGCATGACCAGACTCTGAGAGGTCCACCCTGGGACCGGAAATACCCGCAGGGACCAGAATAAAACCAACAATTTCACGATCTATATTCTGGTCTTTAATTTTATTCAGAGATTCCAAGAACACATCTATCCCTTTATTTCTGTATTCATACCGACCACTGGTGGCTACCAATAGGGCATCATCTGCGATGTCCAGTCCCATGGCCCGTACAACTGAAAGCAGTTTTTCGCGGGCCATGATACGTTTTTTCACGAGTTCTGATTCAATCGGGACGAATGTATCTTCGAAGCCATTGGGTGTGATCACGTCAGGCTTTTTCCCCAGAAAATGAATACATTCCTGAGCCGTGATTTCACTCACGGTGGTAAATCCATCGGCATTCTGGGCCGATAATCGTTCCAGGGATTGTTTTGAGGCAATACCAAATTCCTGGGCCATTCTCTGAGGTTGATATGCCGTCATCTGACCATAAAGAGGTCGGTTATGGCCTGCAATGGACCGACCCAGCGTGGTTGCATGGGTGGTAAATACAGTAGCAATTTGAGGTGCGTTTTCTTTGAGATATAGCACACCTCCACCGGTCATCCACTCATGAAACTGGGCCAGCGCTTTTTGTTGAAAGTGGTGATAAAAGTTACAGAGATCCTCAATCACCTGACCTGCAGCATAACCAAATAATGCTGGTTCGATGTAATCCCACTGCCCGGAAATGGAATCCAGTTGGTATTGTTCCCAGAGTATACTGAATATGTCATCTTTTTTACCTATGAGCGGGTAAAAATCGATCAGGATGACTATGGGGTGGCCTTCAATATTCCAGCGGCCTGTCTTAACGGTAAATGCCTTTTTCTGAAACTGGTCACGCCAATCTTTGAAAAGTTCCGGATCCGGATCAAATTCTGGATTCTGTGCCTCATCCCGCCAAACATCAGGACCAATCAGGATATATGGATTTTTGTACTGTTTTAAGAGCGATGTGGCTTTGGTGGATAGTACGGTATGGATCCCTCCTACCTTGTTACATACTTCCCAACTCACCTCAAATAATACATCAGGTATATTTATTTTGCGTTCCATTTTTTTTCATTATTATTTTTCGTGTTTCCCTGTTTCAGAAAAACATCCGGCATATTCAGATTGTGCGATGATGCTCCCCAATCCTAAGAAGATTTTCCCTTTTGTTTTTGTGCGGGTTTTTTACGCACTGTTTTCGATGTGGTTTTTTTAGGTGCTGCTTTCGCCCTGACTTTCTTAACATCATCCTTGAGTGGTCGTTTCGGTTCCCTTTTTAGTCGCTCTAATTGCTTCTTGAGTTTTTCAATCTCTTTATCCCTGACCGAGATGAGTTCTTTCAATCCGTTCGTATCAGGGGCAGATTCCGGGAGGGCAGATTCCACCCTGATGGTGAAATCGCTCAAGATATTCATATAATTAATGAAGGCATCGTAAGGTGATTCATAGGGATTGAAATAGGCATGCACCTCTCCATCTGAGAAAAATTTCGTACACATGTAATAGAAATGGTCACTCGCCTGAAGATACATCCAGTCTCTTTGTATTTCCGGATCTTCAATTTTCGAAACCATATCTTCCAGGGCATACAGTTTATTATATGCCTCCTCCTGCAGTTCATTCCCGAGCCAGGCGGTCAGATCTTTTTCTTCGTCTGCCCAGGATACGGGATGTGGCACATGAATGGCGGATATGGGTTGATGCTTTTTAGCAATTTCGCCAGGTGTTCCAAAAGATAGTCCTGGTGTTTTCAATACTTCTGAAGGTAATGCTGATAAGAAATCGAAAATACCGGATTCTTTCCATTGGTGTTCTCCAAAGGTCTCATAATCCATGAAAATATTGACGATCTCTTCATTCTTAGGTATGGCTTTTATCCAACCCACATATTTTTCGGCTGTCAGTGGCCACTCACTCCAGGTTTTATTTGAAAATCGAAATGCAATATCGTCACTGAGTTTAAAATTTCGGAGTAATACTTTAAGTTTCGGATTGATGGCATTACAATATAAAAGATTCGGACTTTTCCAGCCCAGAATATGCTTGGCCCCCTCCATGAGAACGGCTTTATAACCCAGTTTCGCAACTTGTTGTCCTATTTCATCAGAATATATCAGCTCTGTGTTCCTGAAAACTTCCGGTTTTTTACCAAAATGTCTGAACAACTTTTCTTCATGCAAACGGATCTGCCTGGTGAATTCCGTTTCACTTTTAAATGTGGCCAGAGAATGAGCATTGGTCTCGGCAAGCAATTCAACCGATCCTGTATCCACTAACTTTTTAAAACTATCCATTACTTCAGGTGCATATAGCTCAAATTGATCGAGAGCCATTCCTGAAATGGATAATGCCAGCTTAAATTTCCCCTTGTGTTTCTGAACGAGATCTGTAAGCAATTGATTTGTTGGAAGATAACATTTATCAATCACCTTTCTCAGAATGGATTCATTGGCATAATCATCATAATAATAATGATCGTTTCCAATATTAAAAAACCGGTATCTCTTAAATCGAAACGGTTGATGAACCTGGAAATATAGACTTAATGTTTTCATAAACGAAATGCCTTAATTAAATTTAGGTTGTAACTTCATGATATACCTGCAAAACCTGACGGGCTGAATTTTCCCATTTGAGTCCATCCACCTCCTGTTTTCCGTGTTTGCTGAACATGCGGTGCAATGCCGGATATCTTAGTAAACCGTATATGGCGTCTGCCATGGCATCAATATCCCAATAATTCACTTTAATGGCGTGGGTCAGGATCTCTGCCACCCCCGACTGATGTGAAATTATAACCGGCACATTCGATTGCATGGCCTCCAGGGGTGATATGCCAAAAGGTTCAGAAACTGAAGGCATTATATACACATCACTCTGTTCCAGCATCCGATATACATCGGGTCCTTGCAGAAAGCCGGTAAAATGAAATCGATCCATGATGCGTTTTGATGCACCCAGCATGATCATTTTGTTCATCATATCTCCGCTTCCGGCCATAACGAACCGAACATGCCGCATCCTGGAGAGCACACGGCTGGCAGCTTCAATAAAGTATTCAGGACCTTTCTGCATGGTGATCCGCCCCAGGAATGTAACCACTTTCTCCCGTTTGTTCGTATTCTCAGAAATTGTCGAATTAGAAATACCTTGTGGATCCACCGCATTATACACGGTAACCACTTTTTCTTCAGGTATCTGGTATTTCTCAATGATGGTTTGCCGGGTCAAATTACTCACTGCAATAATTTTATCAGCGGCATCCATTCCTCTTTTTTCAATGGCATATACATCCGGATTGACGTGTCCACCACTGCGATCAAAATCAGTGGCATGAACATGAATGATCAAAGGTTTGCCGGAAACTTCTTTGGCCGCTATACCAGCTGGATATGCGAGCCAGTCGTGGGCATGAATCAAGTCAAAATTTTGATCTTCGGCGATCACTGATGCAACAATGGCATATTTAGCAATCTCCTCCAACAAATTCTGATTATACTTCCCACTGAATTTAATTTTCCCCTCAACATCCATCTGCACATATTTGTACTTCCCCGATACCCTTTTTTGCTGCAGTTTCCAAAAATCTTCGGGATCCACATACGGGACGATTTCAGAGGCGACCTCAAAATAATCTATACTTCTTTTCAGTTTCCCCAGAGCAATCTTCTTATGCGCTATAGATATATCACTGGCCCCGATCAGCTTTGCCACACTGTGGTCTTCATCGCCATATGCTTTTGGAACAACGAACAGTAATTCAGTGCCACCAATCATAGAAAGGCCTTTTGCCAATCCGTAACTGGCAGTGCCTAATCCTCCAGAAATGTGAGGAGGGAATTCCCAACCGAACATTAAAACTCTCATGTGTTCAGCTCCTAACCTGGCACCTTATTCGGTGCTGTTTTATAATGATTTAATAATCGCATGACTCTCAGTATTTCAGCCACACTCCAGGCTTGTGAGATGGCTCCACGACCCAGATGTGGTGGGTCACCATCATAGATTTCCGATATGGATCCGATACCATCATTCACCATCTCCTCTTCAAATCCATCCAATAATGCCTGGATCCTCGATACACCACCCTTTTTGTATAGTTTCAAATAGGCCTCTGAGAAATGTCCAAATAGCCAGGGCCATATCGTCCCCTGGTGGTAGGCTCGATCTCGTTCTTCCTGAGTTCCCTGGTACACCCCTTTATAATCCGGATTCCGCGGAGACAGAGTGCGTAATCCCCGGGGTGTTAACAGCTCATTCTCAACAACGTCCAAAACAGATTTTTTAATCTCATCCGGTACCGGTGAAAAGGGAAGAGACAGTGCAAAAATCTGGTTGGGGCGTATCGACCAATCCTTATCCGTTCCATTTATTGTATCAGCGAGATATCCTTTTTCAGGATTCCAAAATTCTGAAACAAATGAACGTGCAATTTTTTCAGGAAATTCCACCCATTCTGAAGCCTTTTTTGCCTGACCCGATTGCTTTGCAAGTTCCAGATAGAAATTAACTGCATTAAACCACAATGCGTTGATCTCCACATTCAATCCCATTCTGGGCGTAACCGGGCCATCATGCACAACGGCATCCATCCAGGTTAGGGCTTTCCCTTTTTCCCCGGCATAGATAAGAAAGTTATTTTCCATTCGGATATTGAATTCTGTGCCATCTCTATAGGCTTTTAATATATTCGACACAGATTTACCATACCGCTTCCATACTTCCGGATATTTTTTTGTATAATCCGCATATTGCTGTACAGACCAAATAAACCACAGGGGCGCATCCACAGAATTGAAGGCATGGCCGCCACTTCCTTCAATATTGGGGAAAAGCCCACCCTTCATTTTCTTAATCTGAGAATCCAGGACCTCCCGACACGAGTCGGCATGATCAAGCGCCAAAGTGAGCCCGGGTAGGGATATAAAGGTATCGCGACCCCAGACACCAAACCAGGGATAGCCCGCTATGATATCCACATCCTGGTTTCGATGAATAAAAAACTGTTGCGCCGAATTGATTAAACAATTCTTAAAACTATTCCTGGGAATACGTTTTTTCGATTCCCGGACAAATCTTTGCTTCAGACCGGCTGGTTTTACCTCGCTGGTACTGGCTGAAAAGATAATGCTTTCACCCTTTCGTATGGGGACTTCGAAATATCCAGGCACATATAAATCCTCCTGGAAATCATAGCCACGTTCCTGTTCCCGTATGTATTCAACATTATAATACCAATCAGGAACAGGTACAAATTCTGAGCGTTTTGATAATTGGATATGTATATACGGATAGCCATCATATAATCGGAACTTCTGGCCATTCATAACCGCTTCTGATTTCGTATTGGCATAGAGGTTGGCTTTGGAAAGTTGATGGTTTTCTCTGAATGCAAGAAATGGTTGAAGCTTTAAGGTGGTGGCCGATTGGGCTTCCAAAAGGGTGTATTTGACCATGATCTGCTCCTCCCTGTCAGCCAGGACCCGTTCCCGACTCAATACAACACCACCTACTCGAATGATGGTTACTGGCAACACATCCGCAACAAATTCTCTGAAATATTTATGTCCTTTTGGTTCATAGTGGTCACCTTTAAATTTCCGAATACCGATATTAAATGATTGTTCATGCTGAATAATGGTTTCATCAACACCAGATAGCAGTACATGATGTTCACCTCCAAAATGATCCAGCGGACATACCAATAAACCATGATATTTCCTTGTATTGCATCCCACCAATGTGGTGAGGGCATAGGATCCGGCCCTGTTCGTTCTTAAAATTTCACGATTCAGTGAGTATTCAAGGTTCACCAGCTGGGCTTTATCAAATTTCAGATAACTCATAATAGGCTCTTGTTCAAAAACACTTCAAAATTATGGATAGTTTGCATAAAAAGCTTGCAAATATCTCTAAAAAAATCGAAGAGTTGGATGCTTTTTTATATAATTTTTAGGATAATTTCTGGTTTGGTTGTCAGGTGCCGATATTGGGTGTCATGCCACAAGCCACATACGCCTTATTACCAGGTGGTTGACACAGGTCTTGTAAGGACAAAAAATCTCTGATAAAGATTTATTCAGAATGGGAAGCCGGGCTCAGAAAGAGGGAATGGGGTGATTGAAGTATTGAAATTCAATGACCCTGCCTTCGGGGTCTGAACCATAAAAATGGTATATCCGGTATTGTGGATTGTCCCGGGGCGGGCCATCTGCAATATCCTTCATTTGATCATATTTCTGGTCCACTGCGTCCTTGGTGGTATAAAAAAAGGTATACACCCCCTCCGTATCCACTTCTTCACGGTGGCAAAAACCAAGGAGCATATTCCCATGCTGAAGTATCAAACAACCTCCTTGTTCAAGCCAGATGGTACATCCCACACGATTCACATAAAAATCCCTGATCAGTCCGGGTTGACCGGTTCGCAGAAACACAATGCCTCCCATATCCCGATCAACTTTTTTTGTTTTCTTCATCTGACAGGCACCAAGAATAATGAGTCCAAAAATAAATACATATGAAATTCGTCTCAAAGTTCACATACTATTGACCATAATACATTTTCTACAGATTCTTTTGAAAGATGCGATAACGCTTGTAAATCTTCCCACCCATGCGTTCCATTTCTGCTCGTACCTTAACATTGCTTTCCAGTTCAAGATGGCTGTCAATGAATTCCATCCCACCTTTATTTGCTGAATTCAACATGGCAACACCCAGAATGGTATCCACGCCTTTCCCCCGGTAGTCTTCACGGATCCCTCCCAGTAATAAATTCAGTTGCCGCGCCTTTTTCCTGGCCTGAATGATCTGGAAAATTCCAAATGGCAGTACATACCCTCTGGATTTGATGATGCCCTTACTGATATCAGGCATGCCAATGATAAACCCAATGACCTCCTTGGCTGGGTTGACAATGACCTTGATATACCGGGGATCCAGCAATGGTAAATACCGGTTCGCAAAATCATCCATTTCCTTTTCCTCAAATGGAGCAAAACCATACACATCCACAAATGTATCATTCACGAGCTGAAGCACCGGCCGGATCAAAGGTTTCAGTGGTTTTCGTTTTTTAAATTCCAGTAGTCTGACATCCAGCCTGCCCATGGCGCGATCATAGATCTTACGATAAAATTCAGGAATTTCTTTTGGCACCGGAATATTGTAGACCACCAGATCCACTTCTTTAGAAAATCCCTCCTTTTCCATAATGGGGATCATATAGGGGAAATTGCATGTGGAGGCAATGACAATGGGCTGGTCGAATCCTTCAATGAGAAATCCCTGTGGGTCCTTGTCTGTAAATCCCAGGGGACCAACCATCTTTACCATGCCCTTATTTTTGGCCCAGCGTTCCACGGCAGATAATAATTCATGGGCGACATCCTGATCATCATAGGTTTCAAGAAAAATGAACCGCCCGTGCTTTTCATTATGGGCTTCATTATACCGATGGTTGATGATCCCCATGATCCGACCCGCGGTGTGTCCATTTTTCCGGGCCAGGTAGAGTACTGTATCGCTGTAAGAATAGGATTTGTTTTTTCGTGTATTAAAAAACTCCCGTTCATCCATATATATGGGTGGCACCCAGTTTTTGTGCCCTTTATGGATTCGGGCGGGAAGATGGATGAAATCCCGCAATTGTTTCCTGGTGGATACAGGTATGATCTGAATGCTCAAACTACCTTCTAATTCGTTTAAAATCAATATGTCAGCCGGTTATATATCTGGTTTAGCTACCCATATAACCATATACAATACTAATTGAAATTTATGACAATCAAAAATGACGCACGCCTGTGGGTAATCGTCTCCATTGAAATCAAAAAAACTCATCGTTTCTATCCTGCTCTTAAGCAAAGGTTTCTTAAATTTAATCAGGTTTAAAAAATGGGTCAGGTATGATCAAATATAAAACCCTCATTGTATCAGATATCCACCTGGGCACGAAAGCATCCAAGGTCAACCAGGTCGTACGCTTTCTGAAGCACAATCCATGTGAATTGCTCATCCTGAATGGCGACATTATTGACGGTTGGCGATTGAAAAAGAGGGGAAAATGGCGCAAGAAGGATACACGTTTTTTCAAAACTCTTCTGGATCTGCTGGGACAATACAATACCCGGGTCGTCTATCTTCGCGGGAATCATGATGAATTCATCGAGGAGATTGCGCCTCTGCTGGTGGGTAATTTTGAGATCAGAAGGGATATGATCCTCGAATTGCCTCAGACGAATAAAAAATATTTTGTGCTTCATGGCGATGTATTCGATTCGGTTACTTCCAGGATCACCTGGCTTTCACGCTTGGGAGGTACCGGCTATGAAATCCTCCTTGCCTATAATAAAAGATACAACCGGCGCCGTATCAGGAAGGGTCTGCCCTATAAATCCGTATCCCAATATTGGAAAGATAATGTGAAGATCATGGTCAATTATCTGTCTAAATTTGAGGACCGGGCTCACGACTTTGCCAAATTACATCATTGCCAGGGCATCATTTGCGGGCATGTGCATAAACCGGCGGACAAAATGTTGGATGGTATCCATTACCTGAATAGTGGCGACTGGGTTGAATCGCTCAGCGCCCTGGCCCTGGGGTTTGATGAGAAATGGGAGATCATCCATTGTAAAGAGCCCCATAATGAGTCATGATTTTTTTTCATGGTTTTCTTTCCATGAATTAACCCACATCTTTAAAACTATAAAAAAATATATTTCCTGTTACAATTTTTAGATATGATATCACCATTGAAACC
>Ga0209536_100001530_pt1 | contig 38048 bp, 30 predicted proteins | sample DeeMarSeWOR28_12_FD_187461 | JGI IMG/M metagenome (GOLD analysis project Ga0209536, IMG submission 187461) | Marine sediment microbial communities from White Oak River estuary, North Carolina - WOR-2-8_12 (SPAdes) (version 2) | ecosystem: Environmental > Aquatic > Marine > Intertidal zone >... | reverse complement strand
AGTACTTGCGGCCGTTCGCGCGCCAGCCGTCGCCGTCCGGCGTGAGCACCATGTCGGTCGAGTAGATGTCGGCCCCGTGAGTCTTCTCCGACAGGCCGAAGGCGAAGATGCCGCCGTCTTCGAGCGCCCGCGCCGCGCGCCTGCGCAACGCCTGGTTGTCGCTCATCCAGATCGGGCCGAGGCCCAGCACCGACACCTGCCAGGTGTACCAGTACTGCAGGCCGTAGAAGCCCAGGATCTCGGCGAACTGGCAGACGCGCCAGGTGTCCCAGCGCGCGTCGGCCGCGCCTTCACCGGCGGGCGTGCACAGGCTGGCCAGCAGCCGATGCTCCTTCGCGTAGTCCAGGAAGTCCGCGTACCAGCCGCGGCCGTAGTAGTCCTCGAGCAGCCGCTGCTTGCCCTTGGCCTCGAAGAACTCGATCGTCTCGCGCATCAGCTCGCGCGTGCGCTCGTCGTCGCCTGCGTGGCCGGGATGGTTCGGGTCGAGAAGGATCATCGCGGGCTCCTCGAGTGGGCTTGGCGGGAGGCTAGCCCAGCGACCGGATGGCCTGTCGCGCAGGTGTGATGCGCGCGCGCTGTCGGGCGTCGGGTCCGCGGGCGATGCCGCTCCGGAGCGGCCGGGTCCGGCTCGTTGCGCGCCCGCTCCGCCGGCTTGCTAGCTTCGCTGGCGGGGGTGACCGCGATCATCACGCTGGCCCACATCTCGGACCTGCACGCCACGCCGGTCGAGCCGCGCGCTGTCGGACCGCTGCTCGGGAAGCGCGCGTCGGGCTGGCTGTCCTGGCGGCTGCGCCGCCGACACGCGCACCAGGAACACGTGCTCGAGGCGCTGATCGAGGACCTCCAGCGCGAGGCGCCGGACCACGTCGCGATCACCGGCGATCTCACGAACGTGGCGCTGGAGGAGGAGTTCCCGCTGGCGCGGGGCTGGCTCGAGCGCATCGGCGCACCGGGCTGGGTGACGGCGGTTCCGGGCAACCACGACGCCTACGTCGCGGTGCCGGTCGAGCGATCCTGGCAGCTGTGGCGCGAGTACCTGGTCTCCGACGCCGCGAGCCGCACGCTGCTCGAGGCGGTCGGCCATCCGCAGGCCGACGGCCTCGAGTTCCCGAGCCTGCGGCTGCGCGGCCAGCTGGCGCTGATCGGCCTGTGCTCGGCCCATCCCACGCCGCTGTTCACCGCGTCCGGATCGCTCGGCAGCGTCCAGCGCGAGCGGCTCGAGCGCCTGCTCGGGCTGCTCGGGGAGCGCGGGCTGGTTCGCATCGTGCTGATCCACCATCCACCCTATCCGGGGGCGACCTCGCGGCGGCGCGCGCTGTCGGATGCCGAACAGCTGTGTGAGCTGCTCGGTCGGACGGGTGCAGAGCTCGTGCTGCACGGGCATCTCCACAAGACGCGGCTCGCCGGGATCGCGGGGCCGGCCGGCGAGATCCCGGTGGTGGGCGTGCGCTCGGCCTCGGACGTCGGCGAGCGCCGCGATCGCCGAGCGCAGTACCACCTCTACGAGGTCGAGGCGAACGCCGGCGGACCGCCGTCGATCCGGCTGCGCACGCGCGGCTACGACGAGGCGACGGGGGGCTTCCGGGCCGAGGGCCCGCCGGAGGGCACGCTGCTCTCGTGCTGCTCGGACGAACGCTGAGCCAGGATCGACTCCACCAGCACGCGGTCCGCCTCGCGGTCGACGTCGATCGCGGCCTCCGCAAAGGGCAGCGGCAGCGCCTGCACGCGCGCGCCGATGCGCGACGAGGCCCGCGCGAGCGCCGCGTCGAGGTCGAGCCGTCCGAGGAAGTAGCTCGCCAGCAGCCCCGGCCCGATCGCCGTCACCAGCCGCCAGGGCCGCTTGCGGTGGCGCTCGGCGCGTCGCCAGAACTCGGCGGCCCGGCGCGAGGCCGCGGTCCGGAACACGAACAGGTTGGCGCCGGTCCAGGCCTCGCCGCGCAGGCGGAAGTAGGTGCGCGGGCTCGCCGGGTAGCGCGCCTGCACGACCGAGCGCGCCACGAAGCCGACCAGCAGGTCCGCCCGGGAGCGGGCCGACGCGCCGACCGCGAAGTCGAGCATCTCCGGAGTCAGCAGCGCGTGGTCCGCGGTCGTCACGAGGAATGGCTCGTCCTCGCGCTCGCGCAGCACCGCGAGCACGCTGCGGCTGGGCGAGTCGGCGCTCGCGTGGACCACCAGCTCGCGGCTGCGGATCAGCGCGGCCAGCTCCGGCAGGGCCTCGAGCCGCTCGGGCGCCTCGATGCTGACGTGCAGACGGTCGAAGTGACCGGCCGTGCGCAGCGCGCGCACCACCCGTAGCAGCATCGGCACGCCTCCCACCTCGAGCAGCGCGCGGTGCGATGCCCCGTGCGCGTCGGCCAGCGGGTCTCGCGGTCCGCGCCGACCGGCCAGCACCAGCGCGGAGAGGCCGGCCACGGAGGTCAGGCCACCTCTCGCGAGTGCGCCGGATCGACGCTGCTCACCCGACCGTCCTCGATGCGGTAGATGCGGTCGGCGATCTTCGAGAGCGCCGGCTGGTGCGAGATCGCGACCACGGTGGTGCGGCCGCGCAGTCGGGCGACTGCGTCCCAGACGGCGGTCTCGGACTCGGCGTCGAGCGCGGCGGTCGCCTCGTCGAGCAGCAGCAGGCGCGGCCGGTGCACCAGCGCCCGCGCGATCGCGATGCGCTGGCGTTGTCCGCCGGAGAGCAGCGTGCCGCGCTCGCCCACGCTGCTCCCGATCCCCTCCGGCAGCGCGCACACGAACTCCCAGGCGTCCGCAGCGCGCAGCGCCCGCTCGACCTCCGCGTCGCTGATGTCGGGGTCGCCGAAGGTCACGTTCACGCGGATGCTGTCGTGCAGCAGCAGCATCTCCTGGGGCACGTAGCCGATCTGGCGCCGCCAGCGCCGCAGGTCGAGGCTGCGCAGCGGCACGCCGTCCACCCGGATCTCGCCGGCCTCCGGCTCCATCAGTCCGGTCAGCAGGTCGATCAGCGTGGTCTTGCCCGTGCCGGAGGGCCCGATGATCGCCGTGATGCGTCCGGCCGGGATGTCGAACGACACGCGGTCGAGCAGGAAGCGGCCGTCGTAGTGCATGGACACGTCGTGCAGCGACAGCGCGTCCGAGAGCGTCGGCGGCGCCTCGCCGCCCTCGCGCTCGCCCACCGCGCGCGCGCCCTCGATCATCCCGACCAGCGACCAGAGCGCGCTCGCCTCGGCCACCATCGACTGATACTTGTTCTGGATCGAGTTGACCTTGAGCAGCGCGCGCATCGAGGTGAGGATCAGCACCAGCACGCCCGAGAGCGCCATGCCGCGCACCTCGAACGCGACGTAGAGCGCGGCGCAGATCAAGCTGATCAGCAGCGCCTCCTGGAGCGTGGAGAGTGCCTCCTTCGACAGCACGCGCTTGCGCAGCTGCTTGTTGAGTCGGCGCGTGTCCTCGGCGAGCAGCGGGCCGATCGACTCCTCGCGGCCCGTGGCCTTCAGCAGCTTGACCGCCTGCAGGCTGTCGGTCAGGCGGGAGAGCAGCGAGCGCAGCAGGTCGGTCTGGCGGCGCCCGGCCCTGCCCGACATGCGCACCAGGGTGCCGAGCGAGACCAGGATCACGCCGGCGGCGAGCGCGGCCAGCACGCTCGCCTGCCAGGAGATCGCGATCGCGATGCCGACGTAGACGCTCGCCTCGACGCTGCTGGTCGCGATCAGCGCGAGGTGCTCGTAGGCCCGCGAGGCGCGCTGCGCCTCGGTGGCGATCGCGTTCGCCGCCACGCCGATCGGCTGCCTCGTGTAGTAGCTCCAGCGTGTCGCGAGCAGCGCGCGCAGCAGGCCGAGTCGCAGGTCGGTGGCGACCCGGGCCACCGTGTAGCCCACCTGGCGCTTCGAGAGCAGCACGAGCACCGCCTTCAGCCAGGCCGCCGCGACGATCACGGCGGTCAGCGTGCCCATGTCCGGGACGAGCCCAAGGGAGGCGAGGGCATCGCGCACGCGAGCCTCGAGCGCGCCGCCGCCCCCTTCGGATCCGGTGGCGATGCTGATCAGCGGCAGCAGGCTCGAGACTCCGACCACCTCCATCGCCGCAGCCAGCAGCAGGCACAGCAGGACGACGAGGCTCTGCCACGGATAGGCGCCGACGAAGTAGCGGAACACGCGCATCGCGGACGTCCGCTAGCGGCCCTGGGGCGCGGGGCAGCCCAGCAGCGCTCGCACCTCGGCGACGGCCGCATCGCGGTCCGTCAGCGCGACGGGCGAGAAGCTCGGGTCGTCGTCACCCAGACGACGTGCCGCGCCGCGCTCGATCAGCAGCGCGTGCAGCCGCTCGAGGTCCCGGGTCGGACGCACGAAGCCGTGCTCGATCAGGCGGGCGCAGGCGCGCGCCAGCGGGCGCTGGGGGCGGGGCGTTCCGCGCTGACCGGCCGGCTTGGCCTGGCCGCGTCGCCACACCCACTCGCGCGCCCACGAGAGCCACGGAAACGAGCGCCGTACCGGCAGCCCGGCGATGTAGACGGGCTTTCCGAGCGAGCAGGCCTCGGCCAGCATCGACTCGCTGTCGGCGGTGATCACCAGCACGTCGGCCCAGGCCAGCAATCCGAGGTAGGGATTGTCGGCGTCCTCCGGCCGCCAGGCGTGGAAGAGCGCCGCGTCCGGGACGGCGCTGCGCAGCGCCTGCTGGGAGGCGGGTCGCAGCCGGCGGCTGGTGGTGACCAGCAGCGCGCCGCCGCGTCGTCGAGCCAGCTCCGACGCCTCGCGGCCGATGCGGGCGGCGGTCGCGGGATCGAGCCGGTACTGGCCGGAGTCGCCCCCGACCAGCAGCGCGACCCGCGGTGCGGCCAGCTCGCCCAGCGCCGCGAAGCGCTCGCGCGCGTCGGCCAGCGACTGCTGCGTCACGCGGTGCAGGGGCGCCTGGGTCTCCCGCCGGCGCGGGTGCGCGGGCAATCGGCAGTAGGCCGGTACGAACACGCGGTCGAACAGCTCGGCGTCGTCGCCGCCCTTGCGTCCGAGCATCACCAGCTTCGCGAGTCCGCGCGTCTGCTCGCGGATCCAGAGTGCGACCGGGGCGGTGCGGCGGCCCGCCGCGATCACCAGGTCGGGCCAGGGAGGCTCGAGTGCGTCGGAGCGCTTCGCATCGACGCCGGCGCGCGAGGCGCCGAGCAGCCGGTTGTGGAGGCGCGCCGCGGCGCCCAGCGACAGCGACTTGCGCTCGTACGGCCAGCCGAGTGCGTCGGCCAGGCCCAGCGACTGGGTCGCGTTGCCCGGACGGTCGTCGGTCAGCACCCACACGCGCGGCGTGCCCGGGTCGATCCAGGCGCCGCCGCGCCGCTCGAGCACGCGCCCGTCGCGCGCGCGCAGCGAGAGCTGCCAGGCGAGCTTCGGCCAGCGCCGCGACACGGCGACGAGCCGCTCCTGCCAGAGCGCGGCGCTCGCGTGCTCGCCGTCCCAGGGCAGCTCGAGGCGCACGCGCTCGAGCGCCGAGGCGAACAGGTCGTCGAGCAGCCAGGGCAGGTCTGCGTGCGGTGCGCGGGTGAGCGACTCGCCCGCGATGCGCTCGGCGCAGGGCATCGCACCGCCGCGGCCCGGGGCGGGCGGGCGGTAGGCCTCGACGCCGTCGTCCTCCGAGCCGGCGGGAGGGCCCTCGGGCAGCAGCCCGGCCTGCCAGGCGACGTACGCGCGGCTCGGCCGCTCGCGCGTGAAGAGCTGGAAGCCGGCGGCGTCGGCCGAGCGCTCGAGCGCATGCCACAGCTCACCGCGCGGGTTCGGGTGGTACGCGAAGCGCTCCGGGAAGGGGCGCCACGGCTGCATGTGCAGGGTCGTGTAGTGGAGGCACTTCTCGCGTCCCAGCGGCAGCTCGTCGTCGCGCGCGTTCCACTCGCGGGCGAGGGGGCCGTACAGCCCGGCCGCCAGCGCGGCGGCCACCAGCCGAGACTTGTGCTCGCGCTGCGCGCGCTCGAGCGTCCACACCGACGCCATGCGCTCGCAGTCCATCAGCATCACCGACGGGTCGTCCTCCGCCACCGCCAGGAAGCCATGGGAGTCGAGCTCCAGGTCGAAGAGCTCGGCCGGGTCGGCGCAGTAGATCTGGTCCACGTCGTTGTAGATCGCGCGGCCGCGGCCACCGCACAGGTGGGGGATCGCGAAGCGGTAGTTCGTGAAGCCGGTGGTCCAGCGCTCGTTGGCGAAGCCCTCGAAATGCTTCATCAGGGTGATCTCGTAGCGACGGCCCGGATCGCGCACCTGCTCGATCGACCATACGAAGATGCGCTCGGCTCGGTACTGGGCGCGTTCGCTGCCCAGGAAGATGCGCACCGGCGGGCGTCCATCCGCGCCCGTGCGCGCTGCGAGCACGACGCACTCGGGCGTCGCGAGGCTCACCCGCTGCGGGTCTCTGCGAGGGCGGTCCGGATCGCGCACGCCTCGCCCAGCAGGCGGTCGAGATCCTCGATCCGGATCTGGCAGGCGCCGTCGCAGGGGGCATCTTCCGGGTTGGGATGCGTCTCGATGAACAGCGCGTCGACGCCGAGCGCCACCGCGGCGCGCGCGAGTGGCGCGACGAAGCGGCGGTCGCCGCTGCTGGCGTGCTCTCCCGCACCCGGGTGCTGGACCGCGTGGGTGGCGTCGAGGCAGACCGGAGCGACGTCGCGGATGCTCACCAGCCCGCGCATGTCGACGACCAGGTCGTGGTAGCCGAAGGTCGTGCCGCGCTCGGTCACCATCACGCCGGGGGCGCCGTAGCTGGTCGCCTTCTCGACGGCGAGCGCGACGTCGCGAGGCGCCATGAACTGGCCCTTCTTGAGGTTCAGCGGCCGGCCGGTCCCCGCCGCGGCCGCCACCAGGTCGGTCTGGCGCGAGAGGAACGAGGGGATCTGGAGCAGGTCGGCCACCTCGGCCACCGGCTTCGCCTGACCCGGCTCGTGCAGGTCGGTGGTGATGGGCAGACCGGTCTCCTGCTTGACGCGTTCGAGGATGCGCAGGCCCTCGTCGAGGCCCGGCCCGCGGAACGAGCTGCGGCTCGAGCGGTTCGCCTTGTCGAACGAGGCCTTGAAGACGGCGGGCAGGCCGTGGCGATCGGCGATGCCGGCCACCGCGTGGCTGCAGGCGAGAGCGCCGTCGAGCGACTCGAGCACGTTCAGGCCCGAGATCAGCAGCAGCGGCGCACCGTCTCCGACGCGGATGTCGCGAATCAGCATGGGGCTCTCTCGCCTCTCACCCGAGTTCCGACCCGGCACGACCCCGCAGAGGGGATAGCGAGAACCCGTTGGGTTGACGAGTCCCGCTGGGACCGGATCGGGGCTTTTTTACTCCACTTGGTTCGCCAGGGCTCCGGAGCTCAGGCGTCGGCACCGCCCGCATAGCGGCTGCGCGCCCGCTCGAGATCCTCGGAGGAGTCGATCTCCTGCCACCACAGGCCGCGGATCGAGCAGGTCTCGACCCGGGTTTCGTCGGTCAGCTCGTTCACGACCGACAGGTACCAGCGGCGCAACGCTGCGGGCTTGCGCACCGCGTGTTCGAGTCCCGCCACGAAGTGCTTCGCACCGGCGGCTCGGAACGCCAGCAGCCCGATCGATTCCCCGCCCACGCTCGGCAGCGGCAGGGTCTTGCCGATCGCCAGCAGGCGCCCGCTGGCGTCGAGCGAGACCTTCATGTCGTCGTCGTCGTAGCGGAGCTTGTGGTCCACGGTGACGGTGATCGGCGCCCTGGCGGTGCCCAGCAGTCGCTCGAGCACCCCGCGCTCGAACAAGGTGTCCCCGTTCAGGAGCACGAACTCCTCGTCCATCGCGCCGCGTGCCAGCCAGCAGGTCGCCAGGTTGTCCGAGCTGGCGAAGAACGGGTTGTAGAGGGTCTGGACCGCCAGGCCCGGCACCGGGTGGTGAGCGAGACGCTCGTCGACACAGTCCGCGCCGAAGCCGGTCACGACCAGGGCCTGGCGGACGCCACACTCGGCCAGCAGCTCGAGCTGGCGCTCGAGCACGCTGGTCTCGCCATCCACGGACAGCAGGCACTTGGGCCGGTCGGCGGTCAACGGAAGGAGCCGGCGGCCCTGGCCGGCGCTCAGAACGATGGCCTTCATGATCGACCTGGGGGAGCGGGTGAGAAGCTCGGCGCGGTCCCGTCGGGACTGCGGCGGCGCCATTGCTCGAGCTCGGTCTGGCGCCCTAGGATCCGGCCTGGGTGGGGACCGGCAAGACTGCGGCCGTCCCCATCCCTTGTCAACCGGATCGCCCGGCCCCTCGGGGAGATCCGCATTAGCCGATCCCATCTCCCCGAAGGCTCCGATTGGCGATCCATCAGACGTCCCATCGGCGACCCGGGCTCACGCTGTACCGCTACTTGGCCGCGGAGATCCTGCGCCCCTTCGCCTTTGCCCTGCTCGGCCTGACGCTGGTCATTCTGACCACCGATCTCATCGGCTTCTCGGAGCTGGTGATCAACCGCGGATTGAGCGTGATGGAGGTGAGCCGGATCGCCTTCTACGAGGCGGTGCCGGTGGCCGGCCTGATCTTTCCGTTCGCGGTGCTGATCGGATCGCTGGTCGCTTTGGGGCGCCTGGGTGCGGATCGGGAGATCCTCGTGCTCGAGGCCTCGGGCGTGAGCGCGCCCCGGTTGATTCCGCCAGTGCTCGCGTTCGCGGCGGTGATGACCGGACTCGCCGGCTGGATCTCGCTGGCGGGTGCGCCGGCGGCGAACCGCGCGCTCGACGCGTCGTTCGAGCGGGTCGCCCACCGCCAGCCCTGGGCGAGCTTCCGCGCCGGCACGGTCAGCCAGTTCGGGGGCTGGCAGGTGGAGGCGCGCGAGGTGTCGTCGAAGGGCGACGAGCTGCGCGGAGTGCTGCTGTGGATGCCCGACATCGCCGAGACGATCTTCGCCCGGCGCGGTCGGGTCGAGGCGAGCGAGGACGGCGCCGTCGAGATCACGCTGCGCAACGGCAGCCTCGCGCTGTTCGCCGAGAACGGGGCGCAGCAGATCCGCTTCAAGTCGCTGCGCACGACGCTGCCGCAGGCCGACGAGCCGCTGGCGCGGCCGCCGGGCGAGCGCCTCCAGGGCGCGAGCCTGCCCGAGCTGCGCGCCGACGCCGCGGCGTTCGTCCCGACCGCGTCGGTACCCGTCTCCGCGGCCTGGATCGAGCTCCACCGGCGACTCGCCAGCCCGGCGGCGACGCTGATCTTCGGCTTCCTCGCGGTCCCGCTGCTGTTGACCCGGCGGAACCTCTCGCGCTCCGGCGGCAGCGTGCTCGGGGTCGCGACCACGATCGCCTACTTCGCGCTCGTGCAGCTCGGCGAGGGCCTGATCCAGGGCGGCCTGGCGGTGGCGGCCGGCGTGTGGCTGCCCAACGCGGTGCTGGCGCTGGTGGCGGTGTGGCTGTTCGTGCGAGCGCGCCGCGAGGGCGTGCTCGGGCACCGCTTCGACCGCCCCCAGCCCTCGGACCGCCTGGACCGCGCCAGCCGACCCTCGCGGGGTCGCCCGCACCGCTACGCGCTGCCGCGCTACGTCGCCGGCCGCTTCCTCGAGCTGGCGGGCATCGCCTTCGGGGTCCTGCTCACCGCCTATCTGCTGATCGACGTGATGGAGCGGCTCGACTGGTTCGCGCGCTACCACGCCACCGGCGGCGAGATCCTGCGCTTCTACGCCGCGAGGATTCCACTGCTGGCGTCGCGGGTCGTGCCGATGTCGCTGCTGGTCGGAACTGCGCTGGTGGTGAGCTTGCTGGCGGTGGAGGGGGAGCTGATGGGCATGCGCGCCTGCGGCATCCCGGCGCCGCGCGCGCTGCTCCCGGTGCTGCTGCTCAGCGTCGGTGTGGCACCGGCCTACTTCGTGCTGCGCAACGTGGTGGTGCCGCGCACCAACGCGATGGCGGACGAAGTGAAGCAGAGCGAGATCAAGGAGGACTACTACCGCGAGCTCGCGGAACGGCGCAAGACGGCGGTGTGGCACCGCTTCGGCTCGCGGGTGCTGGCCGCGTCGCGCTTCGACACCGAGCGCGGCGAGGCGCTCGACCTCACGATCTACGAGATCGGCGAGGATGGGCTGCCGGTGAGCCGCACCGATGCGCGCGAGGCGCGTCACATCGGGCGCGGCATCTGGCGTCTGCGCGACCCCCGCCGCGTCGAGATCGCGCCGACGCGCATCCGCGAGGTGCAGGCGCTCACCTACGCCAACCTGGGAGAGGCCCTGCCCGCCGAGGTCGACACCATGCACCTGTCGGTCGGGCAGCTGGCGGACGAGATCCGGGCGATCGAGAAGGACGGCTACGACGCCACGCCGCTGCGCGTGGACTACCACGTGAAGCTCGCCGACGCGCTGGCCTGCATCGTGCTGCCGGCGTCGGTGCTGTTCTTCGCCGTCGGCGGTCCACCCTTTCCCGGCCCGGCGAAGACGCTGCTGGTCAGCGGTGCGCTGGCGGTGGGCTACATCCTGCTCACCGGCGTCGGCGCGTCGTTCGGCTATGGCGGGACGCTGCCGCCGCTGGTGGCCGGCTGGGGCCCGACCGGATTGATCGCCGCGATCGCGGCCTGGCTGGCCGCTCGCATCGGGCGCGCCTGGTAGCGACGGATCCGGAAAGGCGTCGCGCTGGGTCTGCCATCGCTTAAGCTATCTCGCGGGCTGGAGGAGGAGTCGCCGTGAAGCGAGACATCTTCGACGAGGAGCACGAGCTCTTCCGTGCCGAATTCCGCCGCTTCGCCGAGGCCGAGATCGCGCCGAAGGTGGAGGAGTGGGACCGGGCGGGGATCAGCGACCGCGAGAGCTGGCGCAAGCTGGGCGCGGCCGGCTACCTGGGTGCGAACCAGCCCGAGGAGTACGGCGGCGCCGGGGCCTCCTTCCTGTTCGACGCGATCATCATGGAGGAGCTCGCGCGCATCCGCGCCCACGGGCTGATGATGTCGCTGCACTCGGACATCTGCATGCCGTACATCCGCGCCTACGGCACGCACGAGCAGAAGCAACGCTACCTGACGCCGGCAATCGCGGGCGAGACGATCCTGGCCGTGGCCATGACCGAGCCCGGAACCGGCTCCGATCTCGCCAACGTCCAGACGCGCGCGATCCGCGACGGGGACGAGTACGTGCTGAGCGGCGCGAAGACATTCATCTCGAACGGGCAGCTCGCCGACCTGGTGATCGTGGTGGCGAAGACCGACCCGGGCGCCGATCCGCCCCACGACGGGATCAGCCTGTTGCTGGTCGACGCGGACAGCCCGGGCTTCCGGCGCGGACGCAACCTCGAGAAGCTCGGGCTCAAGGGACAGGACACGAGCGAGCTCTTCTTCGAGGAGTGTCGCGTGCCCGCGAGCAACCTGCTCGGCCGCGAGGGCGAGGGCTTCAAGATGCTGATGACGCAGCTCCAGCAGGAGCGGCTGTGCATCGGCGTGGCGGCGATCGCATCCTGCCGGCGCGCGCTCGACGACACGATCGCCTACGTGAAGGAGCGCAAGGCCTTCGGCAAACCGATCGCGGCCTTCCAGAACACGCAGTTCGTGCTCTCCGAGCTCGCCACGCAGGTGGAGATCGGACAGGCCTTCGTCGACAAGCTGCTGGTCGCCCACGTGCGCGGGGACGACATCGTCTCGGAGGTCAGCATGGCGAAATGGTGGACGACCGACCTCCAGAAGCGCCTCACGGCCGAGTGCCTGCAGCTGCACGGCGGCTACGGCTTCATGCGGGAGTACCCGATCGCGCGCGACTACGCGGACGCCGCGGTCCAGTCGATCTACGCCGGCACGAACGAGATCATGAAGGTGATCATCGCGCGACGTCTCGGTCTGGGTTAGTGAGCCGGCGCGTGCAGCGGGCTCGGGGCGCGCTCGTCGGGCTGCTGTGCGCGGGCTCCCTGGCGGCAGCGGCCGAGCCTCCGCAGGCGAGGCAGATCGATGCCGAGAACGCCTCGCAGCTGCTGATCGGCGGACCGGACGCGATCGGCGGCATCGGCGACTGGTACCTGGCCAACGACCGGATCGAGGTGATCGTCGACGACCCGTCGCGGCGGCACGCGATGCTGAACCACGGCGGCACGATCGTCGATGCCGGCCTGCGCGATCGCCGGGACGAGGATCAGCTGGCCCGGCTGGTTCCGCTGGTGAACCTGACCCAGCGCGTGGTGCCCGGCTACGATGCGATCCGGGCCGAGCAGGACGACGCGGGCCTGTGGGCGCGGCTGGTGGTGACGAGTCCGCACCTGCGCTCGATCCCGCGCGGCTCGCCGATCGCGCGCGGGCTCGACGTCTTCGTACCGGACCCGGACGCGCTGCGGCGCGTGAGCGTCGAGACCCGCTACGAGGTGCGCCGGGACGAGCCCTTCGTGCGCATCACCACGCGTCTGGAGAACAACGGCTCCGAGCCCGCGCCGGTCTTCTCGCTGGGGGATCTGTGGATGCGCGGGGGACGCAGCCTGCGGGCGTTCGTGGGGGACGTGCGGGCCCCCGACCAGTCGCGTGGCTTCGCGCACCGCAGCTTCTCGCGCAACCTGCTCGGCTCGCTGAACGCGATGGCGTCCTTCAGCCACGTGGCGATGGCCGGTCGACCGCCTCATCCGCCGATCGTCTACGCGCTCTGCTCGCCGGAGCGAACCGCCGCGGGTCTCCCCTTCTACGGCGTGAGCGGCGAGCACGTGACGCTCGCGGCGGCACTGCTGGGCGACGACGGCGACGGCTCGGCGATGGGCGCGCTGATCGGATCGATCGGCGAGGAGCTGGCACCCGGCGCGAGCTGGGAGATCGAACGGCGGCTGCTGATCGTCGCGGGCGAGGACGTCGCCGCCGCGACGGACGTCCTGTTCCCGCTGCTGGAGTTCGCCGACGGCTCGAGCGGGCTCGGGGGGCGTAGCCTGCCGCCGGAGGTGCGCGCGGTGGTGCACGTCGAGACGGCCGCGGGCCAGCCCGTCACCCAGATCGTCACGCAGGAGGGCCACTACCGCGCGCTGCTGCCCGCCGGCGACTACCGGCTGCGCCTGCTCGCGCCGCAGCGGGAGCCGCTGGAGCGTCACGTGCGCGTCTCCGGGAGCGGCTTTGCCCGGGTGGAGGACGTGCACTGGGCGCCGCTGGGAGCGCTGCGCTTCGATCCCGCCTTCGCCGACGCGGGCGCGGGTCGCATCCGGGTGCGAGGTCGCGACGGCACGCCGGACCCGGTCTTCGCCGCCGAGCTGCTCGGCTTCACGATCGACGGCGCTCCGGCCCCGAGCGGCAGCGAGACGAGCTCGCTCTACTTCGTGGGCAATCGCAACGATCCCGTGCGCGTGCCGCTGGCACCGGGCCGCTACCGACTGGTCGCCACGCGGGGTCCCGAGTTCAGCGCGGAGGTGCGCGAGGTCGAGGTGCCCCGGCCCGGCGCAGAGGTCGACGTCGCGCCCTTCGCGCTCGAGCGGGTCGTCCGGCTCGATGGCTTCCTGAGTGCCGACCTGCACGTCCACGCCGAGGCGAGCGACGACTCCCAGACCGGCAATGCCCAGCGCCTGCGCGACTTCGTGGCCGCCGGCGTCGAGGTGATCGTCGGGACCGATCACGATCACGTTCCGGACTACGACGCGGCACTGGCGGACGAGGATCTCGGCGGACGCATCCGCGTGGTGCGCGGTGTGGAGGTGACGAGCAGCACGCCGAGCGACCTGGCGCCCTGGACGATCGGCCACCACAACGCCTGGCCCCACGCGTTCGAGCCCTACGCCCACCGCAAGGGCGCGCCCCCGAGCCAGCAGCTCTCGGTTGGCGAGCTCTACTCGCTGCTGCGGCGCGAGCACGGCGCGCGCGTAGTGCAGCTGAACCACCCGCGCGGCAAGGGCCCGGGGACCCTCGAAGGCAACTACTTCACGCACCTGGCGGTTGAGGGCGAAGCGCTCGACGCGACGCGCCCGCTGGAGGCGCCGCCCAACGCCGCGTTGCTGCTGCCCGCCCGGGACGGGACCCGCGCGCTCGACTTCGACGTCATCGAGCTGATGAACGGCGACAGCTGGAGCCAGTACCTCGAGACCCGCTCCGACTTCCACTGGCTGCTGCGCCAGGGGGTGCGCCGCACCGCGACCGCCAACTCCGACACCCACGGCCCCGACGAGCTGGCCGGCTACCCGCGCAACTACGTGCAGGTGCCGGGCGGTCTCGCGGGTGCCCCGGCCGCGTTCGACGCGGCGCTGCGGCTCGGTCGCTCGTTCGGCACGACGGGGCCATTGATCGTGCGCTTCCTCGTGAACGGAGCCGAGATGGGTGACGTCGTGGCGGCGCGCGACGGGCGCGCGACGGTCGAGTACTCGGTCGCGCACGCGCCCTGGGTGCCGCTGGACGAGGTGCGGCTGCTCGTGAACGGTGAGATCGTGCGGCGCATGCACGAGAGCGAAGGAGCTCTGGAGCTGGTGATCGCGCGCGACGCCTTCGTCACGCTCGAGGCCGGCGCGCCCGTCGACATCGATCCGGCCCTCTGGCGCGCGACCCATCCAGGCCTCTACCGGGACGACCTCGTCCCGGGCTTCCTGCCCGCCGCGTTCAGCAACCCGATCTACGTGGACGCCGACGGCGACGGCCGTTGGCGCGGCCCGGGGCTGCTGCCCGAGTCGGGGGAGTCCGGCTCCGCCGCCGCCTCACTGGTTGCCGCCGCGCTCGCCGCGTTCGCACTGCTGCGCGTCCGCGCGGGACGCCGCCGCGCCTGATGCGAAGGACCGTGCACCTCGCCCTGCGAGGTCCGGGATCCGCGATCAGTTCCCGAAGTCCCAGCCCGCGCCGGCGTGGTACTGCTTGAGCACGTTCTTCGCGATCAGGATCTTGTGGACCTCGTCCGGCCCGTCGGCCAGGCGCAGCGTGCGGGCGCCCTGGTACATGCCGGCCAGCGGCAGGTCGCCCGAGACGCCGGCCGCGCCCCACACCTGGATCGCGCGATCGACCACGCGCGAGTAGGCCTCGGGCACGAAGATCTTGATCGCCGAGATGTCGGTCCGGGCGTCGAGCCCCGAGTCCATCTTCTCGGCGCAGTGGATCGTCATCAGCCGGGCGGCCTGCAGGTCGATGTAGGACTCGGCGATGAAGCCCTGGATGAACTGCTTCGTCTCGAGCAGTCCGCCGTGCACCTCGCGCGTCATGCTGCGCTCCAGCATCAGGTCGAAGGCGCGCCACATCTGGCCGATCGAGTTCATGCAGTGGTAGACGCGGCCGGCGCCCAGCCGGTCCTGGGCCGCCTGATGGCCCGAGCCGGTCTGGCCCAGCTGGTTCTCGAGCGGCACGCGCACGTCCTCGTAGATGATCTCGCAGTGGTCGCTCTGCCGTCCCCATACCTCGACACCGCGCACGATGTTCACGCCGGGTGTATCCGTCGGCACGATGATCTGGGTCATCTTGCCGTTGCGCTCCGCGGGACCGTTCGGATCGTCCGTGCGGCACATCACGATCAGGAAGTCCGCGCGCTTGCCGTTCGAGGTGAACCACTTGTGGCCGTTGATCACCCACTGGTCGCTCTCGCGGCGCGCCGTGGTCTTGATCGAGCGCGGGTCCGAGCCGGCGTTGTCGGGCTCGGTCATCGAGAAGCCCGACTCGAGCTTCCCCTCGGTGAGCGGCACCAGCCACTTCTGCTTCTGCTCCTCGGTGCCGTACTTGAGCAGGATCTTCTGGTTGCCCGAATTCGGCGCCACCACCCCGAACAGCGACGCGGCTCCGACGCTGTAGGCGAGCACTTCGTTCATGTACGCGTGCTCGAGGAAGGAGAGGTTGCAGCCGCCGTACTCCTCCGGCAGATGGGGTGCCCACAGCCCGGCCTCCTTGACCTTCGCCTGGATCTCGTGACGCAGGCTGCGCGCCTTCTGGCGCGCGTTCTCGTCCACCTGTCCCTCGCGCTGCCAGTTCCACAGCAGGTTCTCGTGCGGGAGGATCTCGCGGTTCACGATCTCTGCCGTGAGCAGCCGGATCTGGTTGATGCGATCGGAGAGGGTCGGGATGGTCTGGACGTTCATCTTCATCGGGGATATCGCCTCGTCTTCGGGGGTGGCGCCACATGCTACGCGTCGCAGCGCCGGGCGACCATCCCCGCCGCTGGCGATCCGTCGGTGCTAATCTGCCGCCGTGCCGCTCACGCGCGACGACCTGGTGCTGTGCGCGGGGACGCTGGCGAGCACCCCGCTGCTCGAACGCGTGTCCGCCGCGGCCGATGCCGGCTTTCGCGGTCTCTCGCTCTTCCTCGACGACCTGACGCGAGCGCGCTCGGAGGGACACGCGGATGCCGACATCCGCGCGGCGCTGGCCGATCGCGGTCTCGAGGTGGCCGAGCTCGACCCGCTGCTCGACTGGGCGCAGGCCTCCCGCGGCGACGCCCGCGCGACCGCGAAGGGGGAGGGCTTCCTGGCCTACGGAGAGCCCGACTTCTATGCGGCGGCCGAGGCCGTGGGGGCGCGCTCGATCAACGCGCCGCTGTTCGGGGCGAAGCCGATCCCGGAGGAGCGGCTGATCGAGTGCTTCGCCGGTCTCTGCGACCGCGCCGCCGAGCACGGTCTGCTGGTGCACCTCGAGTTCATGCCCTTCTCCCAGGTGAGCGATGTCGAGATCGCGCTGCGCATCGTCGAGGCGGCCGATCGCGAGAACGGCGGGTTGATGTTCGACGTCTGGCACCACTGCCGCGGCGGTGGCAGCAACCAGGTCCTGCGTCGCGCCGCGTCTCGAGTGCTGGCGACCCAGCTCGACGATGCCCCGCGCGAGCCGCGTGGAACGCTGTTCGAGGAGACCCTGCACCACCGCCTGTTCCCCGGCGAGGGCGACGCCGACGTGGTCGGGCTCGTGCGCATCCTCGACGAGGGCGGCTGCAACGCGCCGATCGGTGTCGAGGTCTTCTGCGACGCGGTGGCCGACGATCCGCCCGAGAGCGTCGCGCGGCGCGCCGCCGAGAGCACGCGCCGGGTGCTGGCGCAGGCGCGGGGCGAGCCGGCATAGCCGGCGCGCGACGAGAGCACGCGCCCCGAGCGGACGCGACGCCCCCGGCGATCAGTCCTGGAAGTCGGGAGCCCGCTTCTCCAGGTTCGCCTTGACCGCCTCGATCTGGTTGGGGCGCCCGATCAGGCGGTCCTGCTCCCGCGACTCGGAGAGCAGGCCGCCGGCCGCATCGACGTAGGGCGCCTCGTTCAGGATGCGCTTGGCCGCGCGCACGGCTTCCGGGCTCTTCGACGCGATCTCGCGCGCCGTCTCGAGTGCCGCCTCGCGCGGGTCGTCGCAGATGCGCGTCGCGAAGCCCAGGCTCAGCGCCTCGTCGGCGCCGAAGATGCGACCGGTGTAGGTGAGCTCGCGCACCACGTCCTCGCGCGCCAGGTGGCGCATCAGCTGGGTGCCCGCCATGTCGGGGACGAGTCCCCACTTCATCTCCATCACGCACAGGCGCGTGTCCGGCGCGAGGTAGCGCATGTCGGCGCCGAGCATCACCTGGAAGCCGCCTCCGAAGGCGACGCCGTGGACGGCCGCGATCACCGGCACCGGGACCTCGCGCCACACCCACGCCGCGTACTGGGGTCCGTTGGCGATGCCGTGGGTGCGCTGCTCGAGGCGGCCGGAGCCCTCGCGTTGCGGACCGGGACGCGAATCGGGGGCGCTTCCCATCTTGGCGAAGCTCCCCATGTCCAGGCCGGCGCAGAACGCGCGGCCCTCGCCCGAGAGCACGGCGGCGCGGACGCCGCGCTCCCGCCTCAGCCGATCGCCGGTGGCGATCAGGGCCTCGAACATCGCGTCGTCGAGGGCGTTCATCTTCTCGGCGCGTACCAGCCGGATGTCGGCCACGCCGTCGCGGATCTCGAGGGCGACGCGATCTGCCATCGTCGCGACCTAGGCCCGGGCCGGCTGGGGACCGCGCACCAGCTTGCCGGGCAGGGCGCCCGTGGGCTCCCCGTCCTGGTAGATGACCTCGCCCGCGCAGATCGTGTAGCGGTAGCCGTCCACCTTCTGGATCAGCCGGCGGCCCGAGGCGGGCAGGTCGTAGACCATCTCCGGAGCGTGGATGTGCAGCGCGTCGAAGTCGATCACGTTCACGTCCGCCTTCATGCCCGGCGCCAGCACGCCGCGGTCGCGCAGCTCGTAGAGCTCGGCGGTCCGGCGGGTCTGCCGCTCGACCACCTGCTCGAGCGGGATGCGCTCGCCGCGCTTGCGATCGCGCACCCAGTGGGTGAGTAGGAAGGTGGGCATGCTGGCGTCGCAGATCAGCCCGCAGTGGGCGCCTCCATCGGACAGCCCGAAGACCGCCTGGGGATGGAGCATCATCTCGCGGATCGCTTCCAGGTCTCCGTTCGCGTAGCCGAGCAGCGGCAGGTAGATCAGGCCGCGGCCGCCACGCTCCATCAGCACCTGGTAGGCGACCTCGCGCGGGTCGCGTCCCTCGCGGGCCGCGATCGCGGCGATGCTCTGCTCGGGAGCCGGCTCGTAGTCGGGCGGATCGCCGAGCGGGAACATCATGTCGAAGCCTTCCGCGACCAGCCGGGCCGGGCCGGGCAGCTGCGAGAGGTCTCCGAAGCCCTGCAGGATCGCGGCGCGCACCGCCGGGTCGGCGAGCTTCGCCACGCGCTCCGCGAAGGGCAGCTCGTGCAGCGGCGCGTAGGCCGGGCTGAACAGGAACGGGTGGGCGGTGCTCTCGAAGCCGAGCAGCAGACCCGCCGGACGTTGCGCCACCTGCGGCGTGAGGTGGCCGCCCTCGGCCGCGTCCTGCTCGCACACCGCGAGCAGCCGTCGCCACTGGTCCGGCTCTCCGGGGTTCTGCAGACAAGCGAAGGCGACGGGCCGGCCCGTCTCCTTCGCGAGCTTGCGCATCCAGGCGAGCTCCTCGCTCTCGGGAGCCAGGTCGCTCGCGACCTCGAAGGTGCCGTGGCCGACCCGGCCGAGCGCGCGTCCGATGCCGAGCACCTCATCCTCTTCAGCGGTCGTGCCCGGGACCAGCTCGCCGTCCTTCGCGCGGTGCAGGATGGTGCGCGAGCTGCTGAAGCCGAGGGCGCCGGCGCGCAATCCCTCCTCGACGATCCGGGCCATCGCCTCGATCTCCTCGGGCGTCGCACGCTCGTTCTTCGCGCCGCGCTCGCCCATCACGTACGCGCGCACGGCGCCGTGCGGGATCTGGGTGCCGACGTCGAGCGCGCGCGGCATGCGCTCGAGCGCGTCCAGGTACTCGGGGAAGCTCTCCCAGCTCCAGCGGATCCCCTCGGACAGGGCCGTGCCCGGGATGTCCTCGACCCCTTCCATCAGCTGGATCAGGAACTCCTCCTGGCCGGGCCGTACCGGTGCGAAGCCGACGCCGCAGTTGCCCATCACGACGGTGGTGACGCCGTTCCAGCCCGACGGCGTGAGGTGCGTGTCCCAGGTGACCTGGCCGTCGTAGTGGGTATGGATGTCGACCCAGCCCGGTGCCACCAGCAGGCCGCGCGCGTCGATCTCGCGGCGCGCGGGAGCCAGGTCCGGTCCGACCGCGCTGATGCGCTCGCCGTCGATCGCGACGTCCGCGACCCGCGCGGGAGCGCCCGTGCCGTCGACGACCAGTCCACCTCGGATCACCAGATCGTGCATGGGCCTCTCCTGGTAGGCGCGGCCGCGAGTCCGCGGGCGGGCGCAGCGGGGCAGGGCGGGTCTCAAGCTAACACAGGCGCCGACGCAGCAAGCCCATCCTCGCCGGCCAGGACCCGAAGAGAGGGCTCCTGGCAAGCGTATCCTCGCCGGCCAGGAGCCAGACCCAAGATCCGAAGAGGGGGCTCCTGGCAAGCGTATTCTCGCCGGCTAGTCGCGGAAGTCCGGGGGCCGGCCCTCTCTGCGGGCCCGCGTCGCCTCTTCGAAGTTCTGCGTCGTCATGCGCACGAACAGCTGGGTGTGGCTCTCCAGCTCGATCGCCGCGTCGAGGCTGCCGGTCTCGAGCCCGGCCCAGATCATGCGCTTGGTGAGGGACACCCCCTGGGTGCTCCAGCCATTGATGCGTTCGGCCAGTTCGAGTGCCTCGCTGCGCAGCGCATCGTCCGGCACGCTGCGCGACACCAGCCCGATCTCCGCCGCCTCTCGGGCCGGGACGTCCCGGCCCGAGAGCATGATCTCGAACGCCCGCGAGGAGCCGATCGCCCGGGGTAGCAGGAACGAGAGCCCGAGCTCGGTGGCCGTGAGGCCGTTGTTGATCCCGGCGGCGCGGAAGTAGGCGGACTCGGCCGCGATGCGGATGTCGGCGCCCAGGCTGAGGCACATGCCGCCGCCGATCGCCGCGCCGTTGACCGCGCAGATCACCGGCTGCGGCATGCGGCGCAGGGCGGGCACCAGGTCCGCGAGGATCGACATCGCGCGCGTGGCGATGCGGGTGAGCGTCAGGCCGCCGATGTTGGGCGGCGGCTCGCCGTCCTCGGTGTCCGCGCCGGAGCAGAAGCCGCGGCCCGTTCCGGTCAGGATCACCGTCCAGCAGTCGTTGTCCGCCGCCACCTCGCGAATCGCGTCGTGCAGTGGCATCACCAGCTCGAACGCCAGCGAGTTCATGCGCTCGGGGCGGTCCATCACGATCACGCGGGTGTGGGGGCGCGGCTTCTCGATGCGGACGAAGCCCATTCACTTGCCCTCGAAGTCGGGGTCCGACTTCTCCGCCATCGCCTTGTAGCCGCGGGCCATGTCGTCGGAGACGAACAGGGGAGAGGCGCTGGCCGCCTCGAAGCGCAGCGCCTCGGCCATGCCCTGGGCGGCGCGGAAGTCGATCGTCCGCTTGATCACCTGGACGGCCAGCGGTGCGTTGCGGTTGATCTCCTCGGCCAGCGCACGCACCGCGGGCAGCAGTTCGTCGCGCGCGACGACCTCCTGCACGATGCCGATGCGCAGCGCGGTCTGCGCGTCGATGCGTCGGCCGGTGAAGGCCAGCAGCTTGGTCCAGCCCGCGCCGATCTCGCTCGCCAGGCGCAGGTCGCCCCCCGCGTCGATGCCGACCCCGACCTTCGGCTCGGGCAGGGCGAACTTCGCATCATCGGCGGCGATGCGGATGTCTCCCATCATCGCGACCTCGAGCCCGGCGCCCAGGCAGTAGCCGTGGATCGCCATGATCACGGGCTGCGGCAGGGTCGCCAGCACGTGGAAGCGCTCGTGCACCCAGCGGAATCGCTCGAAGTAGTTGCGCGCCTTCTCGGCCGGCGAGCGGCCCGTGATGCGGTCCTCGGGCATGCCGAGGTCGACGCCCGCGCAGAACGCGCGTCCCTCGGCGCGCACCATCACCACGCGCACGCGATCGTCGAAGCGCAGCGCGTCGGCGTGGGCGGCGATCTGGCGCGCCGATTCCCAGCTCCAGGCGTTGAGCTTCTCCGGGCGGTTCAGGACGATGGTCGCGAACGGGGGATCGATCTCGAGATCGATCCAGCGCGGGGCTTCGGTCATGGGGTCCTCGCTGGGGGCGGGCCGATCGGAACCGGAGTCAGGGCTCGAAGGGGCCCTTGCCGAGCTGCTCGCGGATCGGCGTGAACTCGGGCATCAGCATCGCGCGGCGCTGCCAGTTGGCGCCGTCCACGACCAGGGTGTGGCCGCTGATGTAGGCGGCGTAGGGCGAGCAGAGGAAGGTGGCGGCCCAGCCGAGCTCGCGCGGATGTCCCACGCGCTGGGCCGGGCAGCGCGCGCCGTCGTTGCGGCGCCGCTCGGGCACCGAGCGGATCGCCGCGGTCTCGTCCTCGTGGGGAAACAGGCCGGGGGCCAGACCGTTCACCCGGATGCCGTAGGGACCCCACTCCACGGCCAGCGTCTCGGTCAGGTTCTTGACGCCGGCCTTGCCCGCAGCCGAGTGCGCGAAGCCTGGCCCCCCCGTCCAGGCGTACGACGCCCCGATGTTCAGGATCGCTCCGGGCGTGCCGGCGGCCAGGTGGCGGCGGCCGAACTCGCGCGAGCAGTAGAAGGTGCCGTTCAGCACGATGTCGACCACCGTTCGCCAGGCGTTCGGGCTCATGTCCTCTGCCGGCACCGGGAAGTTGCCGGCCGCGTTGTTCACCAGCGTGCCCGGCAGGCCGAGCTCGGACTCGACCCGGTCGAAGGCCGCCGCCACCTGCTCCGGCTGGCGGATGTCAGCCTGCACGGCCAGACTGCGCGCGCCGATCTTCTCGAGCGCCGCGACACCGGCCGCGAGATGCTCCGGCTTGCGACTGAGGATCGCGACCGCCGCTCCCAGCCGACCGAACTCCAGCGCCATCGCCTTGCCGAGGCCGGTCCCGCCGCCGGTCACCAGCACCACCTGGCCGTCGAAGGTGCCGGTCGGCAGGGCCGTGGCGCCGAGCTCCGGCGGTTCGGGCAGTCCCATCGCGCGTCTCCTGTCTGGCTGCCCGGGGGTTGTCCCAGATCGGGGGTGTGGGCGCAAGTCCGGGCCCGGGAGCCACGTGGTAGGGTTTCCGGCCGGGACGTCCGTTCCGTGTCCGGGAGGGGTGAGTGGCGGAGAAGCGGGAGATCGACACCGGCACCGAGCAGCTGCTGTGCCAGGTCGAGGCGCGCGTCGCCGTGGTGACCCTCAATCGTCCCGAGGCGCGCAACGCGCTGACACTCGACATCAAGGAGGGATTGCGCCGCTTGATCCCCGCGCTCGGCGACGACACGGGCGTCGGCTGCGTGCTGCTCACCGGCGCGGGCGGCGCCTTCTGCGCCGGCGGCGACACCAAGGTGATGGCGGAAGGACCGCCTCCCGAGCGCGAGCCCCGCATCCGCATGCTCCGGCGCGAGCACGAGATCCCGGCGGCGATCCATCGGCTGGCCAAGCCCGTGCTGGCGGCGCTGCCGGGTCCGGCGGCGGGCGCCGGCTTCGCGCTGGCACTCTGCTGCGACCTGCGCATCCTCGCCGAGAGCGCGTTCGTGACGACGGCCTACGCCCGGCTCGGACTCTCGGGCGACTACGGCGCGAGCTGGTTCCTCACACGGCTGGTGGGAACGGCGAGGGCGCGGGAGCTGTTCTTCACGGCGCGGCGCGTCGACGCGCGCGAGTGCGAGCAGCTCGGGATCGCGAACCGGGTCGTGCCCGATGCGGAGCTGCACGACGTGGCGCAGCAGCTCGCGCGCGAGATCGCCGCCGGTCCGCCGATCGCGCTGCGGTACATGAAGGAGAACCTGAACCGCGCGCTCGTCGAGGGCCTCGAGTCCTGCCTCGAGAGCGAGGCCGAGCGGATGGTCGCCGGCGCGTTCACCGAGGACTACGTCGAAGCGGTGAAGGCCTTCACGCAGAAGCGCGCCCCCCGCTTCGAGGGTCACTAGCAGGCCGACGCAGCGGGCGGTTGCTCGCCAGCCGGGCATCGCTCTCGTTGGGTCGTTGAGCCCCCGGTCGGAAACTTTCTTCCACGGGTGTGGAACTGCTCTTCCGCCGGCGTGGGCCCCGGTCGAGAAAATGTAGCGATCGCGGCCGCTTGCATCGCGCGTGCGCGGGTATCGAACTTGCAAGAGTTGGCGGCGGGCGACCCGCCTCGAAGGAGTCATCAATGAAGATCAAGTCGATTTGCTTTCTGTTAGGCGCTCTAAGTCTGGTCCTGGCGGGTCAGGCCGGAGCCACGGTGATGGATGCCTGGACCGAGTTCAGCGTCCAGTTCACGAACCTGGGGCGCGCCGAGGCGTCCGACGCGGCGGTCGGTGTCACCACCGTGACCGCGACGGCCAGCGGCACGCACCTCCAGTCGGTGACCGTGGGCACGGTCCCGGGTCTCTCGCTGAACACCACGATCCCGGTGACCGACCCGATCGTCTCGAACGGCGGCATCGTCGAGGTGGTCATCACCTCGCTCGAAGGTCGCCCGGACCTGATCGGTCTCGAGGGTGCCGGTGCGACGCTCGGCAACATCTCGGGTGCGATCGGTAGCACCGCGGGCGGTCTGAGCCCGAGGACGCTTCCGCTCGGCGGCAGCGTGCGCATCTGCCTGCTCCTGACCGGCTGCGGCGGCGCGTTCCTTCCGCTCGAGATGGGTGGCACGACCGCGGGCGTCCAGATCGGCGTCGGCGTCGGCGGCGTGATGACGATCGGCGGCACCGGAACCATCATGATCTCGATCCTGGGTGCGCCCTACACGGTGAAGACGATCACGAACTTCAACCGTACGGCCAACGGGGTGATCGACGCGTTCCAGGAGGCCGGCTTCGCGCACGGTCCGGGATCGGCGAGCTCCTCGACGGGCCAGACCTCGGGTGTGCTGCAGGTCGTCTCGCCGAGCCACATCGCGATCCTCGGCGTGCCCGGAAACAGCGACATCTCCGGTGTCTTCAGCCGCGTGCTGGTGCACTTCGTACCGGAGCCGGGGCTGATGCTGTTGCTGGGCTCGGGCGCCGTCGGTCTGGCGCTGCTCGGCCGCAAGCGGGTTCGCAAGTAGAACTAGCTCGCAGGCCCGATCGCCTCCAGCGCCCCGCTTCGGCGGGGCGCTGTTTTTTTGGAAGGCCGTCAGCCGCGCCGGGCGCGGAGGAGCCGGATCCGGTGAAGCCGCCCGATCGGCCTGGGGTGAACCCGCATCGGTGTAGGGATTCACCATCTCGTGTCGCGGTGACGCGATGGTGTGTTCCCACGGGGACCTGGCTCGGCGGCGAGGAACGTCGCTTCCGCGCGAGCGGAAGTAGCGTTCCGCGCCGGCATCTCCCCGAAACCCGACTCGTTGGCTTTTCGATGGGTTACGTCCCATACACGCTGGCATGTCGCTTGCTTCGGAACGCTGACGGCATCCGGGCCAAGGAGGAGTCTCGATGAATCGCAAGGCAATCCTGTTAGGGGTCATCGCGCTGTTCGTCGCCGGCCAGGCCGGCGCGACCGTGATGGACGCCTGGTCCCAGGTCAGTCTCCAGTTCACGAACCTGGGCCGCGCCCAGGCGACGGACACGGCGGTGGGCGTCGCGACCGTCACCGCGACGGCCAGCGGCACGCACCTCCAGTCGGTGAGCGTGGGCACCGTCCCCGGTCTCTCGCTGAACACGACGATCCCGGTCACCGACCCGATCGTGTCGAACGGCGGCATCGTCGAGGTGATCCTGACCTCGGTCGGCGGTCGTCCGGACCTGGTCGGTATCGAGGGTGGCGGACACACGGTCGGCAACATCTCGGGCGCGATCGGGAGCACGGCCGGCGGGCTGAGCCCGCGCACGCTGCCCTCGGATGGTGGCGTCCGCATCTGTCTGCTGCTCACGGGCTGCGGCGGCGCGTTCCTGCCCCTCGACGTCGGTGGCACGAGCGCCGGCATCCAGATCGGCGGCGGCGTCGGTGGTGTGCTGACGATCGGTGGCACGGGCACGATCATGATCTCGATCCTCGGTGCGCCGTACACGGTCAAGACCATCACCAACTTCAACCGCACCACCAACGGTGGGATCGAGTCGTTCCAGGAGAACGGCTTTGCGCACGGTCCGGGTTCGGCGAGCTCCTCGACGGGCCAGACCTCGGGTGTCCTGCAGATCGTCACGGCGAACCACACGACGACGTTGGGTGTGCCGGGCAACAGCGACATCTCGGGCAACTTCGCCCGTCTGCTGGTGCACTTCGTGCCGGAGCCGGGGCTGCTGCTCCTGCTCGGCTCGGGCGCCGTCGGCATGGCGCTGCTCGGCCGCAAGCGGGTCCGCAAGTAGATCCCGCTCACAGGCCCGGAAGCTCGCAGCGCCCCGCTTCGGCGGGGCGCTGTCTTTTCGAGGCTCAGACTTCCGAGGGAATGCCGAAGCGCTCGCGGTAGCGGGCGAAGCGCTCGCGTGCGCTCGCGACGTCGATGCCCGTGTCCTCGAGCCGCCAGGCGTGAGCGCCGTGGCGGTCCTTCGGCTTTGCTGCGAGATAGGCTCGCATGCGCGACTCCGCCTCGGCGCCGAGCGTCAGCCCGAAGTGGGCGTAGACGCGGGCGACGCTCGCGAGCGGGTCGGCGAGGAAGTCCGCGTAGCGTACATCGCAGATCTGCTGCGGGGAGATCATCCCGGCGTCCCGCACCCGCAGCGACTGCTCGAGCATGTAGCCGATGCTGCGCAGCGTCCGCTTGCCGAGGGCGACGGGGTCGATCCGATCGGAGCGCATCCACAGCAGGGTGGCCATCAGGCTCGTCATCGAGGCGACCACCGCGAGCGGGTCGCGATGGGTCTGCACGATGCGGGCATCCGGGTAGATGGCGAGCAGCGGCTCGAGCGCCCACAGATGGGAGGGGGCCTTCAGTACCCAGCGCTCGCCGTGATGGTGCCACTGCAGCAGCAGCAGCAGTCGACGGTGGACCCGGTAGGCCTCGCGCAGATCGGCCCGAGCCAGCCAGGCGGCGTAGCTGGGCACCGCGTACATGCCCGAGAGGAGATCGCTCACGAAGGAGTGTGCGGTCAGGTAGATGCACTCCTGTGGAACGCGTGCCCCGTTCTCGTGCATCGTCCGGTAGCTCGGAGCGATGCGTTCCCAGAGTCGGACCTCACGCTCGGCGCGACGGATGCGAGGATCGCTCTGGTAGCTCTCGCGGCGCGGCGGGGGGCAGGGGTGGAGCGCCTCCCAGGACAGGAGCACGCGGTGGGCTGGATCCTGCGCGAGCAGCTCGTGCAGGATCGAGGTTCCGGAGCGCCCGGTTCCGGTCACGAAGAGGGGCGGCTCGAGCGTCTGCTCGGCGATCTGCGGCTGGCGGCGGTAGGTCTCCTCCACCTCGAGCCGATTCGTGAGCAGGGTCAACAGCTCGCGCTGCGCCAGGCGCCGGCCGACCGGCGTGAGCTCGGCCTCGTGCTCCAGGGCCGCGACGAACAGCCGCAGTGGCTCGCGGAAGCGATCGTCGCCGAAGTCCGACAGGCCGCTGCGGCGGCTCGCCTCCTCGAGCAGCCAGGCCTCGTCCAGACGCGCCGCTGTCCGCCCGAGGGCTTCGAGTCCGCGTCCCAGCGCATTCGCGCTGCGTACCCAGAGCGGGCGGTCGCGGCGGGTCCAGCTCATCGCGACGAAACGACCCCGGCCATGGCCGGATTCTAGGCGGACTCGCCTCCCGCGGCGTCGGCGTACGCGGACAGGCTCTCGGTCAGCTGGTCCGCGAACCGGACGAAGGCGCGCAGATCCTTCGCCGGAAAGCGTGACCACACGGCCCGGGCTGCCCGCTCGCGTTGGCGCCGCATCCGGCGCAGCGCGGCGTGCCCGGTCGCCGTCGGCCGGTACAGACGCTGCCGCCCATCCCGCTCGCCGATCGAGGCTTCCACCAGGCCGGCGTCGCGCAGCTCGCGCAGTCCCCGGGAGATCGCCGCCGGCGAGCACTCGCGCCGGCGCGCGAAGAGCGAGGGCATGAAGTCCTCTTCGGCCACCTCTTCGAGCAGCCGCCACTGGGTCTCGCCGATCCCGGCCTCCGCCGCGAGCTGTCGCCGGCGCAGCTCGAACAGCTCGGCCAGGCGCTGCAGCGCGCGGATGGCGTCGTGGATCTCGGGGCGTCGATCGAGGGCTTGTGACATATGATGAATATGTGTTAAATATTCACTCGAGTCAAATTGATCGAGCCGTCGCCAGGAGACCCCGTCATGGACCAGACCCGAGCCATCCAGCAGCGCTTCGGCCCGGCTGCCGGCGCCTACGCCGTGAGCGCCGTTCACCGTTCCGGTCCGGATCTCGAGGCGATGCTGGCGGCCGGGGTGCGGTCGGGCTCGGAGCGGGTGCTGGACGTGGGCTGCGGCGCAGGCCACACGGCCCTCGCCTTCGCCGCAGCGACCTCGGAGGTCGTCGCGCTCGACCTCACCGAGGCCATGCTGGATCAGACCGGCGCGCTGGCGCAGCAGCGCGGCCTGACGAACGTCTCGCTCCAGCGCGGCGATGCCGCCGCGCTGCCGTTTCCGTCGGGTCGCTTCGACGTGGTGACCTCGAGGCTGTGCGCCCACCACTACGCCGCTCCCCAGCAGGCAGTGAGCGAGGCGGCGCGCGCGCTGGCGCCGGGGGGTCTCTTCCTGCTCTCGGATACGGTCGCCCCCGAGGATCCCGCGCGCGACACCTTCCTCAACTGCTTCGAGCTGCTGCGCGACTCCTCCCACGTGCGCGACCACCGCATCCGCGAGTGGCTGACGATGTTCCGCGCCGCCGGCCTCGAGCCCGAGCTGTTGGGGGAGTGGAAGATCCACCAGGAGTTCTTGCCCTGGGTCGAGCGGATCGGCACACCTCCGGACGCAGTGGCCGGCCTGCGCGCGCTCTTCGACCACGCTCCCGGCGAGGTGCGCAGCGCGTTCGGCATTCGCGGCCAGGGCGACTACGCCTTCGACCTCGATCTGGCGTTGATCGCGGGCCGCCGGCCGGCGGCGTAGCGCCGGCTCGTCAGCCTCGCGGCACCTCGCTGTCGAAGAAGCCATCGAGGTTCTGGCCCGCCACGTCCGACGCGATCTCCCGGAAGCGCTTCTCGGTGACCTCGTCGCGCTCGACCGCCAGCCGGCGCAGCACGTCGTCGAGGCTGCGCGCGCCCTCCGTCGCCTCGCGGATTCTCTCATCCAGGGCATGCAGGATCGTCACGGCGCGGGCGGTGATCGCGCCCCGCGACTCGGTGTCGGTCACGTTGCGCACCTTGCTTCCGCGCCGGGCCAGGCGCTCGAGGGTACGGCGGTGGCGCGCCTCGTCGATCGTGCCCGACCGGCGCAGCATCTCCAGCGAGTAGAGCTCCGCCAGCCCCTCGACGATCCAGTCCGACTGCGGTCCGGCATAGGCGTGGGTCACCACGTGGGTCAGCTCGTGCAGGATGGGGCTGGTCCCGTCCGACTGGATCAGCGGCCGCGCGGCATGGACGTACATCGAGCCGGGGCCGGAGAGTCCGCCGCGCCACATCGGATCCTGGGCTCCCACGATCAGCAGGCGGTCCGGGAAGCCCTGGAGGATCTTGCGCAGCTCGGGCAGGTTCCAGCGCAGCAGCGCCATCACGTCCTCGGCGTGGAACGGGTGGTCGTTGGGGCTGGCGATCGTGATCTTCGTGCCTTCGATCTCGGCCGTGGTGATGTCGAGGTCGCCCAGCAGCATCCAGCCCTTCGGGAAGTCGAGGCGGCGATGCGCCTGCTCGATCACGTAGGAGCGAGCCGACTTCGCGAAGGGCACCGCGGCCTCCCAGCGCGGCGGCAGCCGCACGCGCAGCGTCGCCTTCGAGACCGCACCGACCTCGGTCCGTGCCGAGGTCGGGGGGAAGATGTCCTCTGCCCGGAAGAGTGCCCAGCTGCTGGTCACGTGGGCGTCGTACTCGGCCTCGTCGCGCACGTGGTCGATGCGGACCACATAGGTGAGCTTCCCGCCGTTCGCGGGAACGGTCCACTCCACCGCGTCGTCGAGCAGCTCGATCTTGCCGGGACCCTCGAAGTCGAAGTAGCGCTTGGGGTCGATGCGGATGGTCAGCTGCTTCACCTGGGCCTGGTCCTGCTCGATCGAGATCGAGGCCTGCGCGGTGCCCTGGTCGGGGAGCAGGCGCAGTCCGTACTCCACCTCGTAGGCCTCCGGCGGCGCGTCCTCTGCCCGGGCACAGCCGGCCGGCAGCAGCAGCAACGCGAGCGCGAGCCGGGGGAGTCGTAGACGCCTCATCGCAGTGCCCCGAACTCGCGCGCGATCTCGAGGCCGAGCGCGATGCGCTCGTCCGCGTCCTTTGCGTCGCCCCGGTGACGGTCGATCGCGCTCAGGGGCCCGAGCAGGCCCTGGCCATTGGCGAGCTGGATCGCCAGGCCGGGTCGCGCGTTGAGCTCGAGCACCACCGGTCCGCGCACCTCGTCGGCCACCAGGTCGACGCCCAGGTAGCCGAGGCCCGCCTCGTCGGCGGCGCGCACGCCGAAGCGCACGAGATCCTCGAACTGCGGAATGGTGACGCCCACGAGCTTCTCCTCGGTGTCCGGGTGACGCTGGATCGCGCGGTCGTGTAGCACCGCGCGGATGGTTCGCCCCGTGACCAGGTCGATCCCCGCGCCCACCGCGCCCTGGTGCAGGTTGGCGCGACCGCCGGACGCCGCGGTCGGCAGCCGGACCATCGCCATCGCGGGAACGCCGCGGTAGACGATCAGACGGATGTCCGGCACGCCGCCCCGACTGACCGCGGCGAGAGCCGGGTGGGTCGTGAGGCATTCCTCGATCATCGCCCGGTCGCGTTGTCCCGCCAGCGAGAACAGTCCGGACAGGATCTCCGAGATGTGGAACGCCACGTCCTCGGCCAAGATGCGCCGTCCGTTCGCGCGCACGTAGTCGTCGCCGTCGCGGCCGCGGATCACGAGGATCCCGTTGCCCTGGGAGCCGCGCGTCGGCTTCACGACGAAGGAATCCCGGCCGGCGACGATCTCGGGCAGGCGACGCAGGCTTCGGTGGTCGAGGATCACTCCGATCAGCGCGGGCGTCGCCACCCCGACGCGGGCGCAGGCCGCCTTCGCGGCCAGCTTGTCGTCCACGCGCGGATAGAGCCTTCTCGGGTTGTGCGCCATGATGTAGCGCAGGTTGCGGCGGTTCATGCCGAGTACGCCGCGCTCGACGAGGTCCGCGATCCGCATCGATCAGCCGCCTCCCGCGAGCGAGCGGAAGCGGTAGAGCTCCGACAGTCGATAGCCCGTGTAGCCGCCCATCATCACCAGCAGCCCCATGATCACGAACATCAGCTCGGGGAAGCCGAACATCAGGTGCTCGGCCAGCGAGCTGCGCAGGACGGGGTAGATCACCACGGCGATCAGGCTCGAGGACAGGGTGCGACGCACGGCCTCGGTGACGTTCGACTCCGCCGCGGTGACGGAGAAGCGTTCGATCAGCATCGTGAGGATCACGATCGGGAACAGGATGCCGGCGTAGAAGTCGCGATCCTCGAGGCGCAGACCGATCAGACCGAAGCTGATCACGGACAGGACGACGACGCAGAGGATCAGCGCCAGGCGCGGCACCAGCAGCAGGCGCAGGCGCTCGAGCAGCACCCGCACCAGGATACCGATCAGGAGCACGCTGCCGAGCAGGGTCAGGCCGACGACGAGTCCGGTTCCGCGCAGCGCCAGCGCCACCAGCAGTGGCATGAACGTGCCGAACGAGGGGATGCCCACCACGTTGCGCAGGAAGGCGGTGATCAGCGCACCGAGCGGTAGCAGCAGCAGCACGCGCACGGCCGCCTGCATCGGCACCGAGAGGCCATAGAGCGAGATCGCCTCGAGCGTGGGGTTGGGCGGAACCATCAGCGCGGCCAGCTCCTGGGGCGTGAGGCGCTCCGGGATCGCGTGGAAGCTGTGGGACACCGCCTCGACGCCGGTGGCCTCGACCAGCGGCGCGTCTCCGCGCCCGAGCAGCAGCCGATCCGACGGCATGCGGCCGAAGAAGTCGTCGCCCGCCGACGCGGGGATCCAGTGTCCGCCGATCCAGATCTCGACCCAGCGCCGCGGCAGCGCGTCGCCCGCCAAGAGCTCGAGGCCCTGCACCAGGCGCGCCGGCACGTTCGCGGCGCGCAGCAGCGTGCACAGCAGGCGCTCCTTGCCCTGCCGGTTGCCGCGGCGGTCCGCCAACACGATCAGCGCGTCGTCCGCGGCCGAGGGCGAGAGGGTCACCTCGTGGACGGCGAACGAGTAGATCGTCCGGGCTCGGGCCGCCAGGTCGTCGCCCGATCCCAGGTCGAGGGTCTCGAGCAGGGCCTTCACCGATTCGTGATCGACCGGCAGACCGGGCTCGCGCCGGGTGTAGGTCTTCGCGAGCTCCTTCGGCGGCGATTGCTTGCCGGCGTCCGGCGGGATCTCGATCCGGGCGGGAAAGACCTGGACGCGGAAGGTGTAGGAGATTCGCTTCACGTCCGAGAGCCGACCCGACCAGATCGCTTGTCGACCGCTCGTCTCCTCCCGGATCGAGAAACGCAGGTCGCCGGTCTCGAACTGCTCGCCGAAGATGCGCTGGACGCGCTCGGGGGAGGGCAGCCAGGCGCGCAGGCTGCCGCGCCGGCCCGAGCCGCGCGCGGAGATCTCGAGCTGTACCTGCCAGAGTCCCTCGGGCTCCGAGGGGAGCATCGGGAGCTCGAGAGCGACCGTCTTCCACAGGAAGACGCCGCCCCCGAGCAGGATCAACAGGATTCCGACGATGATCGAGCGCCTCGACATGCGGTTACTCGGTATCGTCCACGTCGATCGGCGGCGCGCCATCCTCGATCGGCGCGCTCGTCCCGCGGGCCGACCAGCCGAGGTGGAACGCGGCGAAGCCGGGGATCACCACCTGCGGCACCGCCATGCCGATGATCCGGCCGGTCCGGGGTGAGTGCAGCAGCGCGCGCTCGCCCCCGATCGGATCGAAGATCGTGCCGAGTACCTGATCCTGCTCGACCGACTCGCCCAGGTGCACGCGCGGTACGAAGATTCCGCCGTGATCCACCCGGACCCAGCTGGAGGAGCGATAGACCGAGGGCTCGGGGGCGTCCGGAAGCGTCTCGATCATGCCCAGTGCGGCGAGCAGGCGCTGAACGTGCTCCACCCCGTGCAGGATCAGCGCCGGTTCCAGGCGCAGCGGCTCACCCGACTCGTAGAGGACCGTGGGCACGCCCGCATCGGTGGCGGCACGGCGCAGCGTTCCGATGCGCCCCGGGTTGTGCACGACGACGCCCACGCCGAGCGCCTGCGCGAGCTCGAGCACGCTCCGCTGCTCGAGGTCGCCGCGGACCTGGGTCAGGTTCGAGCGATGGAAGGAGCCGGTGTGGAAGTCCACCGCGTAGCTGCAGCGCCTCACCACGTCGTCGAAGAGCCGTGCGGCGATGCGCGAGGCCGAGCTGCCGCGCGTGGTACCCGGGAAGTGGCGATTGAGGTCGCGGCGGTCCGGCAGGTAGCGGGTGCGGCTGCGGAAGCCGTGGAGGTTCACGATCGGGGCGCCGATCACCACGCCGCGGAGTGCGGCGGGGTCGGTGCGATCGAGGGCGCTGCGTACGATCTCGGTCCCGTTCAGCTCGTCGCCGTGGATGCCGGCGATCAGGCAGAGAGTCGGTCCGGGCTCGACGCCGTTGAGCACGACCACGTCGAGGTCCACCTTCGAGCCCGCGAACGACTCGCTCACCTGCAGCTGGATCGGTCGCCGCTCGCCGGCCGGTACGCTGAAGCCGGCGATCTCGAACGCGGGTAGCGGCTCGCGGACGTGCTCCTCCGCCTCCTGGGCGGCCTGGGCGATCGCCGCCAGCGCCAGCGAGCCGGCACACAGGAGCCCGACCAGACGGGAGCCTCCACGGCGGGAGGTCGCCGCTGCGCTCGTATCCACCACCAATACCCGTCACCCCCGGTCCCGAGCCCGCCGTCGCCTACGAGACCCATCGCCGGATCGGCGACTGGACTCGAGCCCCCTGCGGAGCCGGGCCGAGGCGCGGAGGATCCCGGCTGTGGCTCGCACCTGCAAGGCCCGCCCTGGCAGCCGTCAGGGGCGATTCGGGCGCTCGAGCGCGACCTATCCGACCCCGTCCGGGGCGAGCTCGCGCTGGACCACGGCCAGGAGTCCGGCTCCGTAGCGCCGCAGCTTGGCTGGACCGATGCCCCGGGCCCGCGTCAGCTCCTCGGCACTACGGGGCCGGGACGCGGCGATGTCGCGCAGCGCGCGATCGGTGGCGACGACGTACGGGGGGACGCCCTCTGCCCGGGCGACCTCGAGGCGGTGGCGGCGCAGCGCCTCGAACAGCGCCCGGCCCGCCGCATCCAGGGCGTCGGATTCCGGCTCGCTCCGGGTCGCCTGCGAGCGCCGGTCGCTCGCGACCGCGCGGGGTCGGGCCGTCGGTGGCAGCAGCAGGCGCGCCGGCCGCTCCCCGCGCATGACCTCCTCCCCCTCCGGCGTCAGCACCGCCACCGGCCGGTCTCCGCCGAAGAAGTCGACCCAGCCCGCGGTCACGCAGCGCCGCAGCAGGCGCGAGAGCCAGCTCTCCGGGTGTTCGCGCAGCGCCCCGAAGGTGCGCGTGCGGTGCAGGCCGTCGCCTTCGAGGCGCGCGTCGGACGCGCCCGCCAGCAGCTTCGCGGCCGCGGTGAGCCCGAAGCGGCCGTGGATGCGCGCGACCGCGGACAGCGCCTTGCGTACCACCAGCGTCGCCTGCTGCTCGTCCTGCGCATCCTCCTCGATCGCGCGACAGACGTCGCAACGACCGCAGCCCGAGAGCGTCTCCTCCTCGTCACCGAAGTAGCGCAGGATCGCGTCGTGGCGGCAGCTGCCACCCTCGGCCCAACGCATCAGCTCGAGGAAGAGGTTCCACTTGTGGCGCGTGATCTCCGCGTCCGGCGCCGCGTCGCGCTCGAGCAGCGCGCGGCGCTGGGCGAGGTCGCCTGGCGACACGAGCAGCAGCCCGCAGGCGGGCTCGCCGTCGCGGCCCGCGCGCCCGACCTCCTGGTAGTACGCCTCGATCGAGCCCGGCGGTGCGAGGTGCGCCACCGCGCGCACGTCGGCGCGGTCGATGCCCATGCCGAAGGCGTTGGTCGCGACGACGACGTCGACGTCGCGGGCAGCGAAGCGGGTGCTGACGTCGTCCCGAACCGCCGGGGCGAGGCCGGCGTGATAGGCGGCGACCCGCCAGCCGGAGCGCGCCAGCCGGGACGCCTCCGCCTCGCTCCCGCGGCGGGTCGGGGCGTAGACGATCGCGGCGCCGCGAGGGTTCGCCGGGGCGCCCAGGGCCTCGGCCAGCAGGTCGTCCAGCGCACCCTCGCGCTCGCGCCGGCTCGCCACCTCCCGCGCGCGCAGCGCGAGGTTCGGTCGCGCGAAGCCGCGCACGATCTGCGGTGTCGCCGGATCGAGACCCAGCCGCTCGAGGATCTCGTCGCGCACGACCGGCGTCGCGGTGGCGGTGCAGGCCAGCACCCGCGCCCGTGGCAGCGACGCCACCAGTCGCGCCAGGCCGAGGTACTCGGGCCGGAAGTCGTGACCCCACTCGCTGATGCAGTGCGCCTCGTCGATGGCGAGCAGCGGGCAATCGATCCGCTGGAGCAGCGCCCGCAGCGACGGCGCGGCCAGGCGCTCGGGCGCCGCGTAGACCAGGTCGACCCGACCGCTCGCGATCTCGGCGGTGCGCCGTCGCAGCTCGTCTTCCTCCAGGGTCGAGGCGAGGAAGGTGGCGCGCACTCCCCGCGCCTGCAGCGCGCCGACCTGATCCTGCATCAGCGAGATCAGCGGAGAGATCACCAGGCTCGTGCCGGGCAGCAGCAGTGCGGGCAGCTGGTAGATCAGGCTCTTGCCGCCGCCGGTGGGTGCCACCAGCAGCAGGCGCCGCGCCGCGAGCAGGGTCTCGATGGCCTCGCGCTGGCCGCTGCGGAAGGCGTCGTAGCCGAGGCGCCGCAGCGCGGCTTCGAGGTCGTGCGCTTCGGGTGCCGGGTGGCTGCGAGTGGGCGGTGTCTCGGGCGGATGCGGCGGCAAGCGGGCTCCGCGAGGTCCCGATCAGCGCTTGCTCGTCGTCGAGCGCACGATGTAGTTGCCCCGGGCGTCGTCGAACTCGAGCTCGATGTAGCCCTGCTTCTGCAGGCTCTCGAGCAGATCCGCGAAGGAGCTGGCGCCGTAGTAGACCTCGTTGAAGCTCGGGTAGACCCGCCGGATGGTCTGCTTGACCATCGAGCCCCAGACGGTGTCGTAGTCGCGCTCGAGCGAGCGGACGATCTCCACCACCTTCTCGCCCGCATCATCGAGCTTCTGATCCTCGGGCTCCGCCGCCTTCTTGCGCCGGCGCTTCGGCTTCGCCTCGTCGGCGCGGATCAGGTCGTCGTAGTAGATGAACTCGTCGCAGCTCCCGATCAGCAGGTCGGAGGTCGAGGTCTTCACCCCCACGCCGATCACCCGCTTGTCGTTCTCCTTGAGCTTGCCCGCCAGCGGGGAGAAGTCGCTGTCGCCCGAGATCAGCGCGAACAGGTCGATGTGCCCCTTCTGGTAACAGAGGTCCAGCGCGTCGACGACCATGTGGATGTCCGCGCTGTTCTTGCCCGACGCCTTCGACTGCGGAATGTCGACCAGCTCGATGCCGTGCCCGTGGAACTCCCGGACGGCGTCGCGGTAGTTGCTCCAGTCGCAGTACGCGCGCTTGTACACGATGCGACCCTTCTCCAGCAGCCGGCGCAGCACCAGGTCGATCTGGAACTTTCCGGCTCGCATCTGCCGGACGCCGATCGCAAGGTTCTCGTAGTCGACGAAGACGGCGATGCGCGGCTCGTCTGCCAAGGGAAGCCCCCGCGGCGCGGTCGAGCGGCCGCGCTTCCGCGCCGCGCGTTGGGTGCGCGGCGACGACCCCGACTGGGGGCGTCAGTTCGATTCGGCCTCGGCGTCGCGATCGGTCGCGAAGCCGTAGCCCTCGAGGTCCTCGGCGGTGGCGACCTTCTCACCACCCTCCGACTCGCGCATCTCGCGCTTCTCGCGCTTCAGCGCGGCCTTCTCGGCCTTCTTCGCCTCTCGCTGTCGCTTCAGGACCGCGGTTCTGCTCTTTCTCGCCATGGAATTTTCTCTGGCTCTCGGATGCCCGGGGTCGGGCCGGAGGCGGGGGATGCCTGGGGGCGCCTATCGTACACGGAGTCGCATCACGCGGCACGCCCCCTGGGGAAAATTGCCCCTCAAGCGTCCGTCGGATCGTGGACCAGCGGCCGCGGCAGCGGCTCGCCCTCGCGCCGGGCGCGTCGGACCGCGCGGATCAGCTCCAGCGCGCGGGGCAGGAAGATCACCCCGATCAGCCCGTTCAACACCAGGAAGACCGCGTTGATCGCGAGCGCGTACGCGATCAGCGCGTCCCGAGGCCCGTGATCGGCGAACAGCGCGGCCCACGCCAGCTCCCGGGTCCCGAAGTTGCCAAGAGTCGGGATCAGGAACGACAGGTAGACGATCGGGATGTTGGCCGCGAGCGCCGTCCACGGGATCGCGACCCCGAACGCCCGGGACGCCTGCCACTGGATGCCCACGTCGAACACCGCCAGCGCGGCGAATCCCCACAGGAAGATCCGCAGCTCCCGCGGCGGGAAGCGATCGAGCCAGGCCACCACCCGGTCGATGCCGGGGAACGACACGCGTCCCGTGCGCGAGAGCCAGACGCCGAGCGCTCCGCAGATCACGATCGTCCACAGCAGCAGTGCGACCCCCGCGACGCTGCGGTGGGCGCCCACCCCCCCGGGCAGCAGCGGCAGCGCGAGCGTCATCTGCACCAGCATCACGAAGACGTGGGTCACCACCGGCACGAGTGCGCTGGCCACGACCGCGTCGATGCGTCCGCCCGCCAGGCGTACCACGCCGAGGAAATAGGCGGCATCCGCGACGTGGTTGCTGACCGTGCGGGCCAGCTCGGAGCCGCCCCGGATGGCGAACACCGAGCGGACCGGCACGTGCACCACGAAGCGCCGCAGGGCTGCGGCCGAGAGCCAGGTCCAGATCGCGAAGAACGCGAAGCGATCGAGGAAGGCGCAGGCCAGGAAGAGCGGGAGATCGGCGCGCTCGGTCGCTTCGCGCAGCCGCTGCCAGTCCGTCGCCCAGCCGAACACGTAGATCAGCAGGCCGGCGGAGATCAACCAGGGCAGCGCGCCTCGCAGGCGCCCCGCGCTCACGGTAGCGACGCGGCGCGGTGGCTTCGTTCGGCGACGAGCGCGGGTACGCGATGCTCGGGTAGCGCCCGATACAGACGGGTCTGCGTGACGGGTCCGAACTGGCCATCGGCCACCAGACCCTGCGAGCGCTGGAACTGCTCGAGGGCCGCGCGCGTCTCGGCGTCGAAGCGTCCGTCCGGAGCGCCGTCGTAGTACCCGAGCTCCGCCAGCCGCGTCTGCAGCCAGGCGACGGACGGGCCCGCGGCGCCCTCGGAGAGCAGGGAGGGCAGGCGCGCGGTGTCGCGCCAGACTGCGTAGCCCGGGCGCAGCCAGCGCCGTTCGAGCTCGGGGAGGCCGACCCGGACCAGCTGACCCGGCACCAGCGCCTCGAGGTCTGCGGCGTCGTCCGACAGGCGCCGCACCAGCGCGGTGCGCTCGCCGCCCTCGGCGGCGGCGAGCCGCAGGATCACCGGCAGATCGAGCTCGCGCATCCGCTCCAGCGACTCGAGCGCGAGGGTGCGCATGCCGCGCGCCTCGAGCTGGTCGAGCAGGCCGGAGAAGCTCGCCGCCCGCACGTCGGGCTCGGGCGTCCCCCAGGCTTCGAGCAGCGCGGCCAGCGTATCGCGGGTCGACAGCGCCGGATCGCGCAGCGAGAACAGGTCCTCGAGCGTCGAGTGCGCGGATGGGAGCTGCGCATCGGGCTCGTCCCGGGCTGGCGGCGGCGCGCTGCGGGCGGGGGCGGCGGGGGGCGTCGCCGGGGACGGAGGGGTGACCGGGG
>Ga0209536_100001528_pt1 | contig 38081 bp, 38 predicted proteins | sample DeeMarSeWOR28_12_FD_187461 | JGI IMG/M metagenome (GOLD analysis project Ga0209536, IMG submission 187461) | Marine sediment microbial communities from White Oak River estuary, North Carolina - WOR-2-8_12 (SPAdes) (version 2) | ecosystem: Environmental > Aquatic > Marine > Intertidal zone >... | reverse complement strand
GCCGACTATCCGATCTACGCCGCGGACGGATTGCATTGGCACAACGACTGGACGATCAACGGCAACAGTATTTCTGGCTCCGGCAATGCGTTGCAGCCTGACGGCGCTCTGGTCAACGCGAGCCAGAGCCTGCCACCCATCGTGCCCGCTACGTTCCCACCGAACACCAGCAATATCGATGTCGACACGAACAACATCAACCCGGTTCCTGCCGGCGCATACGACAAGGTGGACATGAAAGCCAACCTCTCGGTATTCAGCGGCGGTACCTACTACATCAAGCAACTAAAAGCCGGCAAGAACAAGGCGGCCCAGTTTGCCCCGGGTGACTATTTCATCGAGGAGATCGACTGGGATGACAACAACGACATCATCATTTCGCCGGACGGGGTGGTGCGCATATTCATCAGGGACCTGATGGACGTAAAGGACGACGCGGATTTCAACGTTGGAGGCGCGACCGAGAATCTGCAGATCTATGTCTACGACGGCGCAGAAGTCAGGTTTGACGACGATAACGTCGTGAACGGGCTGATTTACGGGGCGCCGAATACCAGGATTGAGATGAGGGACGATAACAGCCTGACCGGTGCCATTATTTCCGACGGCGAGGTCAGGATCCACAGGAGACTCAACGTGACCTATGACGCCGGCATGCAGGCGGCCATTGGATCGATCCAACTGTGCAACACGGCCACAGTAGACAATTTTCTGATCGAGATCGGCTCGGCGTCGGGCAGCACGTGCTCGCCGAAGAACATCACGATCACCGCGCGTGACAGCGGCAACATACCCATTCCGGACTACAGCGGAACGATCAGCATCACGACTTCGACCGGCCACGGCGACTGGACGAAACTGCCTGCCTTCGGTGGCACCCTGACCAATCCTCCGCCCGACGATGGCGCGGCCAGCTATGTTTACGACCCCGATGATGATGGCGTTGTGACATTGAGCCTGAGCAACACGCACGCTGACGACCTGACCATTTCGGTGGTCGATGCTGCCGTGCCGGCATCGGCGTCAACTTCGACGACGATCAATTTTCGGGACAACGCCTTCGTCATTTCGGCTATCGACAGCCTGGGCAATGTCGCGGTGGCGGGGCGCAATCATGCACTGCGTGCTGAGATGTGGCGGCGAGATCCGGTCGACGGCGATTGCGCGGTGGACGCGAACTACGATGGCAGCAAGAACCTCGACGCCTGGTATGTTGCCGATATCGACCACCCGGCGGGCGCCGGGGCACCGGCAATCAGCAGCGGCACGCCACCGGTAACATGCGGCGGGCCGCCGAGCCTCACACTGGGGACCGCAGTCCCGGCAACGAACCCTGGTGCGAATAACCTCGTCAACGTGCCCTTCGTAAACGGCGTCTGGGATTTTTGCCTTTCCACCACCGACGTAGGAAAGTTTGCGGTCAACCTGCGTGACGACACGCGTGGTCACGCCAGCGGAGTGGACATCAGCAGCGACTCGGATACGCTGACCGTGCGGCCGTTTGGCCTGGCCATTGTCGACGTGCGCAAGGGAGCGACCCCGAACCCCGCCGGAACCGCGACCGCTGGACTCGGGTTCGTTCCGGCCGGCGACACCGCCCAGGCCGCCGCCCGATACCAGGCGACGGTTGCCGCCTACGCCTGGCAGGCGGCGGACGATGTCGGTAATGACGGCATTCCGGATATCGGCGCAAACATCACGGATAACGCGCCGACCGCGCGATTCAACTGGCCCACCGCACTGTCCGCCGCCAATACGGCGCCGTTCTTCACACCCGCCACCGGCGTGACGGGTGTGCTCACCGGTACGATCTCGCTGACAGCGGGAAGCTATTCCCTTGGGCAGGCAACGGCCAACGATCTTGCCTACAGTGAAGTCGGCAGCATTCAGATGCGGGCGACCGTCGCGAGCTATCTCAACACCCCGGGCGTTGATCTTGTCGGCGTCAATGTCGACGCAGCAGGGCTGCCGACCCGGATCGGCCGTTTTTATCCGGACCACTTCACTTTGCTGGGCGGCAGCAGCGTCGCCGATGCCTGCCCCGGCGGCGCGTTTACCTACATGAGCCAGCCGCAACTTGGCGTCAGCTTTATCGTCGAGGCGCGCAATACCGCCGACGCGCGCACGAACAACTACGGGGCCGGCTATGCAGTTGGCGCGGTGACGATGGTCGCGGAGAACAACGACGATGGCGTAGACCGGAGCGCGCGCCTCAGCGTCCCCGGCTCAACCTGGGTAGCGGGCGCATACGACGTCAACACCGTGGCTGCGAGTTTCAGCCGGGCCGCGGCGCCGGACGGACCGTACGATCTGTTGCAACTCGGCGTGCAGGTGTCCGACCCCGATCTGGCCTTGCTGGCCGGACGGGACATGAATCCGGCAACGACGGGCGCGTGCGGCGGCGCGTGTACCGCCAAGGCGTTGAGCGGGTTCACCAGGATGCGGTTTGGCCGGTTGCGGATGTTCAACGTTTCAGGCACTTCCCGCCTTGGACTGCCGCTGCGCGTGCAGGCCCAGTACTACACGCCGACCGGATTCGTCATCAACGGCGACGACGATTGCACGGTGATCAATGGTTCTGATCTGGCGATGGCTTTCGTGGCGTCGACCAACCTCGCTGCCTGTGAGACCGCGGTTAGCCCGGGTGCTGCAGTCGCATTCTCGGGCGGGCAAGCCACCGGGTTGCAACTGGCGGCGCCGGGCGTCGGCAACGACGGCAGCGTCGACCTCAGGCTCAATCTCGGGACCGCCACCGGCACGACTTGTGCCGCGGTCGGTCCCGGTACCGCGCCCGCCACTTCATCCTCGCTCGGTTACCTGCGCGGGAACTGGGGAGGGGCCGCGGCCTGGGATCAAGACCCGGTAGCGAGGGCAACCTTCGGCGTGTATCGGAATGCAGCGGAATTCCTGTATCTGCAGGAGAACTACTGATACTGGAAAAAAGTCTTATTTCTTCATTGACGACAATAAGTTATTGAGTTAATTTCGTGTCATTTGACAAGTTGTGAAAAGTTTGTTCTCTCTGCACAAGCGGACTTCCGGAATGGGCACTGTTGCCGTGTGCTTTCGAGGCGGCCGCATCGACGTTGCCAGGATTCTCCGCACGAACGATGCGCTGCCGGTTCTCGAATTCTGCGGGTCCGAGCCCATTGACGACTCGGAGGCGGATGCACTCAGCCGGTTGCGGCGCAAGCATCGCCTCGACCGTGCCGAGTGCGTGACGCTGATTCCCGAAGGCGATTATCAACTCCAGGTGATGGATGCGCCCGAGGTGCCGGATGAAGAGCTGCGAGACGCGGTGCGCTGGCGGTTGAACGACGTGCTCGACTATCCTGCCGACACGGCGACCGTCGATGTCTTTTCCGTGCCGGGCGATCCCGGCTCGCCGACGCGAACCCGGTCGGTTTACGCCGTGGCGGCGCGCAACGAACTGATTGCCGAGCGCATGGAATCGTTTTCCGATGCCAGGCTTTCGCTCAGGGTGATCGACATTCCGGAAATGGCTCAGCGCAACATGGCGGCCATGTATGAAACGCCGGGGCGGGCACTGGCGCTGCTCAGTCTGTCTGCCGACAGGGGGCTGCTGACTTTCACCGCCGCAGGTGAGCTGTACCTGGCGCGTGGCATCGATATCGGGCTGGCGCAACTGGGGCACGCCGAAGGCGATTTGCGAAAGCAGTTGCTCGATCGCCTGGTACTCGAAGTGCAGCGATCGCTCGACCACTTTGACCGGCAATTCAGTTTCCTCACCCTGAGCAGGCTGGTCCTTGCCCCGTTGCCGGAAGATTCCGGGTTGGAGGCTTATCTCGCTGAAAATCTGTACGTTCCGGTTGAAGAGGCGCGGCTGCAGGACGCGATTGATATTTCCCGTGTTCCCGAGTTGACGTCGCGAACAATGCAAGCCGAGCGGTTTATGGTGCTTGGTGCCGCACTTCGAACGGAGGGCGGCGCGTGAGCCAGCAAATCAATCTCTACAATCCGGCGTTCGAGCACAAACGCGACCTGCTGTCGCTTTCAGGCGCGACCGCTGCATGGAGTCTTGCCGCGGGTTTGGTGATCGTAGTGATGCTGGTGATGTCGATGCGAACCAGCAACCTCGAGAGCGAACTGGCGCGGGCGTCGGCGGAGCGTGATGCCGCCCTGTCGGAAATGAACCGTCTGTCGGGGCAGCTGGCCAGTCGCAAATCGGATACCCGGCTGGCTGCAGAAGTGGCCCAGCTCGAGGCCGAGGTCTCCAGCCGCAAAGAGGTCATGTCAACATTGCAGGGCGGGGTCATCGGCGATACCACCGGGTTTTCGCAACATCTTTCCGCTTTTGCGCGTCAGTCGTTTTCGGGACTCTGGCTGACCGGGCTGAAAGTGTCCGGCGCCGGTCAGCACGTTGTGCTCGAAGGACGTGCGATTCGTCCGGAACTGGTGCCAAGCTACCTGCAGCGGCTCAATCGCGAAGAAGTCATGCAGGGGCATGCATTTGCCGAACTGGAAATGCGCCGGCCGGATTCAAAGAGCAACCCGGCGGGTGCGGATGCCGCATACATCGAATTTCGATTGTCAACGCTGCCGCTGGCAAGGGCATTCGATGCCGGGGACACCCCATGAAACAGTGGTGGCGCCGGATGGAGAAACGGTTCGGACTCCTCACCAGACGCGAGCGCGGAGTGTTGCTGGCGGGGGGGCTGGCCGTCATCCTTATTTTGGGTTATTCGGGTTTCGATTCGTCGCTTGCCCGGCAGCGCGTACTTGCCGCGCAACTGAGCGAAGTGAGTGCTGCGACCGCGATGTCACGAGCGCAAGGGCAATCGGTGACCATCCAGCTATCGCGGGATCCGGATGAGCAGGCCCGGGCGCGCATCGCGAGGCTCTCCGAGCAGGTGCGCAGCCTGGAAGAGCAGATGCAGGCAATCAACCGTGGCCTCGTGCCGCCGCAGCAGATGGCGCAGATACTGGAGAAGATGCTTACCCGTGACACGCGGGTGAAGCTGGTGAGTCTCAAGACCTTGCCCGTGTCGGATCTCATCGAGCGAAAAGACGACAAACGGGAGGCCGGCAAGGCCAACGTCTACAAACACGGCATGGAGGTCACGTTGCAGGGCCGTTACCTCGACATGCTGGGTTATCTCGATCGTCTGGAGGCGCTGCCCTGGCAAATGTTCTGGTCCGAGGCGAAAATGGATGCACGACAGTATCCGGCGGTGCGTATCACGGTCACCGTGTTCACGCTGTCTCTGGACAGAGACTGGCTGGTGGTGTGATGAGGCCAGTCATTGCTCTCATTTCTGGTCTGTTAATTGCGTCTGTGCCTGTCATGGCCGTTGCACAGCAGTTGCGCGATCCGACACGCCCGCCCCTGGAGGCCTCGTCGAAGCCGGCAGCTGCGAAGAGTCACTCACGCGGCGGCCTGGTATTGCAAACCGTATTGATCTCGCCGGAGCGAAAGACCGCCGTCATCAGCGGTCGCGTCATGTCGCTCGGCGATACGGTATCCGGCTTTCGTCTGGTGGATATACGCGAAGGCGAAGTCGTAATGAAGGGTTCGAAGGAAACGCGCACTCTGCGACTCTATCCCGAAGTGAGCAAGGTCGAGGTAACGGCGACATTGTCTGAACGGAAGAAGGGCCACGAATGAGGCAGTCGAGAAGAAAATCACCTGACCATTCCAGGGCAGTCGTGTCGACGCCCTGGCATGTCGCCGGGCGGTTGCTTTCGCTGCTGCTGGTGGCCGCGATCAGCTCGTGCGCATCGATTCAGCCGCCGCCACTTGAGTTTGAAACGGCGAAATCGGAAATGGACAAGGCTGTAAGGGCGACTGCCGCGGTACCGGAAGCGTCGGCGGTCAGCGATGCGCTGTTGCCGCCTATCAGTGTTGAAATGCCGCAAGTCGATGGGCGGCCCATCGAGCCCCGTTTCGATTTGCAGGTCAGCAAGGCGCCCGCGAATCAGGTGTTCCTGGCGATCGCTGACGGCACCCGCTACAGCATGGTGGTTCACCCCGAGGTGAAGGATCCGATTTCGATTGACCTTAAGGATGTCACGGTAGTCGAAGCGCTGGAAACGATCCGCGAGGTCTACGGATACGAATACGGAATCAAGGGAACGCGGATCATGATCAAGCCTATCGGGCTGCAAACCCGCGTCTTCCAGGTGAACTACCTGGTTTCGAAACGCAAGGGTGAAACCGAGGTGCGGATCAGTTCCGGTGCGATTTCCGACACAGCAACGCCCGGAACACAGGGCGCCACCACGGTACCAGCGGTGTCCGGCACATCCACCAGCAGGGCACTGGAAAGCAGCCGGGTGAAAACATCCTCCGACAATGACCTATGGAGCGAGATCGCGACCGCAGTGAGGGTGATGATCGGTTCCGAAGGCGGGCGAAACGTCGTCGTCAGTCCGCAGGCCGGCGTAATCGTCGTGCGGGCGTTTCCGTCGGAGTTGCGCGACGTGGCCAAGTTGCTCGAAACCATGTCGGTGGTCGTGGAGCGTCAGGTGATGCTCGAAGCGAAAATCATCGACGTGCGCCTCAGAGACGGTTCGCAGACCGGGGTGAACTGGGCCGCATTCGATAGCGGCAGCAACAGCAGGTTTGCCGGTGGAATAGTGTCCCCGGGTTCCTCGCTCTCGCCCACGGGTACCTTGAGCGGATTCACGGCGCGTAACGACGACGGGACTATCAAACCAAATTCGAATCTCGATTCATTGCCGGGCGCGGTTTCGGGATTCATAGAGGCTGGCGCGGGAACTCCCGGTACCCTGTTGGGACTGGCCTTCCAGACCAGCAACTTTGCCGCGCTGATCTCGTTTCTCGAGACGCAGGGCGACTTGTCGGTGCTATCGAGTCCGCGCATTGCGACGCTGAACAACCAGAAGGCTGTGCTCAAGGTCGGCACGGACGAGTTTTTCGTGACCAACGTCACGTCGAATATCACGTTTACCGGGGCGACCAGCACGCAGTCGCCGACGATCACCACCCAGCCGTTCTTTTCCGGCGTCGCGCTCGACGTGACGCCGCAGATCGACGATAACGACATCATTACGCTGCATATCCATCCGTCTGTGAGCCGCGTGACCGAAGTGACCAAGGATCTCGATCTTGGCAGCGCGGGTCAGTTCAGATTGCCTCTGGCGTCGAGCGAAATCAGCGAATCGGACACGATCGTCCGCGTCACCAATGGCCAGATTGTCGCCATTGGCGGGGTGATGAAACAATTGGAAGCGCGTAACCGCCGCCAGGTGCCAGGACTTGGTGATGTGCCAGTGGTTGGCAGCGCGTTTGGAAATTCGCAGGGCTTGTCCGACAAGAGTGAACTGGTGATTCTGGTCAAGCCAACGATCATCAAGAGTTCGGCCGACTGGATGGAGGACCTTCAGGATACGCGTGAGCGGATAAACCAGTTCCCGCGAGACCGCGCGTCTTCAGCAGAGCCGGCCGATGCGCGATGACGACCCGCGCCGCGCGGGATTGAGCATGGCGGGAAACTAGGGGATGTACCGAGGGCATTTTGGCTTGCGGGAACCGCCATTCGGTTTGACCCCCGACACCGCGTTCACATTCTCGGCTTCATCCCATCAGGAAGCACTCAACGTGTTGCTCGTGGCGAGCACATCCGGCGAGGGCTTTATCAAGATAACGGGCGATGTCGGCATGGGCAAGACCCTGCTCTGTCGTCGATTTCTCTCGACTCTGGGCGACGATTACGTCGCAGCGTACATTCCCAATCCAATGCTCGATTTTCGCGGGTTGCTGCTCGCTCTCGCGGAGGAACTGGGTACGCCTGTCGATCGTGAAGCCGACCGCCACGCGCTCATCAAGGCGGTCAATCATGCCTTGCTCGGCTTCGCACGAAAGGGCAGGAAGGTCATCGTGATTCTCGATGAAGCGCAGGCCATGCCGATCGAGACGCTCGAGGCCCTGCGCCTGCTTTCGAATCTGGAGACCGAAAAGCGCAAACTCGTCCAGGTGGTGCTGTTCGGCCAGCCGGAGCTGGATCAAACACTCGCCGAGGCCCCGATTCGCCAACTCAATCAGCGCATCACTTTTCATTATCAACTCGGCGGCCTGTCGAGGGATGAAACCGAGCAGTATGTTTCGCATCGCCTGAAAGTGGCAGGATATGCCGGAGACCGGTTGTTCGCTCCAGGGTCCATTGCCGCACTCTACAAGCATGCCGGAGGCGTGCCGAGACTGGTCAATGTCATCGCGCACAAGGCGCTTCTTGCGGCGTATGGCGAGGGCGCGCCGCAGGTATCACGCAAACATGTGGTGCGCGCGGCGCAGGACACGCCGGCGGCGGTTCACCGGGTGCGATCGTTTCGGCCAGCTCTGGCGCTGGCTGCGGCCGCAGTGTTTGGTGTCGCGGTCTGGTTGTTCGTCGTATGAGTCTCATCAACCGGGTGCTGCAGGATCTCGAGGCGCGTCGCGCGTCGCCGCCGGCGGATGTTCCGCTTCCCGGGCAAGTGCGCGCGGTTACCGCCGCACAAGCGCGAAGTTACCGTGGGCCGGCGGTTCTGATACTCGGGTTGGTCATCGTCATCGGCGCCATTGCTTTTGCGTTGACCGGCAATCCGTCGCTCATCGCGAAACTGAAATCGTCCCCTCCCGATATTTCACCTTTGCAGCCTGCAGGAACACTCGCGCAGGCATCCCTTGAAACGCCGGATTTGAGCGAGTCGGTGCAGGCGCAGGTCGAGGCAGCGCTGATGATGCCGGTGTTCCAGTTATCAGAAGAACTGTCGATCGTGCCCCAGGCGCGCCGCGCGACGGCCGGGACGGCCGCCGTCGCAAATGGTGGCGCGACAGCGCCAGCGGCCGCCGGAGCGAACAGCCGTGTACCCGCATCCGGGCAGCGGCCTGAGCGGCAACCCGGGGTGATTGCCGCGGCGGCGAGTGAGCGCAGTGAACGGGGCGATACGCAAAGCAAGGCGGCTGCCGGGGCAACACCGGTCCGGCAGGAGACGCCGGTCTCGAAAGCGGGCGCGGTAGAAGGAGCCGTCGCCGTTGACGGGCCGGCGGACGATGATCTGGAGCAGGTTGTCATTCCCGCAGATGTCCCTGGCGGCCCGATCGAGAAACAGGCGCGCCAGCTGACTTCATTCGAGCGCGCTGAAAATTTGTTTCGGCTCGGTGTAGCCAGTCTTCGCCGCGGGCGTATGGCCGACGCCGAAACGCAGTTTCGGGCTGCGATCAGTGAAGACCGGTCACACGACGCGGCGCAGCAAGCGCTGGTGGGCATTCTGATCGATGCGGGCCGGATGGAGGACGCAGAGGCGGTATTGGCCGAATCGTTGAGCGCCAATCCGCGGCAACCGAAGCAGGCGATGATATTGGCGCGCTTGCAGGTTGCGCGCGGCGATCTGGAAATGGCGATGCGAACGCTCGAGGACACCCGAACCTATGCCGGAACCGATGCGGTGTATTTGTCGTTTTTGGCAGCGGTTCTGCAGAGGGCGGGGCAGCACGAGGAAGCCGCCGTTCAGTATCGAAATGCGCTTGCCTTCATGCCGCGCAATGCCATCTGGCTTATGGGCCTGGGTATCAGCCTGCGCGCACTCGGCAATGAAGGCGAGGCGTTGCAGGCATTCGACGAAGCGACCGCTATCGGCACGCTTGAACCCGGTCTGCAGGCATTTGTCGACCAACAGCGCGCGCAACTGGGCAGGGCCGTCAACTAACTGTTGTCAGCGCTGAGCAGGCGTTCTCGCCGCAATCCAGCCGATGACCTTGTCGGCACCGGCACTTTTCAGCGTCCTTGCCAGTTCGTTTAGCGTAGCGCCTGTCGTAATCACGTCATCGACCACGGCAATCGTTTTTCCGTCGAGGTCAGACTCGCAGTCGAATGCACCCCGCACGTTTCTGGCGCGATCACGCCAGGGCAAGGCAGTCTGTGACTGCCTCGCGACGCTGCGGCGCACGATCCGCTCGCAGATACGAATACCGAAGCCGGAACAAGCATGGCGGGCGATTTCGGAAGCCTGGTTGAAGCCACGCTCGCGCAGCCGGGATACGGCGATTGGCATCGGCAGTACGATATCCGGATACGGTTCCTGTTCGAGGCGTCTCGCGAGCGGATATGCCAGTGCGCGGGCCGCCGCGAGCTTGCGCGAATACTTCAGGTCCGCGATCAGGAAATCCACCGGGGACACATAGTCGAGTGCAACCACGACCCGGTCATACGCCGGAGGATGCTTCAGGCAGCGTCCGCACTGCGTGGCGCCGGGCGTCGATACGGCGCAGACAGGGCAGCGCTCACCGATGGCGAAGGGCAGCGAGTCAAAGCAGCCCTGACAGAGTCCGGATTCGCCGGACGAGGCACCGCACAGCAAGCAGGCGCCCGAGCTAAGCATGCCGAACGGCGGGCCAACCGGCGAGCGCAGAAAATACCGGGGCCGGTACGGGGCCCGGAGGTGTTGTCCTGCAGATCAGCGAGGCTACCGTATCGCCACCGCTATCAGCACCTATAATACGCATGCTATCCCCTATCGACGGAACTCATTGTAATGAACACAGCCGCGACACAGCCGCAACGATCCATGCAAGAGCATGCCGGTGGAACTCATTGGACGCCAGGCGCGGTAATGGGCCTGCTTGAACTGCCGTTCAGCGACCTTGTTTACAAGGCGCAGGAGATTCATCGCGCGAATTTCAAGCCCAACGCGGTTCAGTTATCGACGCTGCTCTCGGTAAAGACCGGCGGTTGTCCCGAAGACTGCGGTTATTGCCCGCAGGCCTCCCGGTATCACACCGGAGTGGATAACGAGGCGTTGATGAACGTTGACGAGGTGGTTGCCGCAGCCAGGGCGGCGAAGGAAGTCGGCGCCACGCGTTTCTGCATGGGCGCAGCCTGGCGGGGACCGAAGCAGCGCGACCTCGCCAAGGTGGTGGAAATGATCAGCGCGGTGAAGTCTCTCGGGCTGGAAACCTGCGCCACACTGGGGATGCTCAAGGAGGGGCAGGCGGAACAGCTGAAGTTGGCTGGTCTCGATTACTACAATCACAATATCGACACTGGCGCAGAGCACTACGGTCAGATCATATCCACGCGAAATCAGGAAGATCGCTTCGAGACTTTGAGGCGAGTTCGCGAAGCCGGTGTAAACGTGTGCTGTGGCGGTATCGTCGGCATGGGTGAGTCGCGCGAAATACGGGCTGAGCTTATTTCAATGCTCGCAAACATGGATCCGTACCCGGAGAGCGTGCCGATCAACAACCTTGTTCAGGTCGAGGGCACCCCGCTTTTCGGCGTCAATGCGCTCGACCCGTTCGAGTTTGTGCGTACCATTGCCTGTGCCCGGGTGACCATGCCGCGAGCGATGGTGCGCCTGTCCGCCGGGCGGGAGAAAATGTCCGACGAACTTCAGGCGCTGTGTTTCATGGCCGGCGCAAACTCGATTTTTTACGGCGACAGACTCCTCACCACCGGCAACCCGCAAGCGGAGTCCGATCGCTCCCTGTTCGACAGGCTTGGCATCGAGCCGTCAAGCAGCGATCAGTTGCGTACCGGCTAGATGCGGGCCTCGGTCTCCGCGGGTGCCGGCGTATCCGATTCGGGTGCGGCTGGCGCGGATGCACCGGGCAGTTCAATGTGCGCAAGCTCGTTAGTGTCCAGGCGATTGCTGCGTGAATTGACTTTGGCCGCAGCAAAATAACCCGTGGTACGGCCGAAATTGCGTCGCTCGTTCGATCGGGCCGCCACCAACTACGATGCCGTTGCGGCGTTCCCGCAAGAGATCGCGAAGCGAATGGTCGAACGCCTGTCCCTGGTGCAACTGCCGGCACGAATGATACTGGACGCGGGCTGCGGCACCGGTGGTGCAGCGTCATTGTTGCAGCAAAGATTCGCCGGCGCCGGGATTGTCCAGCTCGACGCTTCCGAAAGGATGCTGGCCCGGCGCACGACACGGCGCTGGCCGGGCTGGCTGCGAATGGGCGGGCGCGATGCGCGCCATGCGGTGTGTGCGGATTTCCAGATGTTGCCGCTGGCCACCGGCAGGTTTGATCTGGTCTGGTCCAACCTGGCACTGCACTGGGCCGAAGACCTCCCGGCGGCGCTGGCCGAGGCAAGCCGGGTGTTGCGCCCGGGCGGGTTATTGATGTTCTCCGTGTTCGGCCCGGATACGTTGCGCGAACTCAGGTTCGCTAGCCCCGACGGACTATTCCGCGTCAACCAACACGTCGACATGCACGATATCGGCGACATGCTGGTGCAATGCGGTTATACCGACCCTGTCATGGATATGGAGAGGGTCACGCTGACCTATGTCGATCTTGTTGCGCTGTTGCGCGATTTGAGGGCCCACGGCTCAACTGCGTTTGCGGCCGACGGTCCGCCGGGCTTGCGCGCCCGTACGTGTTTACTGCGCACGGTCTCACAATACGAGCAGTTGCGGGACCAAGACGGGCGGCTGCCGGCGACTTTTGAAGTGATTTACGGGCACGCCTGGAAGCCGGAATCGAGGCTGTCACCGAAGGGCAGGGCCGTGATAGACATCCGGCCAGCCAGGGCGTAGGCAAAGGCGACTGTCCGGCATGTGGCAGGACGACCACGGGGAGCATTCCGGGCCGCTGTTGCAATTCCTTGCTGAGGTTGATTCGCGTTCAGCCGTTGGCTTCAGCTGCCGGTCTCTTCTTGCTGATTTTGCTGCTGTTTCCTTGCCTCGTTTCAGTTCGCTATGGTACATTTCCTCGCCGCCGGATCAATCATGGATAGCTTGAACATGCCGCCGCTGGAGTCGGGAGAAAAGGTCCAGTTTGGAATCGTGTCCCGTCGCCACAATTCGAGTTCGCCGCATGTCAGGCTGCTTGTTTTCGGCTCGCTCGGGATGTTCACGCTGGCGATCGGCCTGGCGTTTGCGTTGATTGGCGCGTGGCCGGTTGCGCCATTCGCCGGATTGGAGTGTCTGGCCCTCTTTATCGCCTATAGCTGGCTAAGGCGCCATGATGAGGACTATGAGTTGATCACGATCGAGGGCAACGACGTAATCGTGGAAACGAGGAACGGCAGCAAGCGGGAAAGAGTGCCGATGAGCCGGTTCTGGGCCCAGGTGGTGGTTGAAGACGTGACGGGCGGCAGGAAGCGGGTTTTTCTGCGGGCTCACGGACGGCAAATCGAATTTGGTAGACTGCTTTCCGACGAGGCAAAACTGTCCGTGGCCAAGCGGCTGCGCGCGAAACTAACCGCGTTGGTTTGATCAATAACGACATTAAAAGCACTTTCGGGGGGAGTATGAGGTTGAAAGCCTTTTCGCGTCTTCTTTTTCTGGCGACAGCAATGCTGATGGCTGGCCTGGCCTCGGCGGAATACCAACTGAATCTCAAGCCGGCGAAAACCGCGCTTGGTGAAGCGGTCTACGACCTGCACACGCTGGTAATGATCATCATTACCGTCATTTTCATTGGCGTGTTCGGTTTCATGTTCTATGCGATTTTCAAGCACCGCAAGTCGGTTGGTCACCAGGCTGCGCATTTCCACGAAAACACCACGGTGGAGATCGTCTGGACGGTCATTCCCGTTTTTATCCTGATCGGGCTGGCCTGGCCGGCCACCAAGGCCTTGCTGGAAATGCGGGACACGTCGGCGCCGGACATGACCATCAAGGTCACCGGATACCAGTGGAAGTGGGGTTACGAGTATCTTGACGATGACGTCAAGTTCTACAGCTCGCTGGCGACGCCGCGTGACCAGATACAGGGTGACGCCGAAAAAGGTGAGCACTATCTGCTCGAGGTCGATAAGCCCCTGGTAGTGCCCGTTGGCAAGAAAGTCCGGATCCTGACAACCGCCAATGACGTCTTGCACGCCTGGTATGTCCCGGAGCTTGCTGTCAAGCAGGATGCCATTCCCGGATTCATTCGGGACACATGGTTCCAGGCCGAAGAGACCGGCACATTCCGTGGACAGTGCGCGGAGCTGTGCGGCAAGGAACACGGGTTCATGCCGATCGTGGTCAACGTTGTCAGCGAAGACGACTACAAGATCTGGGTGGCTGAACAAAAGTCGGCTGGTGGTGCGGCGGCCTACGATCCCGGCAAAACATACTCGGTCGCGGAGCTGACATCGGCTGGCGAAGCCGTATATAAAGCCCACTGTGTCGCCTGTCATCAACCGAACGGCAGCGGCATGCCGCCTACCTTCCCGGCGCTGACTGGCGGAATGATCTCGACAGGGCCGATTGCCAATCATCTCGATATCGTTCTGAACGGCAGCAAGAAGAATCCGATGATGGCGGCTTTCGGAGCCCAACTAAGCGATATGGAAATCGCCGCGGTTGTTACCTACGAGCGCAATGCGCTGGGTAATTCCCTGGGCGATTCGTTGCAGCCCGGTGAAGTGGCGGCAGCGCGCAAATAATTCAGTCTCGAACATAGAAGACATTTAGAGGTTCGGAAGGAGAGGCAAATGGAAGCGGTACACGAACACGACCACAGTCATGATCACCCGACTGGGCTGATGCGCTGGGTGACAACGACTAACCACAAGGACATCGGCACGATGTACCTGTGGTTCAGCTTCGCGATGTTCATGGTTGGCGGTGTCATGGCTTTGATTATCCGCACCGAGCTTTTCCAGCCCGGTTTGCAGGTCGTCCAACCCGAGTTCTTCAATCAGATGACTACGCTGCACGGTCTCATCATGGTGTTTGGCGCGATCATGCCGGCTTTTGTCGGTTTCGCGAACTGGCAGATTCCCATGATGATCGGCGCGCCGGACATGGCTTTCCCGCGCATGAACAACTGGAGTTTCTGGTTGTTGCCGCCCGCCGGCACGCTGCTGGTGCTTTCAATGTTCGTTCCGGGCGGTAGTGCAGGCGTCGGCTGGACGATGTATGCGCCGCTCACCGTGCAGCAGGGCATGGGGATGGATCTTGTCATCTTCGCCGTTCACATTCTCGGCATGTCCTCCATCATGGGATCAATCAATATCGTCACGACCATCCTGAACTTGCGGGCACCGGGCATGACGATGATGAAGATGCCGTTGTTCGTGTGGACCTGGCTGATCACGGCGTATCTGTTGATTGCCGCCATGCCGGTGCTTGCTGGCGCGGTGACGATGACGCTTACCGACCGGCACTTCGGGACACATTTCTTCAATGCAGCCGGTGGCGGTGACCCGGTGCTGTTCCAGCACATCTTCTGGTTCTTCGGTCACCCTGAGGTTTACATCATCGCGATCCCGGCCTTCGGCGTTATTTCGCAGGTGATCCCGGCATTTTCGCGCAAGCCCTTGTTCGGTTATGCGTCAATGGTCTATGCGACCGCATCGATCGCCATTCTGTCCTTCCTGGTCTGGGCGCACCACATGTACACCGTGGGGATGCCCGTGGAGGCTCAGCTCTACTACATGTTCGCCACCATGCTGATTGCGGTGCCGACCGGGGTGAAAGTGTTCAACTGGGTCGCGACGATGTGGAAAGGCTCGATGACCTTCGAGACGCCAATGTTGTTCGCCATCGGCTTCCTGTTCCTGTTCACGCTTGGCGGGTTCACCGGCCTGGTGCTTGCGCTGACGCCGGTAGACGTGCAACTCCACGACACTTATTACGTAGTGGCGCATTTTCACTATGTGATGGTGGCCGGCGCCTTGTTCTCTGCTTTCGCCGGAGTTTATTTCTGGCTGCCGAAGTGGATCGGCAAGATGTACGACGAGACGCTCGGCAAATGGCACTTCTGGTTGTCGATCATCTTCTTCAACCTCACGTTCTTCGTTCAGCACTTCCTCGGGTTGGCCGGCATGCCGCGCCGGATTCCGGACTACTCATTGCAGTTTGCTGACTTCAACATGATTTCATCCATCGGAGCATTTGGCTTTGGATTGTCGCAACTGCTGTTCCTGTACATTTTGATCAAGGCTATACGCAGCGGCGAGAAAGCACCGGAGAAGCCATGGGACGGAGCAGATACATTGGAGTGGACGCATCTGCCTACGCCCGCCCCGTACCATAGTTTCGAGACGCCGCCGACGGTTAAGTGAGGGGACAGAATATCGCGGGGGCTGCGGCGGGCTCAGGATGGCTGGCCCGTCCTGGCTCCCCCGATATGCGGCTGATGACCAATTCGCAATCTGATCAGAAAGAGAAGAGGAACTTGAAAACCGGAATCGTGCTCGCGACGATCGCGGCTGCATTCTTTTTCGGGTTCCTGCTACGACGGCTGTTGTTCCAATGAGCCAATCAGTTCTAAAGCGCAACCGTGAAACGCTTCGCAAGCTTGTTGTGGTGGCGTTGTTGATGTTCGGTTTTGGTTATGCGTTGGTCCCCCTCTACGAGAAAATTTGTGAGGTCACCGGCATCAACCAGGTGGTGAAACCCGACACAGTAGTCAACACCCAGGTCGACAAGTCGCGAACGATCGTCATGGAGTTCGACGCCAACGCGCGTGGCGACATCGCCTGGGAACTCATTCCGCGGGAGCGCAAGCGCACGGTTCACCCCGGAGAACTGGTGCACGTTGTCTTCGATTTGAAGAATACGACGGATGTTTCCGTACAGGCACAGGCGATTCCGAGTTTTGGGCCGCAACGTGCCGGACTTCACGTCAAGAAACTCGAGTGTTTCTGTTTTACCCAACAGGAAATCCGGGCGGGAGAGAGCCGTGAGTTGCCTGTTGTTCTGGTCGTTGAGCCGACGATCCCGCAGGATGTGCACACGGTGACCTTGTCCTACACCATGTTCGAAGTGGGTGGGACCCAGGAACCCAAGACGGCGATGCGCCCGACTGGGGGTAATGGATGATGGCGGCCGGGCACAAGACACAGGATAGCGCCGGGGCATTGCGCGCGTTTCGGGCGGTGATCTCGGCGTTTACGGGAATTGGCAGGGGCAAGGCGCTGCATGATGACCTTGCATCGCTCCGCCCCTGGCAGGTTATCGCCGCCGGACTGATTTGCGCGGCTGTTTTTGTAGCAGTGATCGTCACGCTGGTGCGCAACATCGCTACGTGAATAACATCAAAATAAACCAACGAGACTTTACAGAGGAGTAAGTCTATGAGCACGCAACCGGGCGGTTACTATCTGCCATCTCCATCGCACTGGCCAATTTTCGGTTCGATTGCGTTGTTTCTGATGGCGTTTGGCGGAGTGCTGATGATGAACGGAGCTGGCGGCGGGACGGCCACTCTGGTCGTCGGCGTCCTGGTAATGATTTACATGCTGGTCGGCTGGTTCGGCACCGTCATCGGCGAGAGCGAAAGTGGCAAGTACAACAAGCAGGTGGACGTGTCTTTCCGCTGGGGGATGAGCTGGTTCATCTTTTCGGAAGTGATGTTCTTCGCCGCGTTCTTCGGCGCCTTGTTCTATATGCGTGTGCTGTCGGTGCCGTGGTTGGCGGACGCCGATACTGCAGCGCTATTGTGGCCGGGCTTTACCGCGGAGTGGCCGGCATCGGGCCCTGCCATTGCGGAGCAGTTCACGCCAATGGGCGCGTGGGGCTTGCCCGCAATCAACACCGCGATCCTGCTGACCTCGGGCGTGACGATCACGATTGCCCACTGGGCTTTGAAAGAGAACAAGCGTTCCACGCTGAACTGGTTCATGTTCCTTACGATTGCGCTTGGACTGACCTTTATTGCCGTGCAAGCCTATGAGTACGGGCACGCGTACAAGGACCTGAACCTGACGCTCGAGAGCGGCGCCTATGGCGCGACTTTCTTTATGTTGACCGGTTTCCATGGCTTCCACGTTACAGTCGGTACGATCATGTTGATCGTGATCTGGCTGAGGTGTCTGAAAGGGCATTTCAAACCCGAAAATCATTTCGGTTTTGAAGGCGTCGCCTGGTATTGGCACTTTGTCGATGTTGTCTGGCTTGGACTGTTTGTGTTCGTCTACTGGTTATAGATCGCGGGCCTATCGACAAACAACGATCTTTAGAGATGAAAAGTCCCGCGCCAGCGGGGCAAAGGGCCGCCGCCGGCTGGAAAGCCGCGCGGCGACTTTTTTTATAGGCCTTGCTGAGGGATCAGGCCGAAGTAATAGCCGAGCATGAGTAGAACGAACAGCGTTACGGATAGCCCGATACGCACGGTCAGGGCTTTCACGGTGCGGTCGGAGTTGCCCTTGTCGCGCACGAGGTATAACAGCGCGGAGGCGAGGCTGCCGACGATCACCAGCAGAAAAAGGACGATGATAATTTTCATAAGTGCTTACCTTGCAACAAGTTTAGTGGATAGCTGTGCTGCCCGCCAGCGTTCGAGTGCGCAATTGCGTTTTCAGCGAGCATGAAGCGCAAGCTGCGCTACCCGGGTTGGGTGCCAACCTGTGCTGCGATCCTGGGCCTTGCGCTGACGCTGTCTGCATCGTATTGGCAGTTCGGGCGTGCCAGAGAAAAATCCGCCTTGCGGCAGCAGTATCTGGTGCGACAGGCAATGCCCCCGCTCGATCTGCGTAACGATGTTCCATCGCTCGATGCCGTTTCCTATCGGAAGGTCCGCGTTGCAGGAAAGTTTGTCGCTGACAAGGCGATCTTGCTCGACAACAAGCTGCGTGCCGGGGCGGCCGGCTACGAGATCGTTGCCCCGCTGCAAATTTCGGGCAGCGACCGGTACATTCTGATCAATCGCGGTTGGGTGGTTCGCGGCCGCGAGCGGTCTGACTTGCCGGTGGTCGATTTCCCCCGGGGGGAGGTTACTATTGCCGGCACCGCAATTGTTCCCGGCCCGGGCGCACTCGAGTTGTCTGACGAAACCGTCGAGGGACGCGTCTGGCAGAATTTGAATCTGCCGCGCTACAGTGAGCGGCAGCAGATGAACGTGCTGGGTTTTGTCGTGAATGACGAGTCGGAACAAGCTGATGGACTAGACCGCACGCGCGCGGAACCCGGTTTCGGTATTCAGACACACCAGTCTTATGCCGTGCAGTGGCTGTTGTTCGCCACATTGATCATCTTCTTTTACTTTTACTATGGATTCTTCCGGAAAAAATCAGGCGACGAAAAGTAACCTGACGGTATGGCTGATTCTTGCCGTGTGTGTCGTGCCGATCATTGCATCCACAGCGTTGTACTATTTGTGGACACCGTCACGCTACGTGAATCATGGAGAGCTGCTTGATCCGGTTCCGCTGGCTGGCGTTGCGTTCACCCGGACGGGGGGCGATCAGTTCGATTTCAATGAACTGAACGGCCGTTGGGTGTTCTTGTCTATCGACGATGGCGCTTGCAACGACTACTGTGAGAAAAAGCTGTACCTGATGCGCCAGATCCGGCTCACTCAGGGCAAGGACGCCGACCGCATCGAACGTGTCTGGCTGGTTCGTGACGGGCAGCGGCCTTCGGTGGAGGCGCTTACAGAGTACGAAGGCACCCATGCGATCGTGCTTGTGAGAAACGAGGGTTTGAACCGGTTTCCGGCAGATGGCAAGCGCACCGACTATATTTACCTCATCGATCCGCTCGGTAATCTGATGATGCGCTACCCCCCTGATGCCGATCCCAGCCGGATGAAGAAGGACATCGCGAAACTTCTGCGTATTTCCAGCGGCTGGCGTCAGATCGGGCGCTGAAGAGATGCGCCGATGACCAATCCAATCTGGCAGTTTTCCTTGCAGACGTTGCATGCATTGATCTGGGGCGGCGCCCTGGTTGCCGTGCTGTTCGTGTGTGTACGCGCAGTCAGTTTCAGGAAACTGGTCTACGCGACGACGTTACTGACGTTTGTGCTGGTGGCCCTGGGCGCCTATGTTCGTCTGACCGACGCCGGGCTCGGGTGTCCCGACTGGCCAGGGTGTTACGGCAAATTGTCGCCTTTTCATGCGGAATCTGAGATTGATGACGCACAGAGACTTTCGCCCGCGGGCCCCGTTTCGGCTACGAAAGCGTGGAACGAAATGCTGCACCGTTACCTGGCGTCTCTGGTTGGCGTGATGATCGTCGCGATCGTGGCGCAGGCGTTCCTGAATCGCCGGCGATCCAGGGCTGACCCGGACGATCCTGGACAGGCGACTGGCCTGCCGCTGTTGCTTCTTGCATTCGTTGTAATGCAGGGTTTGTTCGGAAAGTGGACCGTCACCCTGCTTCTCAAGCCGGCGATTGTCACCCTGCATCTGCTCGGTGGAATGCTCATTCTGGGAATGCTTACGTGGTTGAGCGCGCGGCAGCTACGACTCCCGGGTGCACGCCGCCCTGCCGAAGCCCGTCTACTGAGGCCATGGGCAGTATTGGCAATGTTGCTCGTTGTTGCGCAGATCGCGCTGGGGGGCTGGGTCAGCACCAACTACGCTGCGCTCGCGTGCATTGATTTTCCAACTTGCCACGGCAAGTGGTTGCCTGAAATGGACTTCAGCCACGGATTCCAGTTGCGGCGCGAACTGGGAATGACGGCACAGGGCGAACCACTGTCGAACGCGGCGCTCAACGCGATACATTGGACGCACCGCGTTGGCGCCCTCGTGCTCACTGTCTATTTGGGGCTCATGATTTACGCAGCCGCCACAATGGCGGGACTTCGCCGCTATGCTTGGGTGCTGGGTAGCGCCTTGGTGTTACAGGTCGGCCTTGGCATATCAAATGTGCTTGCGATGTTACCCCTCGCGCTCGCCGTAGCCCATAATGCCGGGGCGGCGCTGTTGCTGATGATGGTCGTGGTGCTAAACTTTGTGCTCCGTCAGGAAACGGCCGGGTAAATGTCAGTATCCACGCACCCCTCGCAATTTACTTCCCGACTAGAGCAGTACCTCCAGCTCACCAAACCGCGCGTTGTCGCCTTGATTGTGTTCACGGCGATTATCGGTATGTTGCTCGCGACCGACGGGCCTGTGCCGTTGCCAATTCTGCTGTTCGGTTCGATCGGAATCTGGCTGGTTGCCGGTGCCGCAGCCGCGTTTAACTGCCTGGTTGAGCAGAAGATTGACGCCCTGATGGCTCGCACCCGGGGCCGCCCATTGCCGCTGGGCACCGTTTCCACGTCCGAGACCCTGATTCTTTCGGGACTGGTCGGAGGGGGCGGTCTGACGATCCTCTATATGCTTGTGAACCCACTGACAATGTGGTTGACACTCGCGACCTTCGTCGGGTACGCAGTCATCTACACCGTCGTGCTCAAGCCGCTCACGCCCCAGAACATCGTGATAGGCGGGGCCTCGGGCGCGATGCCTCCGGTGCTTGGTTGGGCCGCTGTAACGGGTGACGTTTCACATGAGGCCTGGCTGCTGTTCTTGATCATCTTTGCCTGGACGCCACCACATTTCTGGGCACTGGCGTTGTACCGCAAGCATGAATATGCGAAAGCGGACGTGCCCATGCTGCCTGTTACCCACGGCGACAAATTCACCCGTCTTCATGTGCTTCTCTACACCATCATTCTGTTTGCCGTCTCGCTGCTGCCGTTCGCGGTACGCATGAGTGGATGGTTATACGCAGTGGGTGCCGTCATCCTTGGCGGGATATTCCTGTATTACGCCTTTAGAATCTGGCACTCCTATAGTGATGCGCTTGCGCGGCGCACTTTCCGCTACTCCATCATCTATCTGTCGCTGTTGTTCGCGATCTTGCTGGTTGACCATTATCTTCCGGTCAGCAGTACCTGATGGTTCCAGCGGCTACCATGTCTGGCCGGATTGTCTCTAACCTGGCACTGGCAAAATGGCGCGCTACTGTGCCGGTTGCCAGGAATCGTTTCTGCCCATGCCCGGCCCCCTTGTGACTTCGCTGTGGAGAGTGCTGGCGCTGCTGGTGCTTTCGGGCGCGCTATGGCTTGCGGGGTGTGATGAGGGTGGCAGTTCCGTAGCATTCAATTCGACCGACGTCACGGGCGCCGATTTCGGCAAACGATTCGATCTGGTCGATCATGAAGGCAAACCCCGCCAACTGGACGATTTTCGCGGCAAGGTCGTTGTGCTGTTTTTTGGTTTTACTCATTGCCCCGATGTTTGCCCGACGACGTTGGCTGAGTTCAACGCCGTCTTCGGCCAACTCGGCGACGCGGCGCAGCGCGTACAGGTGCTGTTCGTGACGGTTGACCCCGAGAGGGATACGCCCGAAGTGCTGCGTTCGTATGTCACTGCGTTCAACCCCGCTTTTCTTGGCCTGACCGGCACGCCGGGGCAGATTGCGGATGTCGCCGGGGAATTCCGGATCATTTACAAGAAAGTGGAAGGCTCGCGCCCGGGCAATTATTCGGTCGATCACTCTGCCGGGACCTACATTTTTGACCCGCAGGGCAGGTTGCGTCTGTACGCCAGATACGGGCAGGGAGCCGAGTCGTTGACCAGCGATATCGAGCGTCTGCTCAACGCGGGGTGAGTGTCCTCCCAGAACGAAAAAACCCGCCATCAGGCGGGTTTTTTTGTTAATCCGCACAGTGCAGTGCGGTTGCACAAGGTTCAGCCGTTATCCGGTGCCATTAGTAGTCGCATCTTTTTCATTGCCTGAGCTTCGACCTGCCGCACCCGTTCCGCGGAAATACCGAATTCGTCCGCCAACTGGTGCAATGTGACCTGGTTGTCCTCACGCAGCCAGCGCGCTTCAATGATCCGGCGGCTGCGAGTGTCCAGCGTGGAAAGCGCCCGGGCCAGTCCTTCCGATCGGTTACGCACGCCTTCTTCATGTTCCAGAATACGGCCCGGATCGTCGTCCGCGTCCGTCAAATATGTAACCGGCGCGAAGCTGTCTTCGTCATCGTCAACCGGGGGATCGAGTGCGATATCATGCCCCCCCATCCGGGTTTCCATTTCAATGACGTCTTCGGGGCGCACGTTGAGGTCCTTGGCAATCGCCGCAGCCTCATCGCGACCTAGGGCGCCAAAACCGGATTTCATGCTGCGCAGGTTGAAGAACAGTTTGCGTTGCGCTTTTGTCGTGGCGACTTTCACAATGCGCCAGTTACGCAATACGAATTCATGTATCTCGGCGCGAATCCAGTGGACGGCGAAAGATACCAAACGCACCCCTCTTGCGGGGTCGAAACGCTTGACCGCTTTCATCAGTCCAACGTTGCCTTCCTGGATCAGGTCCGAGTAAGGCAAGCCATAACCCCGGTAGCCGCGAGCGATAGCCACCACCAGCCGCAAATGCGACATAACGAGTGCGCGGGCAGCCTCGAGATCCTGATCTTGCTGAAAACGGGTCGCGTAGGCTTGTTCCTCCGCCTGGGACAGGAGAGGAATGCGGTTAACCGCCTGAATATAGTTTTCCAGGCTGGCGACCGGCGGCAAAGCTAATGTAGCTAGCGCGTGCGACATGGTTTAAACCTCCTTACCCGATGAATTTTAGCACTCGGTATATAAGAGTGCCAAGAGCCGCCCTAAGTTCCCTCCAGACGGCAAAGTCCCTTATCTCGGGTTCATTTGCCATAAGTGACGACTTACTGACATCCATGCTCCAAGCCAACCGAGCAGCCCGGCTAAAGCCAGAAGTACGCCGGTTTGCTGCAGTGACATCATGCCGAGCCGCGGACTCAGCCCGAACAGGTCGCCGAACGCCGCCAGTTCGTGATTGAGCATGCGTACGGCGATGGTCACGATCAACCAGGCGGCAGCGCCTCCCAGTAACCCTTGTAGTCCCCCGAGGTAGAGAAATGGCCTGCGGATGAAAAGATTGGTCGCCCCGATCAGTTTAGAAACCTCGATCTCGTCGCGCCTTGTAAGAATTTGAAGCCGAATTGTATTAAACGTGACGGCAACGAGCGCGATCGACAGTAGAACGCCCAGTAAGGTGACCAACAATTGCCCGATTCGCAGGGCTGCATCCAGTTTGCGCGCCCATGCCGAGTCGAGTTGTACGTGCTCGACCTTTGGCCAGGTCAGGGCCTCATTGCGCAGCGCTTCAAGCAGATCCGGGTCGGCAGTTTTCCCGGCAACGATGAACGCGTGCGGTAGCGGATTCTCATCGAGTTCGGACAAAACGTCCGACATCCCCGAGGCGCGTGTGAGTTCCTGCAGCGCCGTATCCCGGTCGACGAAACGGAATTCCCCGACAAAAGAGTGCCGGCGAAGCCGCTCTTCTATCGCACTCGCGTCGCTGCGGCTCGCGCCCACCGTCAGAAAAAGGCTAAGTTGGGGTTCGCTGGTAAGCTGGCGGGAAAATCGCGCCACATTATCCAGGCCGACGTAAAAGCCGCTGGGAAGCGCCAACGCAATTCCGAAAACCACAATATTGAGCAAGGTCGCGAACGGTTGTTCAAGCAGCCGGCGGGCGCTGTCGCGAAAAGCGTCGAGGTGGGCAAACAGCCAACTCACTGAGCCAGTCCTCCGTGATCGAGACGTATGGTCCGCGCGCCCAGGCCCTGAATCAGATCAAGATCGTGCGTGGCAATCACCACGGTCACCCCAACCTGGTTGAATGCCTTGAACATGGCAATGATTTCCTTGCCGTAAGCCTCATCGAGGTTGCCGGTCGGTTCGTCGGCGAGCAGAATCGCCGGCCGGTTGACGATTGCGCGGGCAATGCAAAGACGCTGTTGTTCGCCGCCGGATAAGGTCACCGGCCGTGCCTTCTCCCGATCCAGCAGCCCCACCTTGTCGAGCGCGGCACGCACACGCCGGGCGATTTCGCGCCTTGGAAAACCGGAAATCACCAGAGGTAATGCCGCGTTGTCGTACACGCTGCGATCGAAAAGCAGCTTGTGGTCCTGAAAAATAAATCCGAAGTTCCGCCGCAGGAACGGCAGCGAGGACCGACCCATGGTGGTGATGTTCTTGCCGTTGATGACCACACTGCCGCTGGTTGGGCGTTCGATGCCTCCGATCAGTTTGAGCAGTGTGCTCTTGCCGGCACCGGAATGACCGGTCACAAACACCATCTCACCGGGATCGACGCCCGCAGAGACGTTTCTGAGCGCTTCGTAACCGCCCGGATAACGTTTTGAAACATGGCTGACCGTGATCATATTGGGGTTTTGCCGGATGTCGCGACGCAGAAAATGGCCGTGCCAGCCTGCCGCTGTCTCTGCCTAGCCGAACAGTGCATCCACGAACGCGGCGGCGTCAAATGGTCTTAGGTCGTCGATTCCCTCGCCGGTTCCGACAAAGCGCACAGGAATGGGCCGATAGCGCGCAATACCGGCGATGGCGCCGCCCTTGGCGGTACCGTCCAGCTTCGTCAGAACCAAACCGGTGACGCCAAGTGCCTCGTCGAACGCCTTGACCTGCGTCACCGCGTTCTGGCCGGTGTTGGCGTCGATAACCAGCAGCACTTCATGGGGCGCATCGGGCATCGCCTTGGCGATGACTCGTTTGACCTTCTTCAATTCCTCCATCAGATGCATTTGTGTCGGGAGGCGCCCTGCCGTATCCGCCAGCACTACGTCCGCGTTTTTCGATCTTGCCGACTGAATCGCATCGAAGATGACCGCCGCGGCATCGCCGCCTTCTTGCGCAATCACGGTGACTTTATTGCGCTCCCCCCAGATCTTGAGTTGCTTCTCGGCAGCAGCGCGAAAAGTGTCCCCGGCAGCCAAAACCACTGAAAGCCCTGCATCGACCAGTTGCTTGGTCAGCTTGCCAATCGACGTGGTCTTGCCGGCACCATTGACCCCGGCGAGCAAAATGACGAATGGTTTCGCGGTGTCTATTTGCAAGGGTGCTTCCAGCGGGGTGAGCAATTCGAGTAGTTCGGCTCTAAGCGCTTCGCGAACCCCGCCTGCCTCGCTGATGCGTGCTCGCTTTACGCGCTGGCGCGTGGCATCGACCAGATGCTGCGTGGCATCGACCCCGACATCGCAAGTCAATAGCACCGTTTCGAGTTCTTCGAACAACTCTTCATCGATAGCCCTGCCCGGGGCAAGGAGCGCCGTCAGCTGTTTTCCCAAGCGGTCGCGTGTTGCGCTGAGGCTTTGCCTGAGCCGACCGGCCAGCGAGGTGCGGGCAACTGCGGTATCGTTCCCGTGCGGTGTGTCTGGTTCGGGCGTCTTGTTACTTCTAAGGAAACTAAACATACTGTTTGTGTGTCAGATTTGACCAGCCGGCATGCGTGAGGCCGTTGTTGAGGCAACCGTCAGGCTGGTGCCCGTGTCCGTTACTTCTTCTTTCCAACCCATGATTTTATTCTGTTTGAAGCATTTTCGTTTGCTGGCCGGCGCGCCGGCGAGGGCGGGTGCGGCACGCTCCTGTTACAGGAAGACTCCGCATCTTCGCCGCCCTGGCGTGTTCTGGGCCTCCTGTCTGATGGCACTTGCGTTACAGCCATGGGGGGCGATGACACACGCTGCGGAAGATCTGAAGGTCCATAGCAAAACCCTCGAAAACGGCCTGGAAGTCTTTGTCAAGGTCGACAACCGGGCGCCTGTGGCGGTATCAATGGTCTGGTATCGCGCCGGCGGCATGGACGAGACCGGCGGGACTACGGGTGTTGCGCACGTGCTTGAGCACATGATGTTTCAAGGCACGCGGACGACCGCACCCGGAGAATTCGCCCGGTTGATTGCGCAGGTCGGCGGACGCTCCAACGCGTTCACGGCGTCCGATTACACCGGCTATTTTCAGGAACTGCATAAGTCCAACCTTGAGCTGGCCTTGCGCCTGGAAGCGGATCGAATGGTCAATCTGAACCTCGACGAGCAAGAGTTCGATAAAGAGTTGCGCGTCGTAATGGAGGAGCGCCGTCAGCGTGTTGACGACAATCCCCATGCTCTGGTTTACGAGAGGCTGAACGCGGCGATGTATATGGCGCATCCATACCGGCAGCCCGTCGTTGGCTGGATGAGCGATCTTGAAAACTTGCAGTTGAACGACGCTCGCGCCTGGTATGAGGCCTGGTACGCGCCCAACAACGCCATTCTGGTTGTCGCTGGTGACGTCGAACCGGAGGCGGTGTTCTCCCTCGCGGAGAAATACTTCGGGGCAATCGAAGCGCGGGCGCTGCCCGCGCGCAAACCGCGCGCCGAGCCCGAGCAAACGGGCATTCGTCGTGTCGTTGTCAAGGCGCCATCGCGGTTGCCGACGATGACCATGGCGTACCACGCTCCCAGGCTGGCGGACGTGGAAGGTGATTGGGAGCCGTACGCACTGTCGATCCTTGCCGGCGTGCTTGACGGATACTCGGCTGCACGGCTCGAACGCGAGTTGGTGCGCAACGCCCGCGTAGCCAACTCGGTGAGTTCGGATTACGACGGTCTAAGGCGCGGTCCCGGTGCTTTTTTCGTCAGCTTCACGCCTGCGCAAGGAAAGACCGTTGAAGATGTTGAGCGCGCGTGGCGAAACCAGCTTGAACTGTTGATTTCCGAGGGCGTCAGGGACGATGAATTGCAGCGCGTCAAGTCGCAGGTGGTTGCATCCCAGGTCTATAGCGAGGATTCGGTGTACGGGCAGGCCGCCCGCATCGGACGAATGCGTTCACTGGGCCTGCCGCACGATGCAGCGACTACCATTACCGAACGCTTGCGCGGGGTCACTTCCGAGCAGGTCCGGGAAGTGGCCAGGAAATACCTGATCGACGACAAACTCACGGTCGCCGTACTCGTGCCGGAAGACGTTACCACGGCCGACATCGGTGATGGTCCGAAAGAAATGGAAGCCGAATGAGTACGCCGGCAAAGTTTGAAGCATGTTTCAGCGAAGCCGATGCCGGCAGGCGCTGCAGGGCTGTATTAAGCGCGTCCCTGGTCTGGGCGTTCGCCGCAGTGTTGTTCCTGCTGCCGCACCAAAGCCGGGCGGCGCTCGAAATCGATAGCTGGACAACGGAAAACGGGGCGCGTGTCTTGTTTCTCGAGACGCGCGTTCTGCCGATCGTCGACGTATCGATCGAGTTCCCTGCAGGGTCAGGGCGTGATCTGCCCGGCAAGAGTGGTCTCGCAAGCATGACGCTGGCAATGATGAAGAAAGGCACCCGTTCGCTGGACGAGAACCAGATTTCGGAACAGCTGGCAGGTATTGGCGCGCGCCTGTCCAGTACCTTCGATCTTGATCGCAGCGGATTTTCGTTACGCACCCTTTCGGATGCCGACACGAGGGATATCGCTCTGGAGGTGTTGCGCGAAATTGTTGTGTCGCCCAGCTTCCCGGAGGCGGTGCTGGAGCGCGACAAAGCGCGCAATATCGCCTTCATTGAGGAAAGCAAGACACGCCCCAACGTGATCGTCGACCAGGCATTCCAGCACCAACTCTACGGTGATCATCCATACGGCTCCGCCGCCTCCGGTGAACCTGAAACGATCGCCGCCCTCGAGCGACAAGACCTGGTTGCATTCCATCAGCGTTTCTTCATATCGAACGAAGCGGTTGTGGTGATCGTCGGAGACGTATCGAGAGATGAAGCACAACGCATTGCCCTTCGTTTGACGGAGGGCTTGCCGCATTCCGATCAGGCGCTGCCCGCGTTGCCGGAAGTCCCGGAACCGGCAAAGAGTACGGAAGTCATCATCCCGCACGCCGCCAGCCAGGCACACATCCGGCTCGGTATGCCGGGCGTACGTCGCGGCGACCCGGATTACTTCTCGCTTTGGCTAGCGGCCCAGATTCTTGGCGGAGGCGGCATGACGTCGATGCTCAACGAAGAACTGCGCGAGGCGCGTGGCCTCACCTACAGCGTTTACAGTTATTTTTCCCCCTACCAGCGGCGCGGTCCGTTTGTCATTTCGTTGCAGACCCGCAAGGATCAGGCATGGGAGGCGCTCGACGTCGCGCTTGCCACGTTGGAAAAACTGGTCGCCGAAGGGCCCTCTGAATCACAATTGCGCGCAGCCAAACAATATGTCATCGGCGGTTTCGCCCTGAATGTCGACAGCAATGCCGAGTTGGCCAACTATCTTGCGATGATCGGGTTTTACCGTCTTCCGCTCGATTACATTGATCGATTCCCGGAAGAGATCGAGAAGGTCACGATGGAGCAGGTAAGGGACGCCTTGCAACGTCGGCTCGCGCCGACCCGAACGGTAACAGTGGTTGTTGGTCCGACTGCCAGGCCGTGACGTGGCAAAACGCAATCAGGTCAGAATCATTGCCGGCCAGTGGCGCCGCCATCAGTTGCAGTTCCCGTCCGCCTCGGACCTGCGGCCGACACCCGATCGGGTCCGCGAAACGCTATTCAACTGGCTAGGTCAGACCCTCGACGACAAGACCTGCCTCGATCTGTTTGCCGGAAGCGGCGCGCTGGGCTTTGAAGCGGCGTCGCGCGCCGCCCGGAGCGTTGTTCTGGTCGAGCGCGACCGCGCGGCGTATGCGGCTTTGGTGGCGAACGCCGGGAAACTGCGTGCCGCCAACGTCGAAGTTCTTCATGAAGATGCTTTCGCGTTTCTGGCGAGGGACCGGCGAGCGTTTGACGTGGTTTTTCTCGATCCGCCTTATCAGTTGGCGGTGTTGCCCGAGTTGCTGGCGCAACTCCGGCCTCATCTCGCGGGCCGGTCGCTGGTTTATCTGGAGGCGGCCAGCTTGCCGGAGATCCCCCCCGGTTACGAAGTCCTTCACCAGTCACGCGCCGGGCAGGTCAATTATCTCCTGTTAGAATCCGGTCACAACTAGCATGTGCCGCGCAGCAGAATGCTCCGGCAGACCGGGATTCCCGATATGGCGACCAGATTCAACAGAACAGTCTACCCAGGCACGTTCGATCCGTTTACCCGCGGGCATGAGGACCTTGTGCGTCGCGCCGCGAGCCTGTTCGAGGAAGTGATTGTCGCCGTTGCTGACAGCCGGGCCAAGCAGCCCTTGTTCTCGCTTGAACAGCGGGTCTCCATCGCGAAGGAAGTGCTTGCCGATTATGACAATGTCACTGTTGAAGGGTTTTCCGGCCTGTTGATGGACTTCATCAGGGCGCGCCAGGCGAAGGTGATTCTGCGCGGGTTGCGTGCGGTGTCTGACTTCGAGTATGAATTCCAGATGGCGGGGATGAACCGTAATCTGTATCCGGACGTGGAGACGATATTCCTCACGCCGGCAGAGCAATACATGTTTATCTCGGCAACGATGGTTCGTGAGATCGCGATGCTTGGGGGAGATGTTGCGCCATTCGTGAACCCCGCGGTGCTTGTTCACATCAACAAGCGCCTGGCGCGTTGAAGGGGGCGGGCGAATGTCTTTGATGATTACCGACGAGTGCATCAACTGCGATGTTTGCGAGCCGGAGTGTCCCAACGAGGCAATCTATCAAGGCGAGGAAATATACGAGATCGACCCTGACAAGTGCACCGAATGCGTTGGGCATTTCGAGCAGCCGCAATGCCAGGAAGTGTGCCCGGTTGACTGCATTCCGCTCAATCCGCAGCGTGCCGAGACGAAAGAGCAGTTGCTGGCGAAGTACGAAATGTTGATGGCAGCCAAGCAGGTTGAATCCGCAAACTAGCCGTCGGTTCGCGCATTTGCGTCTTATACATGGTACTGTGCCGCGCGATGCGTTGCGCAGGTTGTGTCGCCCGGTTCAGTGCTGGCAGCCGGTGCAGTAAAACGTTGAACGTTGGCCCAGCCGAATACTGCGAACCGGCGTGCCGCAGATTCTGCAGGGCTTTCCCTCCCGCGCATACACCATGTACTGTTGCTGAAAGTATCCGGGCTGGCCATCGGTGCCGAAGAAGTCGCGCAGGCTGCTGCCCCCGGCTTCGATTGCGCACTGCAAGGTCTCCTTGATCGCGGCTACCAGCGTCCCGCATCGCTCCATGCTCAGGCGTCCGGCTTTGGTGCGCGGATTGATCCGTGCCCGAAACAATGCCTCGTTCGCGTAAATGTTTCCGACGCCGGTGACGATTTCGTTATTCATCAACGCGAGCTTGATTGCCATGCTACGCCCGCGAATTCGTTTGTGCAGCCAGTCGGCGTCGAATGCCGCTTCCAGTGGTTCCGGCGCGAGGTGGCGCATCAACGGATGCAGCGACGGATGTTGCGTCGTCCATAACAGGGCACCAAAGCGGCGTGGATCGGTAAAACGAACCAGCATTCCGGAAGACAGGATGATGTCGAAGTGATCGTGCTTCGATGGCGGTGTTGTTTTCGGCACGACGCGAAGCCGCCCGGACATGCCAAGATGCAAGATCAGCCAGCCGGCACCGCAATCGATGAGCAGGTACTTGCCGCGGCGGTCGACGTGCCGGATCAATGCACCGTTGACCTGCCCCTCAAGATTCTTCGGCACCGGCCATCGCAAGCGCCGGTCACGCACCACGACCTTGTCGATGCGCTGGCCGTCCATGTGCGGCGCCAGTCCGCGGCGTGTTGTTTCGACCTCAGGTAATTCGGGCACTGTGGCGTGCGCTATTGCTGCGCGACGCGGTACGGATCGAGCAGCCGGGCGCCGGCATCGGCACCGAGTTGATAGCGCATATTTCCGGGAACGCGCAGCAGAATGACGTCCGGTTCCCGCTCGAGCACGTGGAATGTCGCGCTCTCGCCATTACTGAACCGGATGACGACACGTTCGCCTTGAGGCCTGGCGTCGGAGGGGCTTATGGATAATGCCGAGGCAAGTTGCCATTCTGCGACCCAGATGTTGAGCTCGTCCGGGGTTGGCGCTACGTCATTGCCTGCAGGCGCCTTGCCCTGGATCGACCATGCACCCTTGTCATTCCTGACGGCTTGCCATTCACCGAAGTCATACTCAACCGGCGCCTCGTCGTCGGTGAGCAGCTTGCGCCCCAACATTTCAGCCACGGTTGTTGGCAGACTGTATCCATGATAGGTGCGAACGAGGTAAACACGCCCGTTGCTTGCCAGATATTGCTCGTTGGTCACTTCGTTGATATCGCCGAACGCAAACGACTGATCGTTCAGCGTTACCGTGACCGGGGCCGGATCAAGTCCGTAGCGCGACAGGTCCTGCGCAGGGAATTCGGCCGACGCGGTCGCCATGGTCAGGTCGAGCAGGCGGTCGACCTGCAGGGGTTCGGCGTGCGTTTGGTACGGTGCTGTGATGGACCATGTCTCATGGCGCTTTTCCAGCTGCAGGTCCATTTTCGCGTCGCGCTGCAGGCGTATCCGGTTGACGTCTTCACGCTTGAGTTGTGACACGCGGATGCCCTGTTTCGCCTCCTCGGTTGGGCGGAGGTAGGCATACAGCCCGATCGCGATCAGCGCCAACAGCAGAACCAGATTGAGTATCAGACGTGACTTCACGATCTGCGCCGCTTCCACCAGATAACGCCGCCACTGATCAGGAATCCGAGCGGCAGGATAACCAGGAAGCCAAAGCCGATTAACGCCATCATTGGCCGCGACAATTCGAGCGACATGTCAACGCGCGTCTTCGGCTCGAGGGTTATCAGTGAGTCGTCCCCGGCGAGCCAGTTCATGGCGCTGATTCCAAGGTCCATGTTTCCGAGCAGGCCAATGAATTCATTTGACAGGCCCCGGGACGTTCCGATAACGACAACACGCTGTTTCTTGTTGCCGACGTCGCGCTCGAGTGCAGCCGCGACGGTAATCGGCCCGCGAAGGTCGTTGTCGGCATCGAAGCTCGCATTTCGCAGTCCGCTCGTTTCCAGCCACGCGCCGGACGTGGTCTCCACCAACGGCGTAAAGTGAAACGCCGATGACTCGCCTGCAGCAATGCGCCGGGAATAGGGAAACACCGTGTTGCTGTCCATGGGGTCCATGATCGGATGCTCGGCATAGGCTGATGCCAATGCGAACGACGCGGGTAGCCTCTGCATGGCCGCAGATGGATCAATCACGACACCATCGATGAGATCGAGGCCGAGGTACTCGGCGACGGCATCCATGCCGCGCAGCGAATCATAGTCGGCCAGCCACAGCAGATTGCCGCCGTTCTCGAGGTACCTGTTGATCCGGTTGACTTCGCCGGGGAGCAGGTCAACGCGCGGACCGGCGATGACCAGAACAGCAGTGTTGTGGGGCACGTCCTGAGCAACGGCGAAATTGACGGTGACCGTGCGAAACCCCTTGGCACCAAGCTGCGTGCCGAAATCGCCAAGGTCAAAATTGGCGCTACCGTCCAGCTTGCCTTCACCGTGCCCGTCAAGAGCACTCACCAGTCGCTCGGACGAGCGCATCAGGCGCAGCAGCAGATTGACCAGTTCCTGTTCATTCAGGGTCCTGAGGTTGTCGGTGCGGCCGTTGAGTTCGATCACAAGCTCGCCGTTGACGCGGACGCCGGCTTTTTTCCGGGCGACAGGGTCCTCCCGCGGGTCGATGAAATCGAGTGATATGTCTTCCTTGGCGCGCTGATACGGCCGGATAAAGTCCTGAATCGGCCGACGCAAATCGCCTTCGGCGTCTGCCGTGGCGAATGCGGTTATCTTGATCGGGCCGGAAATCTGGCCAAGCACGCCGACGGTGGCCTCGGACAGCGTGTTGCGCCTGCTTTGCGTGAGATCCCATGTCGTGTCGATGTCCTTCGTCAAATACGCAATTGACGCAACCAGGGCAATCAGCAGTACCAGGAACAGGCTGTTCTGCGCGAGAACCTGGAGACGGAGTCGGGTATTCATTTTCATGCGTGTAACCGATCAGAATCAAGGCGGCGAATGGAAAGAATGACGAAAGTCACGATCAACAGTCCGAAGAAAATCAGATCGGTAACCGCGACCGAGCCGTTCATGAACCCTTCGAAATGTTTCAGCAAGGACAGCAGATGCAACCAACTCTCCGGATCGGTGGCCGCGATGTTAATGATCCACAGCCCCAGAAATACGGCCAGCGAAAGAACTGCCGCGACGACGGGATGCGTGGTCAGGCAGGAAATAAACAAACCGATTGCCGCAAAACTGCAACCGAGCAGAAAAAGCCCGATCAGGTTCGCGGCGAGCAGTCCTGTATCGATGGCGCCTCCGGCGAGCATCGACAGCGCCATCAGGGAAATCAACGAACTTATCAGAAGCAGGAACACCACCATGGCCAGGTACTTTCCGAGAACAATCTGGGTCATTGACACCGGTGCCGACATCAGCAGGGCCATCGTCTGGTTGCGGCGTTCTTCGGATACCAGCCTCATGGTCAGTAGCGGTACCGACATCAGCAACACCATCGACGCGACCCCGAACATCGGAACAATGGCGACTTCGGTCAAGCCGGGAGCGTTGGGCGTGCGAGCAAGTTGCGCCTGAACCATCAGGAAACCGTCGACCTGTTTAAGGAAGATCAGCGCAAGCACAAATTGCAGGAATGCCAGAATGACCCATGCCAGTGGGGACGTGAACATCGAGCGCAATTCCTTGCCGGCGATGGTGAAAATCATGTCGTTGCCTCCGGGTCTGGACTGGCGCCGGCTGGTGCTTGCGCCGTGTCGGGATTGGCGGTGTCCTGCCGCGTGAGTTGCACAAATACTTCCTCGACGCTGGCCTGCGCCGGGGAGAGCTGGTAGAGCCCCCAATCCCGTTCAACGCTCGCGCGCACCAGTTGGTCGGTTGGATCATGTCCGGGTTGCGACATCACGCGAAACACGCAGTCGCCAACCTTTTCCGCGCGCGCCGGAGCGACCGCGGTTGAAAGCTCTTCTTGCGGCGGCGGCCGGCGCAAAGACACTTGCAGCGAGTGCCCGCCGCGGAACTGGCGCAACCCCGATATGGCATCGGCGAATACAACCTTGCCGCGGTGCAGGATCTGCACCCGGTCGCAAATCGCCTCCACTTCGGGGAGGATATGCGTCGAAAGAATCACACTGTGCTCATTGCCGAGTTCGCGGATCAGCGCGCGTATTTCCCGAATCTGGTTCGGATCGAGGCCGACCGTGGGCTCATCGAGGATGATGACGTCAGGGTCGTGGATGATCGCCTGCGCAATCCCCACCCGTTGCTGATAGCCCTTGGACAACGAGCCAATCAGTTTGCGACCCATGTCCGACAGCCCGCTCCGCAGTTTCGCCCGGTCGACTGCGCGGCCGAGTTCCGGTTTCGCTACCTTGTGCAATCGACCCGCCAAGCGCAGGTATTCGTCGACGCGCAAGTCCTTATATAGAGGGGGAACTTCAGGCAAATAGCCGATTCTGGTTTTTGCCGCAGTCGGTTTCTCGATCAGGTCAACGCCACAGATGCTGACCGAGCCCGCGCTTGGCGCCAGATTGCCGGTAATCATTTTCATGGTGGTTGTCTTGCCGGCGCCGTTTGGGCCCAGCAGGCCGACAATTTCGCCACGCCTAAGGTCCAGCGATATGTCGTCGACCGCCAGATTGGTGCCGTAGCGGCGCGACAATCCGCTGGCGGCCAGAGTGATTTCTTGGCCCGCTGTATTACTCATGCTTGTCTCGATTCTTAAGGAAAAAACGGATCTGTTGTCTGAACGAAGGCTCACGCCGGGTGTCAGTACTGACATGCATTCCGGTGCCGGACACCGGCTCGGAAATCATGGGGTATCTTGTGATGGCTGCCAAATATACCTAAACTCGACTCACGATTGAAGAACTTCCGGCGTACGGCGGGCAACTGCCATTGCGCGAATCCTGCTTCTCTTCTTACTTCACGAATCAGTCTGGTCAAAAGCTCATGCGCTACCCCCTGCTAATTCTCATTCCCTTTTTTGCTGCCTTGAACGGTGCTTGTGCACAGACAACGATGCATCCGGACGGCGTCGCGGGCACGACGATGTTGGCGCAGAATGACGAGGGCGAAAGCCTCGACCAGCGGGTACGGCGCGTTCTGGGCAAGTCGCCCGTCATTGCTGACAGTGGCCTTGATGCCGAGTTCCTCTACAAGTTTCTGGTTGCCGAGATTGCCGGCCAGCGCGGTGATGTGGCGCTCGCCAGCGAGGCCTATGCCGACCTTGCGCGTCTGTCCCGGGATGCCAAGGTGGCGCGGCGGGCAACCGAAATCGCCCTGTATGCAAAGCGCGCCGATCTCGCGCTGCAAAGTGCCAGGCTCTGGCATGAGAGCGATCCGGATTCCCTGGCGGCGCAGCGCACGCTTGCCGACTTGCTCATACAGTCTGGCGATCTGGAGGCTGCCCGGCCCCTGATCAGCGAGGTGCTGGCGGCCTCGCCGGAGGGTCCCGGGCCAAGCCTGATGCACTTGTATCAGCTGTGCTCGGCCCACCCTGACAAGGATGCCGTCGCTGCGCTTATTCGCGATCTGACCGAACCGTATGTGGGTCTGCCGGAAGCGCAATATGCGCTCGCGCAAGCAGCTTATGGCAGCGGCCAGCTCAAGCAGGCGTTGCAATCGTCGGAACGGGCTTTGGAGCTACGTCCGGACTGGCAGCAAGGCGCATTGTTGAAGGCGCATCTGTTGGGCGAGCAGGACCGAAATGCGGCGTTGGCGTTCATGCAGGCTTTTCTGCAAACGTATCCGGACGCGCTGGATGTGCGGCTCAACTATGCGCGCGCTCTGGTGTCGGAGCGGCGCTATCCGGAAGCCAAGAGCCAGTTCCAGATGCTTCTCGCGGCAAATCCCGAAAATGCGAATCTGGTATTCACGTTGGGTCTGCTGTCCGCGCAAATCGGCGACGAGCCGGCTGCCGACGAGCATTTCAGGAGCGCTTTGGCGCTAGGTTATGGTGATCCGGACGCTGTCTATTTCCAGCTCGGGCAGGTCAACGAAAGACTCGACAGGTTCGACGACGCAGCGCGTTGGTACCGTTCAGTGCAAGCCGGTGACCAGTTCGTGGCGGCCCAGTCGCGTTACGCGCTGCTGCTTGCCCGCAATGACGGAGTCGAGCAAGCAAGGCTTTATCTGCAGTCTCTTGAGGTTGCCGAAGACGGCCAGCGCGTGCAGCTCGTACAGGCCGAGGCGCACATGTTGCGCGAGATGCGCGAGTACGGGCAATCCTATGCTGTGCTTGAGCAGGCGCTGGTCGAGCGCCCCGACAATCGCGCGCTGCTCTACGACGTTGCCCTGGCAGCGGAAAAGATTGACCGGCTGGATATCGCGGAGGAGCAGCTTCGCAAGTTGATAGCCCTCGAGCCCGACAGTGCTCAGGCATACAATGCACTTGGATACACGCTGGCGGATCGGACCGATCGGTTCGACGAAGCACGGGAATACATTGCCAGAGCGCTCACCCTGGCTCCGGATGACCCGTTCATCCTGGACAGCATGGGATGGGTCGAATACCGACTGGGAAATGTCGAAGAAAGCATGCAATTCTTGCGTCGTGCCTATTCAATTCAGGCCGATCCGGAGATTGCCGCCCATCTTGGGGAAGTGCTTTGGGTAAGCGGGGTGGAGCACGAGGCAAAGAAAATTTGGGATGAATCGGCGAAGCAGCACCCGGACAACGAGACATTGCAGCGGGTCATGCGCAAGTTTCTCGGCCGTTGATACGGTGTTCCGCTACCGTTCCTGGCTGGCGGTTGTAAGCGTTGCGCTGCTTGCGGCATGCGCGTCGAAGCCGCCGGTTGTTCCCCCGGGCGTATTGCCGGGAGAGCAGTTCGAACTAAGTGGGCGCGTCGCAGTGAAACTGGACGGGCGCGGTCACTCCGCGCGGATGCGATGGTTGCACGATCCCGACACCGATGCCATCTGGTTGTACTCGCCAGTCGGATCGACGATCGCCACCCTGGCTGCCAACGCTGACTCGGCAACCCTGGTGACGGCCAGGAAGGAAACGTTCCGATCCGGGAGCGTGCAGGAGTTGACCCGCGAAGTTCTGGGCTGGGATTTGCCTCTACCCGGATTGCAGCACTGGGTGTTCGGTCGGGCCGATCCCGCAGTGCCGGTCACGGAGATCGAGCGCGACGATCAGGAGCGCATTACACGACTGGTGCAGGGAGACTGGCAAGTGCAACTGGCCGGCTACGAGGACGACGGCAAGTTGCCCCGGTCACTGCTGCTGCGTTTCGCTGATCTGCGTGTCCGCCTCGTGATCGACCGCTGGAATCTGATCTCGCTGACACCATGAAGGCCGGTTTTGAGTACTTTCCCGCGCCAGCCAAGCTGAATCTGTTTCTCCATGTCACCGGGCGGCGCCCGGATGGTTACCACCTGCTGCAGACAGTATTCCGGCTTCTCGATTACGGGGATGAAGTTGGTTTCCGTATTCGCCAGGACGGAGAGATCCGGCGCACGGGCAGAATTCGCGGTATCGCGGACGATCACGATCTGACGTTGCGTGCGGCCCATCTGCTGCGTTCGGTTAGCGGCTCCCGGATGGGCGCTGACATCGATTTGATCAAGCGACTGCCGGTAGGAGGCGGGCTGGGCGGCGGCAGTTCGGATGCCGCAACCACGCTGATAGTGCTGAATCGCTTGTGGTCGTTGGGGATTCCGCTGGCGCGACTGCAAACGCTGGCCCTGGAGCTGGGGGCCGACGTGCCGGTTTTCGTCTTTGGCCGTACCGCATTTG
>Ga0209536_100001527_pt1 | contig 38090 bp, 42 predicted proteins | sample DeeMarSeWOR28_12_FD_187461 | JGI IMG/M metagenome (GOLD analysis project Ga0209536, IMG submission 187461) | Marine sediment microbial communities from White Oak River estuary, North Carolina - WOR-2-8_12 (SPAdes) (version 2) | ecosystem: Environmental > Aquatic > Marine > Intertidal zone >... | reverse complement strand
ATAAATTCAATAGCGATAGATTCAGAAGGGAATAAATGGTTTGGTACATCTGGAGGAGTCAATAAATTTGACGGCACAAACTGGATAACATTTACAACAGATGACGGCTTAGCTTATAACAGGGTAGATTTAATAGTTATAGATCCAGAAGATAATATATGGTTTGGGTATGGATATCATGGGAAAGGTGTTAGTAAATATGATGGAACAAATTGGACTACGTTTACTGAATCTGATGGATTGATTGATAATAGAGTATTGTCAATAGCCATTGATTCAGCAGGAAACAAATGGTTTGGAACACGAGCAGGATTGAGCTTCCTAGGAGATCCGGCCACTTTTCAAATTGACTGATATCATTTCAATAGCCCAAACATAAAGTATGCGAGGACAAAAGCTGCCTAACAAAAAAATCAATCTGACTGGAACAGCGATGCGCGCATCTGAATGAGCGGTCTTCGCTATAACGTCATGTAAAATTCTAGCGTACCGTGCTCCGTAAGTTCCAGCAGCTTATTTTTAGTCGTTAAACACATTTTATAATAGACAATTTTATTAAGAGGTATATAATGGATGAAAAAGGTAGCAAAATCCCTAATCGAGTAGATTTAGATAAACAATTAAATGCGATTAGTGGCGGGTTACTGCTCATATGGATCGGATTTGCTATTCTAGTAAATATTGGATGGGGAACTGGATTAATTGTCGTCGGTGTTATAATTCTCGGAGAACAAGCAGCTCGAAGGTATTATTCGGTAAAATTTGAAAATTCTTGGGTTATTGCTGGTACGATCTCTTTTCTAGCTGGTTTTTTAATTCTCTTTGGAGTAGAGGAATCGTTGGTTCCAATTCTACTTATAATTATTGGCATTGCTCTTCTAATAACAATATTTAGAAAAAAAAATAAACAATAATTCTATTTTATACGCCTAACACCTTTTAAAAGGACAAAGTCTAGCCACAAACGGATCTTCGACAAGAGAAAAATAAGATTCCAATAAAAAATTGCGACATTTTCGTTCTTTGATATTTTTAAACGATTAAGGAAAAATTTAATTAGCACGTATCTTACTTATCGCTAAAGACGCCATGGCGTCCAGACACCTTTCAGGGCATATTCTTACAGTCATTCACCACAATAATTCTAATGAATTGATCAGTTATCCCAGATAAGATACGGGTACAGCGCCTGCCTTTACGCCAGTAGGCGCATCTGCGACCCAATCAAAAGCAACGTTCTGAAAAGATCAGAAAAGTTAAGCCTCCGGGTTTGCCAGGCGCGGCTAATTGCCTGGTCGTTAGCAGTAATTTTTTCTTGATTTGTTATTATTATGTAATTACATTGTGATCATGAAAATAAAAATAGTTAAAATAGGAAACTCAAAAGGCATCCGTATTCCCAAAGTTCTTTTACATCAAACAGGAATCAGTGAAGAAGTAAATCTTGAGGTTAAAAATAATCAGATTATTCTTAAGCCCGTTGATCGCCCAGCTCGTTATGGATGGAACTCCGCATTCGCATTAATGAGTGAGCATGGTGATGATAAACTGATTGATGAAGAAAGTCTTGCTGTTCAATCATCTTTTGATGATACAGACTGGGACTGGTAGATCTGAATGAAACGATTTGATGTTTATCTGGTAAATCTCGATCCCACCATTGGCAAAGAAATTAAAAAAACACGTCCTGCTCTGATCATTTCTCCCGATGAAATGAATAATCATATTTCGACCATAATCATTGCACCCATGACCACCAAAGGCAGGTCCTATCCTTCTCGTGTTTTCTGCAGATTTCAGGGAAAAGATGGTCAAATAATCTTAGATCAAATTCGTACCGTCGATAAAATCAGATTAATAAAGAAACTTGGCCGAATTGATAAAAAAACCAGCAGCAAGGTTTTATCTGTATTGCAGGAAATGTTTTCGCAATAATATTTTTACAATTACTGCTAACAATAGCAATCAACCGGATCCCGACTAAGTCGAGGCCGATAAGTGTTCAACATTAGGTGCAAACGGGAAACGATGGCAGGCGATATCGAGCGTGACAAGAACGTCGTTAGGGAGTTTACCGACGCGATCAACGCGCGCGGCTGGAATTTTAAAAATTCATGATTGATTACTGACACGTATCACGTTATATTTATCCATGATTCGGTCTTTCGGACACAAAGGTTTTCAAAAGTATTTTGAGAAATGAGACTTCTCAAAAATTCAACCCGCTCACAGGAAAAAGATCAGACTGATTCTTTCGTTATTAAATGCAGCGACTGAAATTAGAGATATGAATTTTCCAGGTTAAAATTTACATAAGCTAAGCGGAGAATATCAGAATTTCTAGGCAGTTAATGTAAGTGGAAATTGGAAAATCATATTCAAATTTGAAGATGGTGATGTATTTGATGTGGATTATTTAGACTATCATTAAAAAGGAATTTTTATATGCATAAACCAGCTCATCCGGGGGAAGTGTTAAGAGAACTTTATCTCGAACCTCTTGGATTAACGGTTACAAATGTTGCCAACGCTTTGGGAGTAACGCGCAAGACATTTTCAGAACTTGTTAATCAAAAATCAGGGATTAGTACGTCAATGGCACTAAGGCTTGCTAAAGCATTTGATACAACCCCTGAACTTTGGTTGAATCTGCAACAAAATTATGACCTCTCAAAAGCTAAAAAACAGGTTCGTCTCTCCAAAGTAAAGGTACTCTTTCATTCATCGCGCGTTTAAATCAATGTCTGCCTAATATGTATTTATCCTTTAATGTAAAGAGAAAATAGTATTCCAATACGATAAAATTGCATTTTTTGGTTTCCTTGCTCTTTGACAAATTTTTTCTGGTTGTCTGGATTGAATTTCAAATGCGGTTTCACAGATCATAACATAATTTCAGATACATAGGACAGAAATAGTACAAGAAAATTCGATAGTGCATTAGTTAATATCGGCATATCCTCTTGCAGAAGAATATTTCCTGCTTGATCGAGGATACAGACAATCATATTTTTAGTATGTTCCGAAGGGATCCTCCAAGGGAGTCCTTTGGACCTTTGGAACAGGTCGATCCCGCCTGCCAGGCAATAATACGGATGTTGACCGGTATAAAATAGCAACTTATCCTCCTCTTGTTAGACGGGTGAGACATGAAGATGTTAACCTGTCAAATAAAGGATAAAAATAATATAAAATGAATTAACCGGAATCAACAAGCTGCTGATGAATCCTCCATTGTTGGGTTCTACAGCGTGCCGGGCCGGTTATACCCGGTCGGATAGCCGGATGAAAATTATACATACTGGAGGTAAAATGAGATTTTTAGCATTAATATTGTTAATTCAAACTGGCTTTTCCCAAAATGTCAAGATAACCGAGATGAATTGGCTATTAGGTAAATGGATAGCTGAAAACACAAATGACCGTGTGGTTGAAACATGGACAAAAGCCGGTGATTTAACTTTTGAGGGGACCAATATTACATACACAAATTCCGATTCATCAATAATTGGAGAAGAATCTCTTCGCCTGGTTCAGATGTCAGGGGAAATCTTTTATATTGCAAAAGTCAAGCATAATGAATTTCCTATCGGGTTTAAACTTATAAATACATCCGATCAACAATTAATTTTCGAAAACAAGTCGCATGATTTTCCCACTCAGATTCAATATAAATTGACATCATCAACAACAATTGAAGTAGTGGTGAGAAATAAAGAAAAAGGTTTTTCGTTTCATTTTAAAAAAATGATTTTAAATTAATGACTAATTATCAAAATTATTTTATGTCAACGAAATATTTTTATCACTTAAAGCCCCGCCACAAGCGCCTGGCCTGCCTGTCCAACTGCCAGGCAGGGATCTTTGATACACGTATGACGTGGTCTTCGACAAGATAAAGGGATATCATAAGTCGATTTAAGTAATTAATTTTCAATATATGGTAACATTCCGTGAAACTCCGTCTTGAATAATTCAGGTTTAGTTGCAGTTAATCAAAATTTTATAGGAAAGTGAAGAGAAAATGAATTCAAACAAAAATACCATAAGAATTTTTGAAGATGTGAAGATTAATGTGAAGCTTAAACTTTCTGCATTATGGGTAGCTGTAATGTTTTTATATGTATATGCGGATGTCCGGGCATTTTATGAGCCAGGAATTATAGAGCAGATAATATCAGGAGAATTTGCGGAAGTGGGTATTACAACAACTCAGGCTTTGATGTTAGGTTTAATAACAATGACCCCTCCGAGTGTCATGGTTTTCCTGTCCCTCATATTAAAGGCGAAACTGAATCGCTGGGTAAACATCATCTTTGGTATATTCTATACTGGTTTTGTTCTCATCACACAATTTGGGATTATACTGGATACTTCCCTCAATTTTCTATATAGTGGGATTGTTGAAGTTATCCTTACTGGCCTGATTGTCTGGTACGCATTGACGTGGCCCAAACAGGAAGCATGAGTCGATTCTGTCTTTTTAAACCTTTCAGAGAAAAAGGCGTAATAACTTTGAAACATAATCCAATTATTTCTCGGTGACCGCAATATTATATCGGTATGGAATAACATAACCGGTTTCATAAATAATAATTATGATTTCGATAGTAAGATAATTTTTGGTGGTATAAAATATGGCTGGACGGTTACCTATAAGCATGGACAGAAAACCATAGTAACTTTATTACCTGAAAGGAAATCCTTTACCGCATAATTAGTTTTTGGGAAAAAAGAAGTAGAAAAAGTTTTTGAAAATAGAAATCTATTTACGAAACAAATATTACGATTTATAGAAGATACCAGGCAATATCATGATGGCAAATGGGTTTGGATTAGATTGGAAAATGATACATTTGAAAATGATATTTGTAATATAATAAAAATTAAGAAAAAGCCTCGAAAAAAATAATCTTAATTGAAAAATAGACCATAAGGCGCATGCACTGGAAGAAAGGGCGGTATTTCAAATCAGATATGTCCAATGCATTACATCATTTTTAATTTAAAGACTTCTGAAAAATTGTATCATTATATTATAAATTTAATATGATCCCGGGCAATTAATAACAAGGATTGGTATGTATGCCATTGAAACAAAAGGATTAACGAAGTACTATGGTAAGGATAGGGGGATCATAGATCTTAATCTGATGATAAACGAAGGTGAAATCTTTGGATTTATTGGTCCCAATGGTTCAGGAAAAACGACGACGATTCGTCTTTTTCTTAGCCTATTATTTCCCACGAGTGGCAGCGGCAAGATATTCAATTATGATATCGCGAAGGATGGCCCTAAAATCAAACAGATTGTCGGTTTCATACCGACAGAAGTGAATTACTATGAAAACATGACCGTTAAAGAACTTATTGAGTATTCTGCCCGCTTTTACAGGATTTCTCTTGATCATCGTTTTGATCAGTTGGTTGATATGCTGGATCTCGATCTTTCCCGAAAAATAGCTGATTTATCCATGGGCAATAAAAAGAAAGTGGCTGTTGTCCAGAGCCTGATTCATCAACCCCGCCTGCTAATCCTGGATGAGCCGACCAGTGGGTTGGATCCGCTTATGCAAAATCATCTTTTTGATATTCTCAATGAACGGAATGAAAAGGGTACAACTATCTTTTTTTCTTCACATGTTCTGAGTGATGTCGAAAAGTTTTGTCATCGCGTCGCTTTTATAAAAGAGGGAAGGATTATTATTGAAGATGATATTAATTCGTTAAAAGAAAAGCTTTTGAGTCGTATTACATTTCGACTTAAAGATGGGGCCGATGATATCACATTACAAACAACAGGGGTAATCTCATTAAAAAAAAATGAAAATGATATCTCTTTTCTTTATCGGGGGGAAATGTCTCAATTATTAAAAGATCTTTCCCGGTTGCCTGTAGAAAAAATTACCATTACAGAGCCAGATTTAGAGGAAATCTTTATGCATTATTATGAAGATGATGCTCAAAACAAGGATAATTAGATGAATTTAAATTTATTTTTGAATGAATTTAAAACCAATCTTAAAGGAACCGTTATCACAAGTTTTGTGGTTGTATTGTATACTGCTTTTTCGCTTGTAATTTATGCGTCAATGAAGCCAAATATATCGAAGGTTAAAGATTTTTATTACATAATGCCGGAATCATTTCAGGTGGCTTTTAATTTTCACATTAATCAATGGGATAATGTGTTAGGATTTTATGTCACCTATTTTGTTTATTTTGTTCCTATTATTACCGGATGCTATTCAATTATTTTAGGTGCCAGGTTATTATCCAAAGAGGAACAATACAAAACCGCTGAATTTTTATTATCCCGACCGCTATCAAGAACTCAAATTGTTTCAAGCAAACTTGTTACTTTTTTTATTCATATACTTGGTATTAATCTCTTAGTATTTTTAACCGCTTTATTCGGAAGCGGTATCATCTCGGATTGGGAATTTAATTTGAAATCTCTAATAATCCTGCACACCTATGGCTACCTGATATGTTTGTTTTTCGGGATCCTGGGTTTTTTTATAACAATAGTTATGAAGCGTGCGAAATCGATTACTGGGATTGGAATAGGGATCGTTTTGTGTACATACTTTTTTGATGTCTTGATTCGGGTATTTGGCAAGGTTCAGTACCTACTGTATCTTACTCCTTTTAAATACATCAATCTTGAAGCACACGCTCCAAATTACGAATTTGATTCATGGAGATTGATATATTTTATCGGATTTTCCGGATTAATGATTATGTTAAGCTATGTGTTTTACAGAAGAAAAGACATTCTGGTTTGATGATATGATTTATATGTAAGTGGAAAACATTTAAATAACAGATCATTATCTCGAGCGAGAATTCCATATGACGCAATATAGAAATTAACCGAAGATGACCTGCTCAATGCTGTTGTTGTTCCAACAAAATCAGTAAATAAATTTCAGTTAAGATTGATTGAATAAGTCCTGGCACATGGTGATAGTAACTTCAGCTATGTCGATAGGCTTGGGATCTGCCCATGAAAAGCAGGCACTCTATTATATCAGCTTATTTTTAAAGAGAACGGCAGTCTGTGTCAAAGAAGAAAGGTAATCGCTACACCGAAGAGTTCAGGCGACAGACAATCTCTTTGGCTGATCAGCAAGGGAAAACCGCTCGTGAAGTGGCCGGCTCTTTAGGGATCATGTCAATTAGATATTTTTAAATATATGCCATTATTTTACAACAGAAATAGAAGGTAGTCTGCTATAGGATATATCAGCACAATGCAATTTGAACCGTAATATATTAATTATCGTGTCTTCTCTTTGTGGGGATCTCCAGCAACCTATAGTAATTTAAACGGAGAAATTATATATGAATACCAAGTCAATCAGTATTATTGTATTCATTATCGGAATCACATATATGGCTGTTGATGGATGGTTATTATCCTGGTGGTTTGTCCCAGGCTACAGGCAAGCTGGACCACCTTTTATATCTGATAACTCATTTTATTCAAGTCAAGCCTTCTTCACTTTTTGGGCATTATCTGTACCCCTTGGATCTATAGTCACTGCGCTTGGATTGGCATTCTATATGCGTTTAGAAAAATTGCGCTTACTCATATTTATTATTTGTTCCTTAGGATTTTTGGCATGGCTAGGATTTTGGAGTGAATCAATTCTATACCCCGTGGTGTACGGGATTGGTGGTGGATTTATACTCATATCATTTTGTGTCTCTATCTGGTCTCTGGCCAAAAGGCGTTTGAATCGCAACGCTAGCACAAAAATTGTTTTAGACTTAAGGGCCATAGGCTATATCTTCTTGGTAATTACTGCCTGGGGTATGTGCGGATTACTTGGTATTCCATCATTCGGGCTTCGTCCTGAACAACTATTGGAGTATAAAACTCAGGGTATTCTTCTTACCATGGGAGTAAAGGTTTTAGTCTGTTTTACACTTGGGTGGATCTTTTTAGCATTGAGTCAATATACTGAATATCGTTCTGATAACAAGGTTGCCTAACCAAGCAACATAGCGGATCCGCCTCAGGCTGGCCGCTTATTGTCGGCCGCTAATGGGCATATTTTGAGAATAGAATTATGTCTGAATCCCTGATTACATCGTTAAAAATTATTTTCCTCTTAGGTTTTACTCTGCACAATATTGAAGAAGCCATTTGGCTGCCTAAATGGTCAAAATACGCAAAAAGATTCCATGAACCCGTTGAAACCAATGAATTCATTTTCGCTGTAATTATTGTAACAATCTTTGGTTATATGGTTACAGCTTTGGATGTCGTTTATGGTTATCCTGGAAATGTCTATAATTATGTATATCTGGGTTTTATTGGTATGATGGGGATTAACACGATTTTTCCTCATTTGCTATCAACAATAGTTCTCAAAAAGTATGCCCCCGGATTGATTACTGCATTATTTTTAAATTTACCCCTCTCCGCATTAATTATTATCACATATCTGGCAAATGGTACACGTGTTTTGTACTTAATTATTTCAATACTAATAGTAAGTGGTATTGTTTTATTTTCATTAAAATATTTATTTAAACTGGGAAATATGTTATTAAACTTTAATGATTAATTTTAAAACGCCTAACTTTGTTCTGGAGTGAACCTGCCTCAGCTGGACCACTAAGCCCAGACAGCTGGATCTTCACACGCGTACAACGTGAGCTTCGACAAGAGAATAGTGTAATCCATATGCTGCATACAGGATGGTAAATAAAGATGTTGGGAGTCAAGAGAATGAAAAATCAGATGCTTGCATTCATGCTGGGGGTTGTGGCCGCCACCGTGCTACTTGGGGCGGAGGGAGACAGGACGAGGAAGTTCAATTCGGAGAAGGACCTGTTGTCACTGCATTATGACCATGCGCCCGACAAGGACGACGGCCAGAGCGCCGCTGCGGACAGGACGCTTCTGGAGTCGCTGTACGGCAGGGAATGGATCACAAACCATGTGCTGGCTGTTTCGGGTGCATACGGCAAGAACGCCGAGAGCTTCAACATCAAATCGGACGCTGTTATGGATGCGGCATGGAACGACTGCGGAGGGTGGCTGGCGCGTCATGCGAATCGCGAAGAAGTGATTGAGGCTATAGCCAGCAGCTGGGGCGCAACTTTGGAGGCCGGGGGAGACGTCTGGGTCAAGGAAGGAGGACAGTCCGACCTCACGGCAGACGTCATAAGAAGGATCAAAGTCAGAACTCCCGATTTCGATACCACGGTGCGAATCCACGTTATTCAACACAGCAGCTGGAACGAGAACCAGACCACCGACTCGGCTCTTACGTACACCAAGAAACAGACTCATTACCTAAAGATCCGTGACGCTAACGCCTATCTTAACGTTAAGGGAGGGAACACAGCCTTTGAGAAGGCCGCGGTCGCGCACCCCGTTTTTGGCCCGGTATGGATGGCAGCATTCGTATACTACGATCCGAAAGACCGTCTCGACTTCTCTGACACAGGAGAGCTTATGCACATACTGGGCCTCGGCGAAATCGGCATTGATGGTTTTCGGAAGCGTTTCTTGGAGGATAATAAAAAAGGAACTCCCGACAAACCGGATGGAGACAACGGCAAATAACCATGCCTGATCCGCAGTGATGGGCGGCCGGTGTGAACTGCGGTTAAAGGTATATACGGATCTAATCGAGAGGTGTCTGGAAAATGCAAATTAGCGATATCAACGCTGATACAGAAAGAGCCTTCTTCACCTGCCTGCACCTCGAAGAACCTGAGGACCTGGCGTATACGGCTCATAGCAGAAACTGGTACGCAGAGCACAAAGACAAAGGATACAAAGCCCAGGTTCTCATACTCGACGACGGCAGCATCGTGGGCAAGTGTCACTACATACCCATTGAGTATTCACCATTTCTTGGCAGGGATTTGCTGGCGATCCTCTGCATATGTGTCTGGCCATACGAGCATCATATTGGCGACCAGCGTTTGAGAGGATATGGTCGATTTATGCTGAAGCATGTGGAGCAGTGCGCTCGGTCTTCAGGTTTCAAAGGCGTTGTTGCATGGGCTATGGACTGGGATTGGAATCCTGTTTCATTTTATGAGCACATGGGGTACTCAAGGGTCGATGCAGAAGACAAGGTAGTGGTAGTGTGGAAGAAGTTTTGCCAGGGTGCAGAGCCTCCCAGACTTCTCCGTCTAAGTGAAGTGCTGAGTGAAGGCCGGAAAAAGGTCCGTGTCGTAGTGGCTGACAATCAGTGGTGCGATTTCAATATGAAGCTGATGAAGGCCAGAGAAGCTATTGAGGGAATTGAGCACCTTGTTGAATACACTGAAGTGGAGCCTCCTTGCTGCAACAGGATAATACACTTGGGCTATGTCGGCGGTGTGTTCTTGGACGGCAAGGTATATCGCCCGTACCAACTCTTGGACAATGCCGAAGACCTGCGAAAAGAAATCGTCCGGCTCTATGAGCAAAAGCAGAAAGACCGCCGTAAATCCCCGGGGACCCTGGACAACTTCAGATGACACTCTGCTGACTGTGGGAAGCGCTGGTGAATGGGATGCCATTGGATTTTCGAGCGGTGTTTATTTTTATAAGATTTTTACAGATAATGGTTTTAGACAAACAAAAAAGTTAATGCTTATTAAATAATTTCATCTCAAATTTGTGCATAAAAACTTCATTCCTTTTTAATTTATGGTTGACCCGGCATGCAATGGAACACAAACCCGTTCTGTTCGCATACATAATGATGTATCATAATTTTAAAGTCCTGTGGTAACACAGAATTGAAATACGTAGGCGTTTGCGTCGGCTGATGATCAATCCGTCAGCCTGTTAAACCTGATTTTTAAATCAAACAAACAAAAGATAAAAGGAGACGTGATGAAGAGAATAATAATATTCGGTATTTATTCCGGGATGGGTATGTGGATTTCTTTGTTTATTGGCGGAGCAATTTTGGCAAAAATCATATATGGTCCCGATATGGCACCTGAAAGTAAATTTGACGAAAGTCAAATGAGTGCCTTTTATTTTATCTGGACGAAATTAGTAATCGGGATATTTTTTGGAATTCTGTTTTCTGCTATTTGTGAATCATTATCCTTCTCGAAAAAAATTATAGGATTGTTGAAAGGATTAAAATATTCCTTTGTATTTTGGCTGATTATATCTTTTTGGAATTTATCGCATCCTGTAGTATATGAGACAGTAAATTGGACTGATCAGATATTTTGGTTATTGTATACATTGGCTGGTTTTCTTGGATGGGGAGCGACACTAGGATTTTTATATAAAAAAGCGTATAAAAACACCGGGACATAGTTACAGATTATTCAAAGGAAATGGCTTGCACGGGCATCAACGCGACTGAATACCACGTCATTCTATTTCGAAAAGTTTATGGATCTTCTCAGGTTATTATTCAGCGCGTGATGCCCCGGTCATTAGAAGATATCTTCTTTGTGGCGGCAACGCCTGCTTTCCCGGCGGCTGAACTACTGACTACAAAAGATATTTCCACGAGCAGAATCCGCAAACCGGTAATCAAACTTACCAGAATAGATTTCCCGAAGAATCCGGCCTGCAATGGCGCAAAAGAATTCCCGGAAAAGAGGCTCGAGTTACCCTGGGCTTTGCATCGGGTTTGAAGCGTTTGAACCAGAAGTGCTTCGTCTGTATATCGGAGTTATCAGTACACCGACCTGCGGTTGATGATGGAAGTATTTGGACCTGTATTCTTAGTGACGATGAGGTAAATCAATGAATTTTCAACACTTAAAAAAAGGATTAAGTTTTGTCTTATTACCTGTTTTAATACTATCCGGTTGTCCAAAGGTTCTGTCAACGGGCCTGAAGAAACACTTAGTGCCCATATTTATTTAAACAATATACAACAGGTCAACAGAGGTTTCGATGCAGCGAATATACTTCCATGGCGACCTGATATGACAACACATGAAGCAAATAAAGCATTTGGTACCGGCGACGGGCAAATTGGATTTACAATACTTCGTCTTCGTATTCCTCCCGATACAAATGAATTTAACCTCAATGTTCCCACCGCAAAATTGGCTCATTCAATGGGAGTGACAATTATTGCTTCACCATGGTCACCACCCGCCTGGATGAAAACCAATAATAACAATATCGGCGGTAGACTAATAGATACTTCCTAAGCATCTTATGCTGCTCATTTAAAATCATTTGTTGATTATATGGCTGGTAATGGTGTTCCGATTTATGCAGTCTCGGTTCAAAATGAACCTGACGTCTCTGTATCTTATTAGTCCTGTTCCTGGAATGCCTCTGAAATGCTCAGGTTTGTTAAAGAAAATGCACCATCAATAGTTACAAAAGTTATTGCCCCGGAATCGTTCCAGGTTAGAAGAGTGCTCTCAGATCCGCTTCTGAATGATTTAACTGCTATGGTAAACTTTGATATTTTAGGTGGACATATTTACGGAGGCGGGCTGGCGCCATATCCATTAGCGGAAAGCAAAGGTAAAGAAATATGGATGACCGAACACCTTGTATTGGAAACAGATTGGGAGGATAATCTTGCCACCGGTAAGGAAATCCAGGATTGTATGAATGCAGGAATGAGTGCATATATCTGGTGGTATATTGTAAGATTTTACGGGCCTATTTATGATGATGGCAGTCAACCGGATACACCCCCGGGAGCAGTACAGAGCGAGATTTCCAAACGTGGTTATGTTATGTCACAGTTTGCAAGATTTGTTCGTCCCGGATTTTTCAGAATAGGTGCTGCTGAAAATCCACAGGCAGATGTTTAAATATCTGCGTATAAGGATGGACCTAAAATAATAATTGTTGCTGTGAACAACAGCGCATCATCAGTTGATCAATTATTTGTATTAAAAAACGGAACCGCCGGAAAGTTTACTCCTTATATTACATCAGAGACCAGAAATTGTAGCAGGAAAAGTGATATTGCAGTATCGAAGGGTAGTTTTACAGCGACTTTAGATGGAGCAGGTATAACAACTTTTGTTTCGAATTGAGAAAAAATGGACAATGATCGTATTCAAATGACAGTGAAGTCTCATGGACCGTTGCAACCTGCTGGTGGTATCGGTCAGCTAATTATTGCTGCAATTATGCTTTTTGCCCCGTTGAAGATCGGTGCTATTAAGATAGTAAAATCCGATATTGTATAATCCCGCGCCTAACATCTATTTGGCCATTAAAGTTCTGCCACAGGCTGTCTGCCCCTCTACCCGCGCCGGCCCGCCTGGCAGTTTGGACAGGCAGGCGTGACGCCAACCAAGGGGGGATCCTCGACAAATAATCAACCTCCCAACATCGGCATCAGATAAAGACCGGAAATCCTCCGGTCTTTTTTATTTCTACGAACCAACCTTGTCCCCCAGATCATCATAATCCTTCTTTCTAACAAAGCCCTTAGGACGATTTAACTCATCGCAGACCTACTTCGCTAAAATCAGCATCCCCTACGTAACAATCCCGTTAATATCACTTTTTACCTCCGCCCAATGGCAGGAATTCTTCTTATCATCCTGTGCAGTGCGTAACGATCTCGCCGCACACATCGTCAGTTTAGATACCTGTAGCTGTTGCGGAGTATTATAAAACTTTTATTTGGATGCTGACCTGATAAAAATCCTGCTTGATTCTTGATGCCTGCGATCATATTTTTCGTCTGCGGACCGATTCACAGCAGACAGAATTTCAGCAAGTGTAAAATCTGATTCTGTTATCCATTTTGCCGGCCGGTGTTAAAAAGACTGGAGCGGGAATGATAAAACTTCTTAATGAAATTATGGCCGTAACCAACCGGATTATGATCGAACTCATCCGGATGCGGCGGGGACTCATTTTCTGGGTGGTCTTTCCGACACTGATGCTGCTCCTGTTCGGGCTTATCTATGCGGGTGGCAGCAGCACCACGAAATCGTTTGACGCCACCGCCCCCGGTATATTGATCGGCGCCGCGTTTTTTTTCAGTTGTCTGGGAGGTCCGGTAGCACTTATTGTGGCAGAACGCGAACGGCGGACTTTGCGCCGCCTGCTGGTGTCCCCGCTTAAGCCGGTATCATATTTTTTTGGCATTGTAATGGCATACCTGGTCATCGCTTTCGGACAAACAATCATTGTTTATGGAATTGCCTTCCTGTTTGGCGGGAGATTTCACGGTTCCTTATTGCTTGGATTGCTCATCATTGTATTGAGTGTGTTTTCCTTTGTAGGGGCAGGATTCTATTTCGGCTCCCGTTTCACCAAAAGAACCGAGGACGTAAACGGACCTGTGGCAGCTTTCGGTGTTCCACTGCTGGTGCTGGGGGGAACATTCTTTCCCGTTTCCATCCTGCCTTCATATCTCCTGGCGCTGGCGTATCTGGATCCCATTTTTCACATGAATCAGGCGCTGAAAGCCGTATCGGCGCTGGGTAAGGGAATGGGGGATATCGCAATACATCTGATCTTTTTAGCGGCGTTTACCGTTTTTACATTATTTCTGGGAGCCCGGTCTTACCGATCGATGCTGCGACAGGAAAAGAAGGGATAGAAATGATAGACGTACGCGGGCTTGAAAAATCGTTCGGAGACAAGGTCGTACTGGATAAGCTGTCATTTTCGATCGGCCACAATGATATTTATGGACTGCTCGGGCCAAATGGTGCCGGCAAGACTACAACCATAAACATTTTGTGTAATTTGCTGGATGCCGATGCCGGAACGATTTCAATCCAGGGGAATCCCATTTCAGAAACAACCAAGCAGCTGGTCGGACTCGTGCCGCAGGAAATTTCTATTTATCAGGACCTGACCTGCAAAGAAAACCTGCAGTTTTTTGCCAGAATATATGGCTTGCAGGGATCGAAGAAAGCCGACCGGATAAATGCGCTGATTAATGAACTTAAGCTCAATACATATGAAAATGTAAAAGTCTCAAATATGAGCGGTGGATGGCGCCGGCGGGTAAATATTGCTGTGGCGCTTGTCCACTCACCTGCAATATTGATACTCGATGAGCCCACGGCAGGTCTGGATATTGAAGCACGCTATGAACTCTGGGAACTCATCCGAAATTTCAAACACAGCGGTGTAAGCATCTTATTGACGACGCATCAGCTGGAAGAAGCAGAACGGCTCTGTTCCCGCATCGGTATCCTGCAAAAAGGGTGCATAATTGCCGAAGGTCCGCTGGACAAATTACGCACCCTGGTTCCGGCAAAACAAATTGCCGTTATAGAAACGGCTGATGAGCAGGTCCTTTGCGATAAAGCACGGTCGTTTGGCTGGGAACACCGCCGCTATGGCGGCAGGGTGACACTTTTACTGCCGGAAAAATATACTCTGAAGGACGTGGTCAATAAATTTAATGGTATTCCGCTTTCGTCCATATCCCTGCAGGAGGTCGGGCTGGAACATGTATATCTGGAGGTAACGCGCAATCATTCCTCAGACGGAATTAAACTTACCCCAACAGGTGGTGACAAATAGGACCTCTTGTTCTTTTTCCTGCGGGGTGTCTTCAATATCAAAGAATAAGGGTGTCTCCTCGCTGAAATTGCGGGTTTATTATTTATTGCCTTCCATATACATATTGCTTTTGTAAACCATAATCCACCCAAAATACGATAATGCACACCCCCCGCGACGAATTGCTCATGCATATCCGCTGATTATCCGGCGCAAAGACCGGCGCAATTCATGCTGGTATTGGATGCCAACAAATGAAAAGAATTTATGATTTTAATATGTCACCCCTACAGGGTTTTGAATATTGGTATAGAAATAGTGCTATAAATATATAGCCCCTCCGGGGCTAAAAAATAATAACAGGTTAGTAAAAGGGCCGACAACGCGGTCAGGTGAAATGCACTATTTAAACCTGCCCGGAAATTTTATCTAATCGTAAATAAAATACAAAGAAAATTGTTGCGAAATGAACATATGTTCATTATATTACGGATGTTAAATAAACATATGTTCATTTTACGGAGATATTATGCGTGGTCCCTACCGCAGACGCCGGGTGCATCTGCCGCCCAATTTTCAGAATTTCAAACCAAGCGGCGTTCCCAGAAAATTTCTCAAATCTGTCGCGCTCACTGTCGACGAATACGAAGCCATCAGGTTGGCCGATTATCAGGGTCTGGAGCATGTGCAGGCAGCTGAACAGATGGATATTTCACGGCCAACATTTACCCGTCTCATCGAAAAGGCCCGGCATAAAATTGCCTCGGTTCTGGTGGAGGGAATGGAATTGATTATTGAAGGCGGTAATGTGGAGTTTATTAACAGTCTCCGCCGGTGCCGAAACTGCGGGGACGAGCATATCGAGCCGACAGGCACCGAATTGGATGATTGCGCCAACTGCGGTTCGGAAAATATCGATGACCTGAACAGGAATTTTGTTAAGAAAAAAAATAATGAAAAATCGAACAGAAGAGCAGGACGGCACTGACAGATATTACCTGCTGTTCGATCTGGCCCAATATGTTTTAAATCGGAGCGGTCAGAACCGCATGATTAATAGAAGCGTAATTACCATTTAATCAAGAAAGGATGTTTGCGATGAATGACCAGGCAAGAAGATATTATCGTGGCCGTGGACCGGGCCCTGACGGGAGAGGCGGTCGCGGGCGCCATGGGGGCGGCGCCTTCGGGCCGGGTGGTTACTGCGTGTGTGCCAGCTGCGGTGAAAAAGTACCGCATGAGCGGGATATACGGTGTACTTCCGTTAAATGCCCCAAATGTGGCCATACCATGGTCCGGGAGGAATTGTTGAATCGATGAATACCATTCCGGGACGGATTTATTCGGTTACGGTCTCCGTAAAAACAGCTATCGAATGAAGCCTGCCGGCCATTTCACTAAAATAAGGAACCTATGCGATGAAAAAAGTAATTGCCATTCCAACTGAAAATGGAAAACTATGCGGTCATTTTGGACAGTGCGAAACGTTCGCCATCATTGAAACCGAGAACCAGAACATTATTCGAGAAGAATATCTGATACCGCCGGCCCATCAGCCGGGCATCTATCCGAAATTTCTGGCGGAACAGGGTGTGGATGTCATTATCTCGGGCGGAATGGGGCACCGGGCGATACAGCTGTTTGCGGTACATAATATCGAGGTCTGTATGGGTGTAAATGCAGACGTACCGGCAAGGCTGGTCGAACAATATCTGAACGGTGCATTGCGGACCGGAGCTAATATCTGCAATCACTGAGTTCTGCCGATGAAAATTGCCTTCACGGCGAAAGGTATTGGCTGGGATGCGATGATCGATTCCAGGTTTGGCAGAACATCGTATTTATTGATTTATGATGACGTCACCGATACTTTCGAACATATTGATAATCGGGCGGTTGCCGATGAAGGGCACGGAGCAGGCCCTCTGACTGCCAGGAAATTATTTGATGTGCGGCCGGATGTTTTAGTAACCGGAAACGGTCCGGGTGGTAATGCCGCAATGATTCTGGCAAAAGCCGGTATTCAAATTTATATCGGAGCCGGTGAGATGCGTGTACGTGAGGCCTTTGATTGCTACCGGAGCGGAAAATTAAAAGCATTTTAACCATGAAAAACCACTTTCATACGGGTAAAGTTGTCACGTTATCGTTTGCTCATCTATTGCATGATACATATACCGCATTTCTGGCACCAATGCTGCCCCTGCTGATCACAAAACTCGGAATGTCATTATCACTTGCCGGTATGCTGGACGTTATACGGAAAATTCCCTCTCTGTTTAATCCATTTATTGGATTGCTTGCTGATAGGATTTGTGTCAAATATTTTGTCATATTTACTCCCGGTTTGTCAGCGACTGTGATGAGTATTCTGGGTTTATCACCTACATATACCGTTTTATTTATATTGTTGTTGGTAACCGGAATCAGTTCAACCTTGTTCCATGTACCTGCTCCGGTATTGATTAAACACTTTTCAGGTAAGCGCAGCGGAACTGGAATGAGCTGTTTCCTTTTTGCGCCGGCGGTAAATGTTTTCGTTCTATGAACAACAGGGAAGGTGCTTTTTGCCGGTATCGGGATTCCGAGGTGGAAATTGCAGAATATGCAACCTGCGGGAGTGCCCCGGTGGAAATGTGGAATAGGCACCGCAGGAAATGCAGAACAACGGGGCTGAGGTGATTCACTTTGCGACAGGGTTGCTGGTTGGTTATCCACCCTGTCCCTATATCGATTATTTTCGCAATTATATCCAGACTAAATTCAACCTGCAGGTAGTGGTCGGAACACATCCGATTCCACAAAAATATTACGATACGCATCTGAAATTGGGAACCTGGCAGACACAAGCATGGCAGAAACTGATTGCGCCGACATTGGGCGATGAAATAATACGCAAGTGCTATGATTAACAAAGGGAAGTTTCTCAAAATAACGTAAATATTTAATGGAGCAATTTGTGCAAAAATTAGAATACATACCCATCGGGATCATTCACTCCCCATTTAAAGAAGCAACTGGCACCCCAATTCAGAGTGCAACCGCGAAAAAAATCCGCGGTATTGTGGAAGTCTATGGTGATTATGTTGATGGTCTCAGGGACCTGAAAGGATTTTCACATATCATTCTGATCTATCATTTTCACCTTGCTGATAAATATAAACTGCTTGTAAAACCTTTTTTGGATCATCGGTTACGGGGTTTATTCGCCACCAGAGCGCCCGCGCGGCCGAATCCCATTGGTATTTCGGTTGTACGTTTGGTAGGGATAGAAGAAACCAAACTGCATATTGAAAATATTGATATCGTTGATGGCACTCCTCTGCTGGACATAAAGCCGTATGTACCAACATTTGACGAGACAGAAACATATCGCGTCGGCTGGCTTAAAAATCAGTTGCACAAATTATCCTCTGCAACCGGTGATAACCGTTTTAGTTTGGATAAAAATATACACGGGCAGTAACTCATGAACCTGCCTGATCAATTTTTTTACCGTTTTACGGTAATCCCGCCTTTGCGTCATGATTCTTTCTTACAATTAATACCAGTGGTTATTTCTGATCACTATTAATATTGGTGTTTACCCAGTGCTATAAAGATATAGCCGCTTTTGGGCTAAATGAAATTGCATGTTAACAAGCATGCCCGCCACAAAAGCGGCACGATGAAATAGCAAAGGCTGACCGGAAATATTGCCTCAGAGCAAATGGATTCTGTTCTTATCAGGAAGTGCGGAGACTGGGCCGCATAAATAAAATTATAGGAAAAAATATGTAATAAGTAGATTTTTTTATCAATATGTATTAGAATCTGGCATGCGAATCTGGTATCTTGAGCTGAAATGGGTTTAAGAATGATACAGCGTATAATACTGTTCGGATTTATGCTAAATATATCAGCCTGGTCACAGACCACTGTAAATCCTGATATCAGCCTGATCGGAAGATTCGAAACCTTCACCAACAATGTCAAGGATTCACCGGAATACGGAAAGCTGAACTTCGGTACACCCGGATTTGAGCTGCTGGTTGAAGGGTACCTGAATCCGTATGCCCGTGCCCGCGCCACACTTGCCTATGAAGAAGAATTTGATCCGGAGGAATTATACGCCGAGGTGCTTCGGGGCCTGCCGCTGAATCTACAGATAAAGGCCGGAAAATATCTGGTGGGTTTTGGGAAATTAAATACCTTTCATCCGCATACCTGGCCATTCATTGCCAGACCCCTGAGTCATCAGATTTTTTTCGGGCAGGAAGGATTTAATGATATTGGGCTGGATCTGAGTTATATGTTACCGATTGAAGAAATGTATTCAAGTATAACGCTCGGAATTTACCGGGGTGAGGCAATCGCAAATACGCTGGTTTCGGATGAAATACAGCTCACGGAAACCCGCGGCAACGTCCCGATCTGGATCGGAAGATGGAGCAATTTTGTCAGTCTTTCCGATTATAAAAGCCTGGAAGTGGGTTTGAGCGCCTCATCCGGCGTCTATGCCAGGCGTCCGGTAAATGAATCCGGCGATTCGACCCTCGCCGGCGAAAATAAACCGCTCAATTATCTGTATACAGGCCTGGATATTAAATATAAATTTGTGCCGGATATTTATACGGCGTTCACAATCCAGGCTGAAGGATTGATCAATTACCGGGATGTACCGCGATCCGGGGATCCTGGGATACATATGCCGAAAGAGATGGTCACCTCCATCACCACGGTTGGTTTATTTATCTCCACCGATTATACTTTTAACAGACAATTCAGTATCGGTGCTAAATATGATTACACATATGGCATAATCGGCGACACACCATCCTTCACCACACTGGCAAATGATGACCAGAATACCACACAGGGTTTATATGCCTGGATCGGATATTATCCGGTTGAGGAAAGCCTTGTCCTGCGTCTTGAGCTGGAACATCTGATGTTTGATTATGAGAACGGAATTTCAAGAAGGCCTGAGACCACGGCAACATTACAACTTATATTTTCTCTGGGTCCCCATAAGGCCCATCCATTTTGAAGGAATCCTTGTATATGAAAAAGAAAATCATTCTATTCCTGGTTATTCTTGCCGCAGCTCTGGATGCCCGTCTGAATGTCGTCACAACAACCACCGTCATATATGATATTGTCAGGCAGGTGGGCGGTGAACATGTCTCGGTAGATTATATCTGTCGTGGCGATCAGGATCCGCACTTTCTGGAGATCCTGCCCAGCTATATGCTCAAAATCAGGAAAGCGGATCTCATGTTTCAAAATGGTCTTGGCCTTGAACTCTGGGCGCAGAAACTCATTGATGGTTCCCGAAATGCCGATCTGAAACTGGTGGACCTTTCGAACAATATTTCAAAAAAGGGGATTCCAACCGGGAAAATCGACGCGAGTCAGGGCGATATCCATCCTTTTGGGAATCCCCATTACTGGCTGGATCCGGAAAATATACGCATTATGGCCACTGATATTATGCATGAACTCTCCCTGCAGGATCCGGATAACCGATCATACTTTCAATCGAATTATGATCGTTTCATCGCTGCTATCGAGCAAAAAATGAAAACGTGGCATGCGCAAACGGTCGGAATTAAAGACAAGCAATTTATTGTCTATCACGACACCTGGATTTATTTCGCTGAACGGTTCGGATTCAAGGTTGCCGGTTATGTCGAACCGAAACCGGGAATACCACCCACACCGTCCCACAACGCAGAACTCATCCGGTTGATCTCAAATAACGATATACCGATGATCATCATGGAAAATTATTACAGCGACAGCTCACCGAACCAGATTTCTGAAGCCACCGGAATCAAAATCGTAAAGGTTCCGATATATGTATATGGTCTTGAAAACGTGCACACCTATATTGACCTGATGGATGAAATCATATCACGAATCACGGCCGGTGAATAGTATGATAAAGCAGGAACTGATTAAATTGATTGATGTGACCACCGGATATGGAAACCGGATTATCCATAGTGGTATAAGCCTCACTATCGAAAAAAATGATTTTATCGGCATTGTGGGGCCGAATGGTTCAGGTAAAACGACATTTTTGAAAACACTGCTGGGCACGTTAAAACCGCTCTCCGGAAAAATCGAAAAGCAAAATCTACTGTTCGGATATGTGCCGCAGCGCGATACCGTTCAGCCGGTGCTGCCCTATACCGTAAAGGATGTGGTGCTCATGGGCAGATATCCTTCGCTCCCGCTGCTTAAACTTCCATCCGCGCAAGACCGCGAAGTCGTTTTGGAGTGCCTGGACCGGGTTGGTATCGCAGACCTTGAAGGTGCGGTCTATAAAAGTTTGTCGGGCGGCCAGAGACAACGTACTTTAATTGCCCGGGCGCTGGTTTCCAAACCGCAGGTGCTGATTCTAGACGAACCCACCAACGGTATGGATACCCCCTCGCATCATGCTCTGCTGAATCTGATAGCCGATCTTCAGGAGAAGAACCAGCTGACCGTGCTGCTGGTCAGTCATTTGCTGGGCGACGTTGCAAATCTGGTCAAAAAACTGATGTTGTTTGAAAAAGGCAGCTTCCAGGTCGGACCGATAGAGGATTTACTCTCTGAGGAAAAGCTGGGAAAGACTTATTCGGCAAATATTATCGTTAAAAAAATCGATGGCAACTATCTGATCACTTCCAGACACGAGTAACCCGATGGGTGAGACCATACAGACATTGTTTGATCTGTTCCCCTATGCTATTCTTGGTGGTATAGCCGCGGGTGTTATCTGCAGTTTTCTGGGCGTGTTTGTCGTCTCACAGCGGGTCATCTTCCTGGGCGCCGCTCTGACACAGGCAGCAATCGCGGGTGTCGCATTTGCCTTTCTGCATCTCATCAATCTCGAAGACACTCTGGCACAGATATTTAACATCCGGGTGGCCGAAGATTCATTTATCCATCATTTTGAACACACTTTTTTTTCGCTCCTGTTTGCCGTTATAGCGGTCTTAATATTCGCGCATAATTATAAAAAGGAACTTATCACCAGAGACAGTCTGCTGGGTTTTATTTTTGTCATTGCCATCGCACTGCGGATCATTTTTATCCAGAAAAGTCCGATCGCCGAGGTAGCTGAAATTGAATCGATCCTGAAAGGTGACATTCTGTTCATCGGTGTTGAAGAATTCTATTACCTTATCGTGATTTTACTTGTATTGATACTTGTATTTTCGTTGTTCAGCAAACAATTACGCTTTGTCACCTTTGATGCCGATACCGCTGCCGCACACGGATTGAACGACCGTTTATGGCTGATGGTGTTTTTTCTGACTGTGGGGGTCGGTATCTCATTGACGACAAGGTTTGTCGGTGACGTGTTTTCCTTTGCATTTCTGATCATCCCGCCATCTATTGCTATAACGATATCCAGATCACTCAAAGGTGTGTTCATTGTATCTATCATTATTGGCGGTATTATACCGCCTCTCGCTATTTTATGCGCATTTATTCTCGATATATCAAGTGGTCCGACGGCAGTTGTGCTGGCCTTTTTGTTATTTCTCATCGTCTTTATACTGAAAAAAATCAATGTATGACTGAACAGGATAAACATATGAGCCTTAACCTGTTAAAAGGCCTGTGGAATCGGGCATTAATATATAACGCATACCGGCAGGTCTGATTCCGTGCGGAAAATTGACAATTTTGGTCCAATGACTTATATTTAGACATTATATCTAAATAATAAACATATTATTTGTCAAATGCCGGGTTCTGGTGCTCAGGGGTGCAGGCCTGCAGATGATCGACGTGATAAAGCTTCCTTTTCAAACAAATGTATATTTCATCTTATGCCTTTTACTGCTGATTTTTTCAGGCAGATCGGAAGCGGTTTGGAATTCGGCAATTCATAGTAAAAAGCCCGTGCGGGTGTTTATAGAGTGTCAGGAATGTGATTTACAATATTTAAGAAACGAGACCGGTTTTGTCGATCATGTCCGCGATCCAAATCTGGCAGAGGTACATGTTTTGATATCAGCTCAGGGCACTGCAGCGGGTGGCGAAGAATTCAGCATCTCTTTTTTGGGCCGCGAACAATATAAAAATATGGAATATAAACTGACCTACACCAGTCTTTCAACGGATACAGAAGCGGATACGCGAAGCGGTTTACTTCAAGTCATAAAGATGGGATTGATGCCTTATGTTGCCATGTCTTCCGAAATATCGCATTTGACGATTCGGTACGACCTCCAAGGGCTGGTATCAGACCGGACAAAAAATTACGATGCGTGGGATTTCTGGGTGTTTTATCTCGATCTCGGAGGTGGGGTCCGGGCAGAAGAATCCCGCGATGCATTCAACATTGATGGATCCGCAAGGGCTGACCGGATTACCGATGAATGGCGCTGGCGTTCTGAATTCTTCTACCGGTATGAAGAGGAAAATTTTATGGATGAAGATGAAGAAATCAGAAGCACCCTGAGACAATGGGAGGGAAGCATCCAATTGATTTACAGTCTGAGTCGCAGATGGTCAACGGGCATATTTGCCGATGTCTATTCGACGACCTATCGCAATATATCGCTGGGTTCCCGCGTCGCTCCGGCGATCGAGTATAATATGTTCCCATGGTCTGAGTCCGATTATCGCATATTCACATTTGCCTATGAACTTGGCCTGCGTACCTATGATTATCTGGAAGAAACGATTTATGACAAATCCGGTGAAAATCTGGCCTACCATGCCGGGAAAATGGATCTCGAATTTATCCAGCCCTGGGGGACGACCGAGGTTGAACTGGAAGCACGTCAGTTCCTGGCAAAACCGGATATGTACAGCATAGAATTGCAATCGGATCTTTCGGTTCGTGTCAGTGGTGGATTATCATTCTATTTCGAATTTGATTTTGAAATTATCCATGACCAGATCTATCTGCCCAAAGGGGATGCCACCCGGGACGAAATATTGCTGAAACGCAGGCAACTGGCAACCACCTATGAATATCAAGCCAGTTTCGGAATCCGGTTTACATTTGGATCGATATATAATAACATCGTAAACCGGAGACTTTGAAGGGCTGCTCGATTTATGTAGAACAGAGGTCTTTTTTATGAGGTGCATTTATGAAGTACATCATTTATAGTCTGATCATCATCCTGTCATGGATCGGCGGAATATTTTCCCAGGATCGGGTATGGAAAGAAAATTCATATATTGATTTCATTGATGGTACGTTTGACGATGGTGGGGCAAATATGTATGTATCAGCGCGTGGACGCATACAGCCGGTCAATCGATGGGATGTCAATGACGACGGATATATCGATCTTCTTTTTGCCAACTCGCATCCCCTGGTTGAAATGCTCGACATATCGATCTACTGGGGCAACGGAAAAGACTACAGTATAAAAAACCACAGTTATATACCCGCTGACGGCCCCATGTGGGCTACTCCCGGTGATCTCAATGAGGATGGATTTATTGATCTGGTTGTCGCTAATTATTCGAACGGTACCTGGACCGAAATGCCCTCCTTTATTTACTATGGCGGACCTGAAACCGGAAACTCCGGTCATCCGGCGGAAGAATGGGCTTTTTATCCGTTCAATAAAAGAATCATGCTCCCGGGATCGAATACCCAGAAAGCTGCCATCGGCGATTTTAATCTCGACGGACATAAGGATATTGTTTTCGCTTTTTCGGGAGGATTCTGGGAATACCGGGATAAAACGAAGGAAGGCTTTTCCCCATCGCGTATCTATTGGGGTGATCAGGGCAATTTTGATGCCGGAAAATTTTCCAATCTCTGGACTGTTGGTGCTACCGATGTGGCCACTGCCGATCTGAATGACGATAACTGGCCTGATCTGATCTTCGCCAATGGGGAAGGCAGCAGTTCTTTTATCTATTATGGAAGCGATCAGGGATATTCTGAGACACCTGACTTTGAATTACCGACAGCGAAAGCGCATGCAGTGGAAATTGCTGATATTAATAATGATGGAAAAGCCGATGTTGTATTCGCCAACGAATCTGGATTCGAGTCCTATGGCTATCTTAACCGTAATGGGCAGTTCAGTAAATCGGATCGTATTGTTTTCGAAACATACTGGGCAAAAGATATTGCAGTGTCCGATTTCAACCGTGACGGGTTGAGCGACGTATTTTTTTCCAATCATCAGCATAGCCTTTCCGGAGATCCGCGTCTGGCCAATCGCATGATCGATTCTTATCTGTATTTTGGCTCACCGGATGGCTTCAATCGCGAAAATCGCCAGTCTGTCCAAACGATTGGTGCCTGGGGCAATGCGGCGGCCGATCTGAACGGGGATAGCTGGACCGATCTGCTGGTATGTAATTACCAGGAGCATTATTCCTATGAGGTGCCTTCATTTGTTTACTGGAACGGACCAGAGGGATTTTCGGTTACGAGGCGCACGCCGCTTTATGAGCACGGAGCGCAGGGCAACGCGATTGCCGACTTCAACAACGATGGCCATCTTGATATTCTGATCACTTCCATGATGGGCAATTCGCGCGGGGATTATGACCCGAATTATCTCTATTTTGGCAACCATGAAGGCAGATATTCTCCGGAGAATCGTGTGATATTGCCGGGGAGAGAAGCATATGAACAGGCCATGGCCGATCTTGACGATGACGGGGCGGTTGATATTCTGCTCGTCAACCGGGGGGAAACGACCCGCATGGCGAATGAAGCCTGGATATACTGGAATAAAGACAACAAGTTCGATATGTGGTTTATGGATGGCCTGCCTGCTTATGGCGGCATCGGAGTTGAAATCGCCGATCTCGATCACAACGGATTCCTCGATATCATCATATCGAATTCGGAGGTGGTGGAAGATAAAGGCAAGTCCGATCCATATATGGGATCTTTTATTTACTGGGGGACGGATAAAGGATGGCCGATATCGGACAGAACAACACTGCCAATCGTCATGACCCGCTCGCCTGCGGTGTGTGATATAAATGGTGACAGCTTCCTCGACCTGGTATTTGGTCAGCAGGGGGGCATGGGCGATGCTTCCATTTTTTTAGGCGACGGCTCCCGTAAATTCACGGAGGAGAAACGGATACGGATTCCGGGCAGCGGCGGAACAGGCTCGCCGGGCGTGGCGGATTTAAACAAAGACGGCCGGCTCGATATTGCGTTTGCCCATGATAAAAATATTTTGATATACTATCAGAGGGATGACGGGACATTTTCAAAAGACCACTGGACCGTTGTCCCGGTTCCTGCCAAAACGATGCATATTGCCGATATCAATGCCGACGGATGGCTTGATCTGTTATGCCCTTTTTATAAAGGAGACGGCCGGCGATCCTGGTACTCGACTGTTCTGCTGGGCGGACCGGATGAATACGATCCGGAGCGATCGGTGAAATTGCCCACCGATGGTGCCACCGGATCGCTGGTCAGTGATTTTAACCACGACGGCTATCCGGATATTTTCTTTTATTGCCACCGGGCGGACGGAAGTTATGATCAGATTGGTAAGTTTGGTGATCATCACACAAATTCGCTGATTTACTGGGGAAGCGCGACCGGCTTCGAAGAAACAAATCGCCTGGCAATTCCGAGTGTCGGCGCGCATTATGACATGGGAGTCGACCTCGGTCATATTCGTGACCGTAAGTTTACGTTTGTTTATACTTCATCTGTGTATGAAACCGGTGGTCTGATTCCCGCCAAGGTAAGCTGGGATGCAGAATTGCCGCACGGAAGTTCTGTAATGCTGCAATTGCGGCAGGGAAGAGACGAAGCTGATCTGAAACAGGCCATCTGGCGTGGTCCTTTCGGAGAAAACACGTATTACAAGGAGTCAGGTTCGGCGATAAGCGGTTTGTCTGCCGGGAACCGCATCCAGTACCGGGTGATTTTCGACACCGTAAATGGAGCAGCCGCTCCTGTTCTGGAATCGGTGGAGATCAGCTTCAAGTGAACAAAATTTCTCCCGGAATGACATGCATAGGTCGACCTGTTTTCATGTATTTATTATCCAAAAGTGTAGTGGAGGAAGCTCCTGTTGTTTTCTTTTCCTGTAAATCGTCAGGTGTGGCACTTGCACCAGGATGGCACATGCCGGGGAACAGGAACGGGTAAAATCTTGTTTTGCCAGTACCATTTAAATTATAAACGAGGTAAATATGGGTATGCACAGAAAATGGATGCCGGTTATACTACTCTGTTCGTGGATAGTAATTACCGTAGCCTTTGGACAGGGTCCCGTGTATACAGAGGACCGGCTTGCCGCTGAACGTCTGGGTCCTGTTACTGAAAAAATAGACCGGACGCAGTATAAGAATATTTTCCATATATCGGCGACAACCGGATCGGATAAGCGGGGTGACGGTTCGAAAGAAGAACCATGGCAGACGATCGGACGTGGATTGATGCATACTGTCGGCTCGACCTCCAAAAGTCGTTCCGCGCTTTGTGTTGCCGCTGGTGATTATGCCGAGAACACCATTGCGATGCAGCCCCATGTCGATCTTTATGGCGGTTTTGAATCCCGAACCTGGACCCGTGATATAATAAAGCACCGGACTATTCTTGATGGCGAAAGGGTTCGGAGAGTCGTCAAGGCAGCTGATTCAGCCCGGATCGATGGATTTGTGATCACCGGTGGTCTCGCCGTATCGCATGGTGGCGGTATTTTGTGTGATGACTCTTCGCCGGAGATCAGCAACAATATTATCCGTGACAATACCGTTCTCGGGCCGGCGGCTTTTAACCACACACGTATACATCAGGAAGGTATTCAGGGGGGTGGGATCGCCTGTCGGTATAATGCCCTGCCGGTGATCCGGAATAATATTATAACCGGCAACCGCACGGCGATCGGGAACGGAGCCGGTATCGCTTTTTATGGCTGGGTGCGTAAAGCGGGAATGCCAGAATACAAAACGGTTGAAAACCGGCTCGCCGGGGCGCACCGGGCAAAAGTACTGAATAATGTGATCATATTCAATCGGGCCGGTATCAACGACTTGCACCGGACGCGCAGCAGCAACGGGGGAGGCATCAGCGTCGGCTTTGAAGCACGGCCGCTCATTCAGAATAATCTGATCGCTATGAATGATGCCGGCGGGCGGGGGGATGCAGGAGGGATCTATATCGAATATTTTGCCGATCCGGACATCATCGGCAATTGGGTGCTGGGCAATACCTCTGATGATGACGGTGGTGGCTTATATACCATGCGGCTGGGACAGCCATTGATCGAAGGCAATATATTTTCGGGAAATTATACCCGCAGCGGCGGTGCCGGCGCCATCAGGCTGAGTAAAGAAGGGCGGGCAACCATTGTCTTTAACCTGATCACCGAAAACCGGGGCGGGGGTGTGATTGCTGTCGATTCCTACCTGGAACTTCGCTCCAATATCATCGCCAGAAATACCGGTCGCCCTGGCGTCAGTATTCAGAATAAATTCACATATTTTAGACCATCCGCAGTTATAGATAATATCCTGTTTGACAATGCGGAAGGTAACCTCGATCTCAGAGATGCGCCTGATTTAATTTTCGAAGGCAACCAGGAGGGCAGTGGCCAGTTGAATGTTATCAAAACGAAGCCATTGGTTCTAAATGAATCGCGGTTTGATACTCTGAATTGTATCACACGAATTGTGACCGATAGCACCGAACCGCTTTCAGAAGAATTGACCGGAACGGTGGTGCATATAGGGAATAATTGGAGTCTGGTAAAATCGGTCAGTGGTAAAGATCTGATTGTATGGGGTGATATTACTCCAGGAGTGGAAGAAAAAGCGATGATCGAAGTATTGCCCCTCTATCAGGTAACTAATGAAGAATGAAAGAAGCCACAACCATTCTGAGTAGCGAATATTCATGTAAGAAAGCAATATAAGCGGAACCACCGCAGGGCAGTTGTCGCTATACTGCGGTATTCCTAAAATCAGTACGAGAGGTATCATCGCATGAATCAAACCGAAAAACACCTGCTCACACGTGTCGCCCATACGGTCAGGGCGCTGTCGGCTGATGCCATTGAAAATGCACACTCCGGTCATCCGGGATTGCCCCTGGGAATCGCAGAAATAGGTGCGTATCTGTACACGAACGTGATGCGTCACAATCCGGAAAATCCAGGCTGGATTGGGCGTGACCGCTTTGTCCTGAGTGCCGGCCATGGTTCTATGCTGCAGTATGCTCTGCTGCACCTGTGCGGGTATGATCTGTCGATCGATGATCTAAAAAATTTCCGTCAGTTGCATTCGAAAACACCCGGCCACCCCGAATATTGTGAAACGCCGGGTGTGGAGACAACAACCGGACCGCTCGGTCAGGGCATTGCGTCTGCAACCGGAATGGCGATCGCCCTGAAACTTCTGGCAGCCCGATTTGGTGCAGATCTGTTCGGCAGCAAAATCTGGGTGATTGCCGGGGACGGATGTATGATGGAAGGGATCAATAGTGAAGCCGGCAGTCTCGCCGGCACTCTGCAACTGAACAACCTGGTAATCGTTTATGATGCGAACGATGTGTGTCTGGACGGTCCTACGGCTGACTGTATGACCGAGGATACAGGCATGCGGTATGAATCCTATGGTTTCCGGGTACACGATATCGACGGGTATGACTGGGATTTGATCGAAAAAGTTTTCGGAGAAGCGAGGAAAGAGGGGGATCGTCCGACGCTGATCATTGCCCGTACGATCATTGGAAAACATTGTCCCAACCGGCAGGGAAAAAGCATCAGTCACGGAAAATTTCTCGGTCCGGATGAAATGAAACTGTTTAAACAGGAGATCGGCTGGCCCCACGAACCGGTCTTTTATGTGCCTGATGATGTTCGCACCTATTTCACAAAATTGAAACCTGTTTTCCGGGAATATGAACAGGAATGGAATATAAAATTTACCGCAATGCGAAAAAAATATCCCAAGACTGCTGAACTTTGGGATATCTTTGCTGAAAAACGGTTGCCGGAAGATTTTATCTCGCAGATCTGGAAACTTCCAATCAAGCCCGATCAACCCACCCGCCGTTACAACGAAGCAATCGTCCAGAAACTGGGCAGCCTGCTGCCCTATTTTATTACCGGGAGCGCCGATGTGGCCAGCTGCGATTTTACCTGGATTCTGAATGATCAGATCATCGCCAAACGGGACTGGCTGCATCAGCAGATTAAATTCGGGGTGCGTGAATTCACTATGGCCGCAGCCGCTACAGGAATGCATTTAACCGGTATGCTGCAGCCGGTGGTTGGGACCTTTCTGGTGTTTTCCGATTATATGCGTAATGCGATTCGGATGGCAGCGCTGATGCATCAGCGGGTGATCTTCGTCTTCTCGCACGATTCCATCATAGTCGCGCAGGACGGACCCACGCATCAGCCGGTGGAACAGCTGATGTCATTACGGTTAATCCCCAATCTGACGGTAATCCGGCCGGGTGATGAAAATGAAGCCAAATCCGCCTGGATTGCTGCTTTTGAGGTCCAGGAAAATCCGGTGGCACTCTGTTTCACACGCCAGCCGGTAAAATCGACAGTAAGTGATCTGACGGCTGAGAAAGCACTTTCAGGGGTGCGTAAGGGAGCTTATATCCTTTATGGGAATGATGCTGGTAAATGCGATGTAGAGATCTTTGCGACCGGTTCGGAGATCCATCAGGCGGTTGGTGCGGCACTGAAACTGGAGGCGGAGGGATTAACAGTTCGGGTGATCTCTGTCCCCAGCTGGGAGATATTTGCGCGGCAGAATGATGTCTATAAAAGAATGATACTTGACCATGAAGCAGGGCTGAAGGTAAGTGTTGAAGCAGGTGCCGGTCTGGGATGGGAGCGATTTGTGGGGAGGGACGGTCTGATTATTTCACAGGAGTCCTTTGGTGCTTCAGCCCCGGAACCGGTGATGGCGGAACATTTTGGCTTTACCAGTGATCAAGTGTATAAGCGCATAAAGGAACGGTTGATCCGAGCATAAGCGCGGGTAAAATGTCCCGTTAGGTGAGGATTGATATGGATACGGTCTATCATTTTACAATCTCACTTTTAAAAAAACATGAATCAATTAAGGGCCTTTCAATTTCCTTTAAGTTCAATAATTCTGAAAATTGCGCGTTCTTCCGTGACGATGGATTACCCGTTTCTCAGTTTTATCTTGTCGTGATTTAGGCGCATTAATCAGGTTGAATAAAAATTTGTTGTAAACGAAAAATCATAGTGTTATATTTAGACGTCATATCTAAATAATAAACAGAAGGATGATGGGTCGGACAAGGACGAAAACTTCCCGGTATCATGTGCCCAATCTTGAGCGTGCTCTGGAAATCATGGAATTATTAGCTGAGCATCCTGAAGGTCTGACCACTACTGAAATCACAGAATTCCTTCATATTCCGCGCAACAGTGTGTTTCGTATAACGTCGACGTTAATAGATCGTGGGTATCTGATTCGCAACGCTGAAAGCAAAATTTTTCAACTTTCCCAGAAATTGCTGACCATTGGTTATAGTGCCATCAGCGACCAGACGCTGATTGAAAAGGCCTTGAGTCCCATGCGACAATTGCGCGACAGGTTCAAGGAAACGGTGCCGTTGGGAATATTGCACGGGACGGAAGGTCTGATCGTCGAGGAAATGCAGGGAAGTCACTCGTTCAGGTTCGTACTGGAACCGGGTAAGACCTTTCATCTGCATACTGCTGCACCCGGCAAAGCGATTGTGGCCTTCCTGCCGAAACATGAACGCGATACGGTGGTGCAAAAGATAGAGTATATTGTTTTTAATGACCGCACGATCCGGAATGCGGCGCAATATATGAAAATACTCACACAGGTCAAACATAACGGCTATGCTGTTGACCTGGCGGAAGAGATCGAAGGTATGCACTGTGTTGCAGCGCCGGTATTCAACCGTCATGGATATCCGGTGGCGGCCATCTGGATAACCGGACCGTCTCACCGGATTAAAGAATCCGATATAGGGCAGATTGCCGTGGAAGTAAAAAAAACCGCACTGACCATATCGCAAAGTTTGGGATTCAGGGCAGCTTCGGACAGCCCAAAGGTCACCTGATTTTCGAAGTACCGGGGATGAGGCTTTACAAAGAATAAAACCCAAAAAGCTCTGATACGAAAAAGCCGGTCATCAAGGGAAAATTATTTGTCGTCTGAACATGATCATCCTTAGCTGTTTTGAACGGACCGGTTATTAAAAAGTAATATGTGATGTCCCATTGGCGCTTAGCCTGTGCGGGATATTCAATGGCGCTGATCGACAGGAAAATCCCAGCGATAAGGGATGATGCAAACAGGACAATTGTTTTAATCTTACGGAAAGATTATGTCTGAACAAAAAGCGAATATTACCGCTCCTGTTCCCAGGAGCTTCAAACAATATTTAACATCCTTCGGACCCGGATTTGTGGTTGTGTTAACCTGGCTGGGTTCTGGTGATATCGTTTCTGCCGGCGTTTCGGGCGGTAATTACGGTTATGCGCTGATGTGGGCCATGGTGTTCGCTCTCCTGATGCGATTTTTCTTTGTCACCACTATTGCCAAGTATCAGTTATGCAATCCCAACGGCGACGGATTAATGGACGGGCTGGTACGGCTGCATCGCTGGTTTGCACCGTTTATTCTGATTGTCATAATCATCATCGGGCACATCAATGGAACTTACATGATTGCCGGAATTGGTGAAACCATGGTGAAGATTACCGGCATCGGACAGGAATGGCACTGGGGTCTCATCTGGGTGGTGATCGGATTGTTGATTGTATTCCGGCCTGTATACGAGAGGGCAGAATGGGTGTTTAAAGTGTTCATATTGCTGATGACGGTATCGCTTGTCGGGACGGCCATCTGGGTGGGTCCGAATATACCGGGTATCGTTAAGGGAACATTTGCTTTTGAGATCCCTCAGCAACAGGGCCCGTTTGGTGCCATGGCGGTGGCGATGGCGATGGTCGGCGCTGTTGGCGGTTCGTTGCTCAATCTGGTTTACCCCTATTTTCTCGATCAGAAAGGCTGGAACGGCCCGCAATACCGCCGGGTCCAGACCTATGATTTTATTATTGCCACCGTTGCCATGATCGTGTTCAATCTGGCCGTCTGGACACTCGGTGCAGAGCTGGTGCATGGCACAGGCAAACCAATCGCGGATCTGGAGGATCTGACCGGACTGCTGAGCCTGGTGCTGGGTGAAGGGGGGCGAAAACTATTTCTGCTGGGCATGTTCGGTGCGGTTTATACATCGCTGCTGGGTAATGGCCTGGGCCTGGGTTATCTCGCCAGTCATGCATTTCATCTCTGGCGTAAAAAAGGCACCGGGCGATATGCGATTGACTATAAAAGTCATCCCATCTATCGTTTTGTGGCAGTTTGGATCATGGTATCCCCGTTTGTCTGGATTATCAGCGGTAAGGCTGATTTTGTTACCCTGACCCTGCTGGCAAATACCCTGATGGTGGTTCTGATACCTGCGCTGGCAGGGGGGCTCTGGTGGATCACAGCCAGTAAAAAATATATCGGTGATCGTTATAAAAACAACTGGGCTGAAAATCTGGTGATGGGTTTCATTTTTGTATTGGCGATATGGGGCACCTACGAGGCGGCTATTTCGGTTACTAATATGGTTATAAAAATGATGCAGTAATGCGGAAAAAGACCTCGCCTTCGGTGAGCAGGCAAAAGGCCAAAAAGAAAAAGATAGGTGTGGTAAGCGTGTATCCGGCCGGAATTGAGGTGCCTTGCAATGCACAATCATTATTTTTTATCTGTGTTGATGCCCTGACCAGGTGTCGTTATGGATCTATATCCGATTCCCCGGACTTTAAGTCCGGAATATGGGCTGAATTGAGACGATCAGGCTCTGCAGGGTTAGATCCGATCTGTTCCGCTCAGGATTCGTAATGTACTTAAATGAAGCCCCAGACTTCAGTCCGGGGAGCTTAAAGATAATAGATTCAAAAATCCGGGGTTTTAAGCCCGGGTCGATGTAAATATAATTGCAGTGTAAGGTATGCCTATGGATTTATTCGATTTGACAGGAAGAACAGCGCTGATCACCGGATCCGGCAGGGGCATCGGGCTCGTCCTTGCCCGCGGTCTGGCCGGTGCGGGAGCCAGAATTGTACTGAACGATATTGAACCTGAAAGGCTCAAAGCTGCTGTCACCGGATTAAAAAATGAAAATATTGAAACTTTTGGGGCTGTTTTCGACGTACGTAATGAAACAGAAGTCAATAAAAGTGTCAAAATAATTGAAGCCGAATTCGGACTGGTCGATATTTTGGTCAACAATGCCGGAATCCAGATCAGGTCACCCCTTGAAGAATTCGCCGTCGGCGATTGGCAGCGTTTGATCGATATCAATCTGACTGGTGCATTTATCACCGCAAAATCGGTTGCAAAAGGCATGATCGACCGTAAATCCGGTAAGATAATCAATATTTGTTCAATTCAGAGTGAACTGGCGCGACCGACCATAGCGCCGTATACGGCGGCAAAGGGCGGTCTGCGGAATCTGACCAGGGGCATGGCCACCGATTGGGGGAAATACAATATTCAGGTGAACGGCATAGCTCCGGGATATTTTAAGACCGAAATGACCAAATCACTCTATGAAAATCCCGAATTTGACGCCTGGTTGTGCAACCGCGTACCGATGAACCGCTGGGGTGACCCGCAGGAACTAGTCGGAGCTGCGATATTTCTGGCAGCGCACGCCTCGGATTATGTAAACGGTCACATGCTTTTTGTTGACGGCGGTTTGATAGCCTGCGTCTGATGATGATCCGGTTGGCTTAGTATGGCGGAAAATGCGTTGATGATTCCTTGAGGTGTTTCTAAACATCTCATTCAAATATGATTTGAGTTTTTATGGGTTATTTGCATCTTTTTTAATAGGTGTTAATTGGTTCAAATGTCATCCTGAAAGGATCTTCCTTCCGGAACCTTACGAACCAGGAATTACGAAGAACCTGGCAGGGCGAGGGTATCAACATTTGATTCGGTATGCACTATGCATTCCCGTACATAGCTGAAAATTCGTTGAACTGAGATCAGCCAGAAATATAAACCAATTGTCAAGACAATGCGGTTAATTATATTTAACGTAAAATGATCTCGAGAAGAAAATTCATGCGCAATGCCGGATTGGCTGCCACAGGCTTGGCTGTACCCGGTAAATCACTTCTATTTGCCCGTCCACAGGCGAAAACGGAAGCAGGCAGGGTAAAGATCACCGATATTAAAACGGCCGTAATACAACTAAAATATAATACCACATTGGTGAAGATAACCACTGATACAGGTCTTTACGGCCTTGGTGAGGCTTTCCCGAAGGTCGATGTGGTCGGTCATATTAATGATCTTAAACGGAAACTGATCGGTGAGGATCCGCTGCAGGTCGAAATTTTGACACAGCTGCTGATGGATGAGTATGTTTCCCGCGGTTCCCGCGCCGGAGCGTATGCTGGTGCTATCGGTGGCATTGAAACAGCGCTCTGGGATCTGGCGGGAAAAATATTGAATGTTCCGGTCTATGTCCTGCTCGGCGGTGCTTATCGGGACAGACTGCTGATATATCATGATTGCGGCTCGCCTGAAGGCTACGATCCGAACGCCTGGCTTGAGGAGGCCCAAAAATCTGTCGCGCATGGCTATCGGGCCCTGAAATTCAGTTTTGGCAGATTTACTGGTGAAAAGTGGAATCGCTATTTTCAACCAGCGGATATGCGGAAATTTGTACGCATATTGGAAGTAATCAGACAGGCATTAGGCTCTGATGTGCCGATTGGGGTGGATTTTCACTGGAAATATAATACACGCGAAGCACTGAAATTTGCCAACATGGTCGAATCACTGAACCTCTGGTTTATCGAGGATCCGATTCCGCCTGAAAATGCAGACGCTTTTGCGCGCCTGACCGCGGCAAGCCCGGTACCGATCGCCACCGGAGAGAACCTGTACACCCGTCACGGATTCAGACCATTTATTGAAAAACAGGCCTGCGACATTGTACAGCCTGATGCGCAGAAATGCGGTGGATTGCTTGAGATGAAAAAGATCGCCGACTGGGCGGATCTGTATTATCTGAATATGCTGTGTCACAATCTGTGTACGCCGCTGGGTACGATAGCTTCCGGTCATGCCTGTATGGCCATAAAAAATTTTCTGTCCTTGGAATCAGACAGTGTCGATCTGCCATACTGGCAGGATATTATTTTGCGGGATGGTCCGGTATATCGTGACGGTTATCTGAAGGTCCCGGACAAACCGGGACTGGGTTTGGAGTTGAACGAAGAGGTCTGCCGGGCACATCTGGCCTCTGGTTCCGGATATTTTGATTAGAGTAGAGGGGTATATCCATGACCTGGCCGGTTGTGTAGATGGAGAAATGTAAAATTATGATTAATATGCCATCGGATAAAAAATTCTTGACATGAACAGAGCGATGCTCTATATTGATGTCAAATTTTTTACCCCTCTGCACTGTCACTTTTATTCTGAAAATCGGATAATTGGTTTATAAATATATTGCGCATGCTAGGATGTGAATATAACATACTTAGTTGGCTAAATACCGATCATAAATCATTATAGGAGGAGGTGATAAGGGGTCGATATCTTTACACAACCATTCCATATTTGTATGTGTTACAATCCATTTATCAAAGTAAATGTAATGGAGGGAACAACTATGCAAAGAAGGTCTCCATCTGTATTTTTACTTATCTTATCGGTCGTATTATTATTTTCATTTTGTTCAACCTCGACGCTTCTGGCGCAGACACGCGGTATGATCAGCGGACGCGTTGTTGATGCTTCTGACGGATCATTTCTGCCCGGTGCGAATATTTCTGTCAGAGGCACTACTTACGGGGCTGCATCCGACCGTGAGGGTGTTTTCATGATCCTGAACGTACCTTACGGTACATACGAGCTGGAAATCAACTACATCGGTTACCGGGATTTTACCCAGGAAGTTACACTCAGTGCGGATAACAGCCGCGTGATGCTCGGTGAGATCCAAATGGAAGTGAGCGCGCTGGAAACGGAAGCAATCGTCGTTGAAGGGCAGCTGGAAGGGCAGATGAAAGCGCTGAACCAGCAGCGGGTGGCACCGAATATCAAAAATGTCGTCTCCCGTGAGCAAATGGAACTCTTTCCGGACTACACAACAGCCGACGTACTGCAGCGCGTACCGGGTGTCTACATAAGCCGTGACCAGGGTGAAGGCCGGTATGTACTGGTGCGCGGGACCGAGCCACGTCTGAGTAATGTCAAGGTAAACGGCGAAGAACTGGCCACTAACCGGGTGCAGGAGCGCTATTCCCAGCTGGATATCATTGGCTCGAACCAGGTGGCTTCGATAGAGGTGGTCAAAGCCCTGACACCGGACCTGGATGGTGATGCCATCGGCGGAACGGTCAATCTGGTTACCCGCAGCGCTTTTGATTACACCGGGATGCGAATCCGTGCTACGGCCGGTGCCGGATATGCCAATCTGCGCGGTACGCCGATCTATCAGGGTAAATTCAGCTACAGCAACCGCTTTGGCCCGACCGGCAATATGGGAGTTACATTGACCGCCAACTGGGACCGTACCGATAAAGGGGCCCACAACAGTGAAAAAACTTGGGATGTGATTGAATTAGTAACGGGCGAAGAGATTCCGGTGGGCTTG
>Ga0209536_100001525_pt1 | contig 38104 bp, 38 predicted proteins | sample DeeMarSeWOR28_12_FD_187461 | JGI IMG/M metagenome (GOLD analysis project Ga0209536, IMG submission 187461) | Marine sediment microbial communities from White Oak River estuary, North Carolina - WOR-2-8_12 (SPAdes) (version 2) | ecosystem: Environmental > Aquatic > Marine > Intertidal zone >... | reverse complement strand
CGTGTGGTTCGTCATATTTCATTGGGACTGCTCCAAGCCTCTCGTCTTCGCATCGAAAAAGTAACTAACAACATCAAAAGGAATGCTTCCGCAAAAAGGAAAGATATTGAAGCGCCGACTTCTTCCCAAAAGTAGCTCAGAACAAAGCATACAAAAACATTTACCAGTCCGGTCAGAATAACTCGCTGAGAAAATTCCTTTTTGAAATCGAAATTAGTCATGAAAATAATGCCAATAATATAATTCAAAACGCCAATCGAAATAACAAATGCGGCGATTCGTAAAACTGCCACTGCTGGCAGGAATTTTTCGCCCAATGCTAAAATTGTTAGAGGGCGGGCAAATAAAACCATCACTAATGCAATGATCAGTGTTCCCCCACCAAGCCATTTAATGAGATATGCTATGGGTCGCAAAGCCTGGAGAATTGAAATCTGTTTTTTTCGGGCGACAAATGGATAGAATGCCTGGGTGATGGGTTCGAAGGCCGACTGCAATGCCTTGATTATTTTTTCGCCCGCGCTGTAAAATCCCACCGCCGCGTTTGGCGCAACCAATCCAAGAATGAAGACATTCGATCTGCGGTATAGATTAATTGCAAAGGTTGAAATGAAAATAGACCAACCATTTTTCATACTGTTTCTTACCTCCCTCAAAGAAGGAGTTTTCCACTCGATTCCAAATTTTTTGAAGATAATGGCACAGCTTACTGATCCGCCCAGGACCATAAATGAACCAAAAAATAAGGGGACAAGATAAAAATCACTCTCCTCACGAAGGAATAGAAAGATGAAAAGGGTGTATCCAATCTTGGAAATCAAATTCGGGTAATTAAGATAATGCATCTCTTCCATACCCAAAAAAAACCAGTAGGAAAGCAAAATATTTCCGGGGACTATCAGGAAATAAAGAAAGTAAATAATGGAGTTTTCGCGAATGGTTGGAAAGCTTAGGATCAATAAAAGAAGCAAAACTGCACAACCCACCATTAGAAGCAATTTTACAGAAAAAATGGAGGCAAAAATATTATTACGATTGTGGGGATTATCCCTTTCGATCGAAATTTGCTGTGTACCGGTGATATTAAAACCATAATCCGTTATCAAAACAAAATAGTAATTCAACGCCTCAGCAAAACTTAGAATGCCAAATTTTTCCGGTCCGATCACACGAACAATATATGGGATGGTTATGAGTGGAACGATAAAGTTGGTTCCCTGAAAGAAGAACAGATTTTGAATATTGAAAAAAATCTTTTTGTGCTCACGGGATTTTAATAGTGATGTGATTCTTCGCAATTTCCTGACTCAAATTCCGGTATTACTCTAATGAAAATCGTGGATATAAATAAATCACCCAGTTGACTCCAATTTGGATAAATCCTCCCAAAGCAACGAAGGTAATCAATAGGAAAAGCCGCTTCGGTCTGCTTTTGCGATATGGAGGATATGCCTCATCCAATATTTTGATGGGGCTCAGATTAACAAAATTCTCAATGTAGAGTATTTCCTTCTGCTTGCGCAATTCCACATAAACCGCGGTCTGAATTTCCAATTTTCTTCTTGCCCTAATCTGGGCAACCTGAAATTCCGGCAACGTCGGATCTGAGCTTTTTTCCAAGAGATTTTTCAAATCTTCTTCAGCGATTGAAATGCTGTCCTTAATTTGTACCAATCTCATATTCAGATAGTCATTTTGCTCGGTAATCTCTTTCTGAACTTCAGTTAATACCAATTCGTCAAGTATTTCTACAATCAAGTTTGCTACCTTTGCGGCTAGATTGGGATCTTCCATGGTAACAGAGAGATAAAGTATTTCATTATCATCATCGATATTGGTTACAATAACATCATCCCGTAATTCTTTAAGCGCTTTCTGAATCTTCTCCTCCGGACTCGCATCCTCGTCTTCATCCAACTCAAAAAATTTGATCAGGTTGGTTTTTTCAATTCCTGCTTTCTCTTCAAGCTCATATTCATGGAAGATTATCCGTTCCAACAGCTTCCGGGAGTTTATGATTCCCAAATACATTTCCTGGCTTCGGCTCGAAAAACTTCCCATGCTAATGCCAGCAAGACTGGCAAGATTCCCCAATTGTCCACCAAGCCCTTTCGTGGATGCCGAAACAGAGGGAAGAACGGAGACTTCCGCTGTGTACTCTTTGGGAATTACGAAGAAAACCAAGATAATAAATCCCACAGTTGTAATTCCAAAGACAATTGAATTAATCTTTTTACGTTCTAGAATGAATTTTAGCAGTCTGAATGTTTCGGTCTTATTATCTGGGTTCATATAAAACCTTCATTTGGAAACATTAGATATGATAAAGAAAATTGTTGCTATTTGTGACGTTACCAGAAGCCCCTCTCTGAAAATTTCCCACCAGTCTCTTTCTTTCTTTTCCGGAACAAAAATGATATCACCCTCTTCTATGTCAACATCATTATCAGCGTCAAGCCAGACCCCTGTCTTACCTTTAATGATTTTAACATCTCCCTTTTTGGCTCGTTTATTAAACCCACCAACCGCAGTGATATACTCTCGATAAGTCCATTTTTGGTCATAAACAACATTCCCCGGAGATATAACGCCGCCGGAGACAAAGACTATTTTGCTTCGTTCCGGAATTAGTATCATATCTTTATCCCTTAAGAAAACGTCTTCTGATAATTGGTTTTGCACAAACAACTTTTCAAAATCACATGCAACCACTCGAATATCTTCACGGGTTCGCAGCCGAAAATAACTTTGCTCCAGGTCATTCATTTCATCCACTGTCATGCGCCGCAAACGATCAAATTCTTTGTCGTCCAATAAAATCTTTCGCCGAATTATCTTTGCGTTTCGTAATAGAGCCTTATCAGTTAGTCCCCCGGCTCTTCCAACCAATTCAGTAAGGGTGGTAATTCCTTCTTCAATAGCATAGACGCCGGGATATTCTACTTCGCCCGCTATTTCCACTTGAAATTTTTGGTGATATTGAGCCTTATATCTAACAAAAATTCTGTCATCCGGCATTAAAGGAAAGTCACCATCTTGATTAAAAGCCAAAATAGATTTATCAACTGAAATCGCATCGGAAGCAAAACGGTAGAGCTCAATTCTCGATGAATCGGCGGTAGGTAATAGTCCTCCTGCGAGATCTATCGCATCGTTCAATTTGTCGGTGGCCAGATATTCAAAATCGGATTTTTTACCAACAGCACCCTCAACAGAAATAGAATGTGTCTTTTCTCCCTCAAAAGGAATTATAACAATATCATTATCTAGTAAATAAGGATTTTGGCTTAGGTCTCCCAGTCGTTTAAATCGTAATAAATCATACTCACTCTTTTCCCCCTGTCTCAGGATTTGAACTCTTCTCAAAGGTATTTCCCTGATGCTCGTGCTTTGCCTTGCTTTTTCAATCTCTTCCATGCTCGATTTTATGTCTTCTTTTTGTGTACTGGATTTAACACTTTCCGTTGTGGTTTCAACTGCGGCAGGTAAAACCTTATGCACTGCATCAAACAGACGCGAAGACGAGAGTATTTGTAGTTTCTTATCTTCCGCTGATCCCAAAACGGTAACGTTAATAGGATGTACCTGAAATAAAAAAACCTCTATTTCACTATTTGGATTATATCTCTCTAAAATCTCCTGGATTTTATTTTTTGCTTGATCTAAAGGCAGCATTTTTACTTTTGCTGAAGGAGCTTCGGGGAGCAGAATATGCCCATCGGATGTCACAGTTGCAGGAAAGATTCTGCTCGCTGGTCCCGGGACATCAATTTTGATAAGAAAAACATCTCCGGCATCAACAATATATTCCGTCTCGTCAACCGAGGCCGTTAAATTGGTGGTTTCCATCGTAGACATTCCTCCCATAGCTCCCGATTTGAATAGTGAAGAGATATCTTCTTTCTGCTTGGTTAAATCTTGCCCGGAAAGGAGACCAGAAATTATTACCAAAAAAATGCTGATTTTTCTAAACACCAATAGACTCCATAATTTTAGGGTAGGCTGTAGGCTAATTCCCCCTTAAAACGTCAACAATTCTCTCTGCCGCTTTGCCGTCCCACAACTCAGGAACTTGCCCCTTTTTCCATTGCCCGTCAACAATTTTTTTTGCCAGCATGGTGATTTTTTCAGTATCTGTGCCCACAATTTCATTCGTTCCGATTTCAACGGTTATGGGACGTTCAGTGTTTTCTCTTAAGGTTAAACAAGGAATTCCCAGATAGGTCGTCTCTTCCTGAATACCGCCGGAATCGGTCATCACAAAACCACAGTTTGCCATCAATTGCATAAAATCAAAGTAACCAACCGGCGGGATCAATTTCAAATTCTCCAGTTTCGCTATTTCGTCCCGCAAGCCAAGTTTGTCAATATTCTTTTGTGTCCGGGGATGGATTGGAAAAACAATCGGGACGTTTTTTTGAATTTCCTTAAAAGCAGTAATAATCCTGGTGAAGCTTTCCGGATCATCCACGTTAGAAGGACGATGCAGTGTGACCAAAGCATATTCCTTTTCTTTTAAACTCAATTCCGCCAGAATATTCGAGGCAATTTCTTTGCTCAAATAATAAGTTAGAGAATCTATCATGACATTGCCAACAAAATGAATCTTATCCTGAGCCACTCCCTCTCGTATAAGATTAGTTGTGGCGCTTCTTTCGGTAATGAACAAGTATTCCGAAAGCGCATCGGTGATGATGCGATTGATCTCCTCGGGCATTTTCCGGTCGAAGCTGCGTAGGCCCGCTTCTACGTGCGCAATAGGAATCCACATTTTTGAAGCAACCATGCTGCACGCCGCTGTCGAGTTCACATCACCGACCACAACTACCAAATCCGGCTTTTCCGATTCGCAAACCTTTTCAAATTCGATCATGATTTTTGCGGTTTGTTCCGCGTGAGAACCAGACCCAACACCCAAATAAATATCGGGTTTGGGAAGACCCAGATCATCGAAAAACAGCTTGCTCATTCTCTCGTCATAATGCTGTCCGGTATGGACAAGGATCGGTTCAATGGTGTTTGTCATTCTCTGCATGATTCGTTGAATCGGGGCAATTTTCATGAAATTCGGTCTTGCACCCACAACATTTAAAATCCGTTTCATTCACTCTCCCGGAAAATTGAAGCGGTCAATATAAATGCCCTGCAAACCATAAACAAATGTTTTATATGTTTATATTTGTTGGCAATATGGCGGGCGTTATACTAATCTGAGATGCTTAGGAAGCCTCGTCCCTAATATTTAATTTCCTTATCGCTTGTTTGGCGGCTTCCTGTTCAGCGATTTTTTTTGTTCCCCCCTGTCCTTCTCCCATTTTTTCATTATTGATATAAACTTCAACCAAGAAGTTTTTTGCGTGATCCGGTCCGGTCTCATCAATCACTTTATAAACCGGCATACCGTTACCGCTGCTCTGGGTATATTCCAGGAGGATGCTTTTATAATTCGTATATAATTCAGTCCTAATAATTTTCTTAAAATTATCTAACAGATATGTCTTAATAAATCCGCTGGCGACATCCAATCCCTTATCCAGGTAAACTGCGCCGATGACTGCTTCAAATGTATCCGCCAAAATTGAGTGGCGGGATCTTCCTCCGGTTTTTTCTTCACCCCAGTTTATCAAAACCAGGTTTCCCAACGACATTTTGGTTGCGATATCAGCCAAAACTGATTTTCGAACCAGAATGGACTTAACCTTTGATAATTCTCCCTCGGTTTTCTTAGGGAATTTTTCATACAGGAATTGGGTCACCACAAGGTCCAGGACGGTGTCTCCCAAAAATTCCAACCTCTCATTGGACTTGGTTCTGGGTTCATTGGTAACATTCAAATAGGAACGGTGTTTCAAGGCTGTCTGGAGTAATTCACTATCGGAGAATTCTATATTAAATCTTTTTTGGAACTGCTCTATATTGGCCGACGCCTGTCCATGGCTCACATCCTGATGAGAATTTCCTTCATTATTTTTCTTAGCGGGTGTATGGCTTTTGCGGTTACGGTTAAACAGATTTCTTATGGAATTGAATTTAAGAGGCATAGCTTATTCAAATTTACTGACTGATATACAGGCGTTATGTCCGCCAAAGCCAAAAGTATTGGATATTGCTGAACGGACATTTCGCTCGACCGGTAGGTTGGGAGTATAGTTTAGGTCACATTCGGGATCAGGTTCTTCGTAATTTATGGTTGGAGGAATGACTCCGTTTTTGATAGCCAAAATCGTTGCGATTAATTCAATGCCGCCGGCCGCTCCCAACAAGTGTCCCGTCATCGATTTTGTTGAACTGATATTTAATTTATCCGCATATTCAGCGAAAGTGGCTTTGATCGCATCCGTTTCCGACTTGTCGTTAAAATGTGTAGAGGTACCGTGAGCGTTTATATAATCAATATCCTCCAGATTCAATTTTCCATCCTCAATGCAGCGGCGCATGGCGCGAACCGCCCCTTCGCCCCCCGGGGCCGGAGCCGTGATATGATACGCATCGGCAGTAAATCCTATACCGCGGATCTCGGCATGGATATTTGCCCCTCGCCGGCGGGCATGTTCTAACTCTTCAACCACCACAATCCCGGAACCCTCTCCAATCACGAACCCATCCCGATTTTTGTCAAATGGGCGCGACGCTTTCTGAGGTTCATCATTCCGTGTAGATAAAGCTCGCATTGCGTTAAAACCCGCTACACCCATCGGGGATACCGCCGCCTCAGACCCGCCGGTAACCATGACGTCAGCATCGCCATATAAAATCAAACGAGCGGCATCGCCTATGGAATGGGAGGCTGTCGCGCATGCAGAAACAATGCAATAGTTGGGTCCCCTTAAGTTGTACTTCATCGAAATATGACCGGCCGCAATATCGGAAATCATCTGCGGCACAAAAAAAGGACTGACGCGGCGAGGTCCTCGCTCAACGACTTTCCGGGTCTCGTTTTCGAAAGATTGAATACCGCCAACACCGGAGCCAACAACAACCCCCACCCGGTTGATGTCAGTTTTCTGGAAGTCCAGTCCGGAATCTTGAATCGCTTCGTATGCGGCTACCAGTGCGTATCGAGAATAGGGATCAATTTTTCTTACGTCTTTATCCTCGATAATACCTTCTGTGGAGAGGTTCTTGACCTCACAGGCGAATTTTGTGGTATGGTCGGAAGCATCAAAGTGTGTGATGTAATCAGCCCCACTTCGGCCTTTTAATAAACTATCCCAATATTCGTTTACGGAATTACCGATAGGAGAAACAACTCCCATTCCGGTAACAACTACACGCCTGGACATCATTTAGATCCTCTGTTAATTCAATATCCGTTCTGGAAAAATAGCTAATCCTATCCGCCTGCGGCAGAAAAGTTAATCACTATAAATTTAGTTATCCGAAGGGTGGAAGGACTCCTTCGGCCTTTCATCTGGATAGACCCTGGAAAACGCGAGATCGGATTCGCATAGCTTAGCTGCGCTTTCCAAGCCAAAATATTGCAATGAATGATTACTCGGCTTCTTTCTTTTTCTTGCTTAAATAATCAATGGCGTTTTTCACCGTGGTAATATTCTGGGCGTCTTCATCAGGAATTTCAACGTCAAATTCATCTTCAAAGGCCATGACCAGTTCAACCGTATCAAGAGAATCGGCACCCAGATCTTCCACAAAATGGGCTTCGGGTTTCACTTTCTCCGGAGAAACGCCTAATTTATCAACAATAATATCTTTGATTTTTTCTTCGATAGACATACAGCCTCCTACATTTAAGTTTATTCTAAATTACCCAATTAACAATCCACCGTCAACATTAATTACCTGACCAGTAATATATGAAGCATTCTCACTGGCCAAAAATGCAACAACTTTTGCAACGTCTCCGACACTGCCTATTCTTCCTAATGGAATTTGCAGTTTTAGATTCTCTTTTATTTTTTCATCCAGCCTACCGGTCATCTCGGTTTCAATATATCCGGGAGCCACAGCATTACAGGTAATCGACCTCGAGCAAAGTTCCCGTGCAACCGATTTTGTCAGTCCGATGATTCCCGCTTTGGATGCAGCGTAATTTGCCTGACCGGCATTTCCCATGAGACCGACAACCGAGGTTATATTAATGATGCAGCCGCCCCTTTGTTTCATCATCTGCCGGGTAACACTTTTAATGCAATTGAATGCACCGGTAAGATTGGTCTGTAACACTTCATTCCAATCTTCTGCGGACATACGCATTATAAGGTTATCACGGGTGATTCCGGCGTTATTGACTAAAATATCAACCCGCTCCCATTTTTCCAAAGTCTTATTTACCAGATTTGATGCCTGTTCCAAATCGGAAACGTCCGCCGCAACAGCAATCGCCTCTGCGCCAATTTTTTCAACTTCGTTTTGCACCTGTTTAATTCTTTCCAAATTTCTGCCGGACACGACAACGTTAGCGCCGCATCTTGCCAATTCCTGAATAATTGCCATACCGATACCTTTTGAGGAACCGGTGACAATGGCGATTTTTCCTTTTAAATCCATATCTTTCTTTTCCCTCTCTAAACGTGCACTAATTTAACTGGTCAAGGTCTTCGACTTTGCCGACCAATTTACACCCAACCTCTTTATTAATTCTCTTCATTAGCCCCTGCAAGACATTCCTGGGACCTACTTCCACAAATTCTGTAAACCCGTCACCAATCATATTTCTTATAATATTTTCCCACTGCACCGGAGCTAGTAACTGTCTCCGCAGTGATTTCCGAATGATCTCCGGATCTTTGATTGGTTTTGCTTCCACATTGTTATAAACAGGCATTTTTGCCTCACGGATGGAAGCCTCATTTAGCGCCTTAACCAAACCGTCAAGCGCATCGGCCATCAGGGGAGAATGGAACGCTCCACCGACCTCCAATTTTTTTGCCAGCCGCACTCCCATATTGCGCGCAAGCTCCAAAGCTCTGTCTACTCCCGCATGAGTTCCGGATATCACGACTTGTCCCGGGCAGTTAAAATTTGCCGGCTGGATACCGCCGGCCGCGGCGGCTTCCCTGCAAATTTCTTCGACTTCGTTTTTTCCAATGCCGATGATGGCGGCCATTGTCCCCGGGTTTTTTTCGCCGGATTTTTGCATCTGATCGCCGCGTATTTTTACCAATTGCAGGGCATCCGCAAAAGTAATTGCTTCTGCGCTCACCAGCGCCGAATACTCGCCCAGGCTGTGCCCGGCGACCGCTGCGGGCTGAATACCACGGTTTTTTAGAAGACTATCCAGTACCATGCTATGCACAAAAATTGCCGGTTGGGTAAACTGCGTTTGTTTGAGTTCCTCTTCCGGTCCTTCAAAACAGATTTTTTTCAGCGGAAATTGGAGAACACTTTCCGCCATATCATAAATATTCCTCACCTCATCAAACGTTTCAAACAAATCTTTTCCCATTCCAACATGCTGAGAACCCTGACCCGGAAAGAGAAAAGCAATTTTTTTCATTTCACAATCTCCGGCAATAATTTAGCCACTGATTAACACTGATGAAACACGGATTTTAATAGACAAAATGCTTGAATTTTACTAGTTCTCATGTCGACTGGTAATGTTTTTTGATAAACTTTCTCCAAAAGTCCATAACCAAGAATATTATAAATTTCAAAAGCGGAACCAATTATATCCTCTGTTATTTCTTCATATTTTAAGCTCATTTTTTATCCGCGTTTGATCAGTGTCTATTAGTGGCTTTATTTGATTTCTATTTTAAGGCGAGGGTTAAATTGCCCAGCGCAATAGCAGGCTGCCCCAGGTAAAACCAGCGCCGAAGGCGGACATTAGAATATAATCTCCTTTTTTGAGACCATTGTTGTGATATACTTCAGAGAGTCCCAATGGAATAGTCGCTGCAGTGGTGTTTCCGTAACGATCAATGTTGACAACCACCTTGGAACTATCCAGTTTTAATCTCTTAGCGGCTGCGTCAATAATTCGGAAATTTGCCTGGTGAGGGATAAAATAAGCGATGTCTTCCCCTGTGAGATTATTTTTTACCAGAATTTCTTCGGCGATATCAGCCATGCCGACGACGGCAAATTTGAATACGCTTCTGCCGTCCTGATAGAGATAATGCATTTTTTTGTCAACGGTTTCATGGCTCGCAGGATTTAGACTGCCACCGCCCAACATATACAATTGGTCTTTTCCCTTGCCATTGCTCTTTAAAATAAAATCAAGAATTCCGTATTGATCGTCTTCAACCGGTTCCAATAGAACTGCTGCAGCCGCATCCCCGAACAAGACACAATTGTTTCGATCGGTATAATCCGTAATAGCGGTCATTTTATCTGAACCAATCACCAATACTTTTTTGTATTTCCCGCTTTCGACGAATTGTGCAGCGGTTGCCAGAGCGTAAATATAACCAGTGCAGGCACCATTCACATCCATAGCCCAGGCATTCTTTGCGCCGATTTGCTCCTGAATTAAGCAGGCCGTATTGGGGAACATCATGTCAGGCGTCACGGTTGCAACGACAATCATATCGATTTCTTCAGGATCTATATTTTTCTCCTTTAAGATCATTTCAACAGCCTTTCCCCCCATAAACGAACTACCTTTTCCGTTTTCAAGTATGCGGCGCTCCCGGATTCCGGTTCTGGTCCTGATCCATTCGTCGCTGGTATCTACCATTTTCTCTAAATCATGGTTGGTTAACACTTTTTCGGGAGCAAAATGTCCTACGCCTGTGATAGCTGCGTTTCGGTCCATGATATTCCTCGTGAGGTGATTTCTTCATGTATGTTTGCATTCACTTCTTCCTGGCTCATCATTCGGGCAACTTTGATAGCATTCTTTATCGCTTTGGCGGAAGAACTGCCGTGACAAATTATTGAGATGCCGTCAATCCCTAATAGCGGCACACCGCCGTATTCCTGGTAATCAAAATTGCGCTTCATATCCCGAAAAGCGTGGCGCACCAATAGCGCCCCCGTTAGTGAGAATAAATTCTTTCCTACACTTCGCTTAAAATTTCTCCCGAAAACTTCAAATATACTCTCAGCGAATTTTAGTATGACGTTGCCCGTGAACCCGTCGGTAATTAAGACATCAGTTCCGCCCCGCAAAATATCCCTGCCTTCCAGATTACCCATGAAGTTGGGCATGGATTTAACCATTAGCTCATGGGCCGCGATACTTAGTTCGTTGCCTTTTTTGCTCTCCTCGCCAATATTCAAAAGTGCAATCCGCGGATTCTTTATTCCGTAAATTTGCTTAATGAAAATAGACCCCATAATTCCATACTGCAGCAAGTGCATGGGTTTACATTCCGCATTGGCGCCGACATCAATTAGTAATACGACGCCGCCCTCACATGGTAGGAATGCCCCCAAACCGGGTCTCTGCACGCCTTCAATCCTTCCCAGGATTAAGAGGCTGGCTGCCATTTGGGCCCCGGTGCTTCCCGCGCTTACAAATGCATCCCCATGTCCCTCTTTATACAATGTAATACCCTTTACCATCGAGGAGTCTTTCTTATTTCGAATTGCAGCGGTAGGTTGATCATGCATTTCGATTACCGAAGAGGCATGAACAACCTGGATATTCTTCAGATACAACCTCGAATGACGATCCAGTTCTTTTTGAATAACTGATTGATCACCCACCAGGATGACCTGATCTTTCCCTTTGGTTTCTTTACAATATAAAATTGCCCCTTCAACAGGGGCCTTCGGGGCAAAATCGCCGCCCATTGCATCCACAACTAATCTCATTAAGAAGACTCCCGAGTGGAGTTAGTGTTCCTTCACAGTATAAACTTGCTGTCCTTTATAATAGCCGCAGTGTGAACAAGCCCGATGACTGAGTTTCATATTACCACAATTCAGGCATTCGGTATAATTCGGACCGCTTAATTTTTGAGCCCATGAAGCCCGCCTTTTATCGCGCTTCGATCTAGATATTTTACGTCTTGGATTTGCCATAAAAAATTACTCCATTTTTTAAATGTCAGATTTATTTCAGTAATTTGCGCAATTCTTCCCAGCGCGGGTCTGTTGCTGAGTGCGTACATCGGCAGGATTCGTGATTCAAATCCACACCACATCCCGGACAAATACCCTTACAATCCTGACGACACAAATTTTTCATTGGCACGGTTAATTTTAAGTGCTCTATTAAACGCTCCTTAAAGTCGATCTCAACTGTTTCGGGTGGAAGCATCACAACATCTTCTTCGTCCGTTTCAAAATCACTGGTGCCAATATGAAATAGAAGTCGGAAATTCTCTTGATAGGGTCTCACGTAACTCTCCAGACATCTATCACAAGAATAATGTCCCTTTGTTACTATGTCCACATTACAAGTCAGATTCTTTCCAAACTTATTAACCTCGATATTAACCGCCACATCCTCCGGGTAGATTTCACTCTCTTTGAACTCAAGTGACTTACCTGTAACGACAAATTTAAACTGATGGAATCCATCTTCCAGATGTAGAATGGGTACTTTCATTTTAGCCCTGAATTTATGTTCAATATAAAAATATGTCAAGCGCTTTATAACTATTAAAACCAAAATAAGTTTTCCAAAAGCACTGATTTTAAGTGTCCGGCTGAGAAGAATGGCATCAAATTTTTAAATTGGTTTTTATATTGGTTTTAAATCAACGCTTCTTTAGATTTTAATAATAAAAATAAGGAACGAAATGGCTATCAAATCTCTGAAGGCATCTGATTTAAGAAAATCAATACCATTGGCTGGGTTAGGGTTTAAGAGCACCAAAAATCTAACCCCATTGGATGGAATCATCGGACAGGACCGCGCCATAAAAGCGATTCAACTAGCGCTGGAAATGGACTTTTCCGGATACAATATTTTTGTAACCGGAAAAGTGGGAACCGGCCGGACCACAATTGTTCAGGACTTACTTAACAAATTTGCCAAAACCAAAGAAGCTCCAGGCGATTGGTGCTACGTTTATAACTTCAATGAGCCGGACAGTCCTCAGGCGCTCTTCCTCCCCAATGGAAAAGCATGCCAATTCCAGAAAGACATGGATCGGTTAATCAAAACGCTGAAAACCGAAATTAGGAGGGTATTCGGAAGTAAGAAATACGAAGATCAGAAACTGTCGATTGTGAACAGGCAGAATGAGAGAAAACGAAAATTACTTGAACAACTAAACAAAGAAGCGCAAGACCTCAAGCTGCAGATTCAAAGCACACCCACCGGATTTCAGACCGTGGTGATGAAAGACGATAAACCGCTGGAATCGGAACAGTATCAGCAATTATCCGATCAGGAAAAGCAAAATATCAATGAGCGCATTCAGTCAATGGAAAATAAGATTTCCCAAGCGGTGCGCTCAATCGCGCGGTTGGATCTGGAGACCCAACAATCGCTGTCCAAATTGGATGAACAGGTGGCAAGCTTTGCGGTCGAGCAATTCATGCATGAAGTCAAAGAAAAATACAAGGAGCTGGAGCCTGTTCAGAAATACTTGGATGAAGTCCGGGTGGATGTCATCCTGAATATTATGGATTTTCTTGGCGAGGTAGAAAAAGAGGAACAAAAATCAGATAGCCAGCTCATTTTTGGAAATTCGACCAAGGTCAAGAAGAATCATTTTAAACGTTATACGGTTAACGTGGTGGTTGACAACAGCCAGCTAAAAGGTGCGCCGGTTATTTATGAGCCCAATCCTACCTATAATAATATATTCGGGCGCATTGAGAAGTATTCCGAGTACGGCACCTATCTGACTGATTTCACCATGATTAAAGCCGGGACGCTATTGAAGGCAAACGGCGGCTACCTAATAACCGACGCTCTGGAAATCTTCAGAAATCCATTTGCATATGATGCCCTGAAAAGAGCCATCCGCAATAAAGAGATCCGAATTGAGGATGTGTCGGAGCTATACGGCGTTTCTCCGGTTTCCACCTTAAAACCGAGTCCCATTCCCCTGAACGTAAAAATCGTGTTAGTTGGTCGAACCGGTTTATACAATCTGCTGCAATTTTATGATGAGGACTTTTCGCGGATTTTCAAAATTCGCGCCGATTTTGACTACGAAACCGGCTCAAACAAAAAAGCGGTTCATCAGTACGCCCAATTTATTAAAAAGGTGGTGGATGAAGAAAATTTAATTCCGTTTGACAGCAGCGCCATCCACGAGATTATCAGTTACGGACACCGCCTGGTTGAGGATCAGGTAAAATTATCCCTAAAATTCGGATCGTTAACGAGGGTCATCCGGGAAACGAATTATTGGGCGAAGAAAGATCGCAGCAAGGTTGCCAAGGATGTTCATGTTAAAAAGGCAATCACGGAATACGAGTACCGCCACAGTTTGGTGGAAGAGAAAATCCAGGAAATGATTGAAAGGGATATCTATAAAATTATTGTCGATGGAGAAGCAGTTGGGCAAATCAATGGATTGTCGGTCTATCAACTTGGCGAATATGTCTTCGGCCGGCCACACAAGATTACCTCCAAAACCTACATCGGAAATGAGAATGTGGTTCATATCGAGAGGAAAGCCCACCTAAGCGGAAAGATTCACGATAAAGGCGTGTATGTTTTGAGCGGATTTTTCAACTGGAAGTTCGGGGAATTTATCCCGCTCTCGTTTTCAGCAAGCCTCGCCTTCGAGCAAAGTTATACCACCATTGACGGCGACAGCGCCTCCTCGACGGAATTATACGCGCTGATCTCCAGCCTGTCGGGCGTACCCATTCATCAGGGTGTTGCCGTCACAGGCTCGGTGAACCAGAACGGCGAGGTGCAGGCGATTGGCGGGGTGAATGAAAAAATCGAAGGCTATTTTAAAGTATGCAAGGCGAAAGGTTTGACCGGCAAGCAAGGGGTGATGATCCCGCGCAGCAACCTGGATCATTTAATGCTCAAGGATGAAGTGGTGGAAGCGGTGAAGAAAGATAAATTCCATATCTGGGCAATTGATACTATTGAGGACGGTTTGAAAATTCTAACCGGCAGGAAAGTTGGAAGGCGGAACAAGAACGGCAAATTCCCCAAGAACACCATCTATTATCAGGTAGAAGAAACCCTGCGGGAATTTACCCGCCGTAACGACGAATACAGAAAGAGCATTGACAAAAAGAAGGGCACGAAAAAAGCAAAAGATAATAATAATCGGAAATCCGACGAGTCGGAAGAGAATGGTGAGGAGTGAGAAGCATGATTAACCATAATCTAAAATTAGAAATATCTGAAAAATTAGATGCTTCCGCTGCAGAGGTTTGGAATGCCTTGACGGACAAAGAAAGCGTTAAGCAATATTTCCTCGGTACAGAACTGAACACCGACTGGAAAGTTGGAAGCCCCATTACTTTTACGGGCAATTGGGAGAGCCAGATGTACGAGGATAAGGGTAAGATTTTAGAAATTGAAAAAGAAAAGCTGCTCAAATACACCCACCTGAGCTCCTTCTCCGGTCTGCCCGACCCGCCCGAAAACTACTCAACCGTAACCTACCCTCTCAAACCCCAAAAAGACAGCACGGTTTTGACCGTCACTCAGGAAGGCTTCCGGGATCAGAAGTCACATAATGATTCGAAAGAAGGCTGGAAGATGGTCATCAGCAACCTAAATAAGCTGCTGAAGGAAAAGTAGGGAATTTCTCCGAATGATTTGCTAAATTTATCCGGTATTGCGTTATTATGGCAGATTACCGGTTTATTAACTATTCGGAGAGACCCGCATGAAAAAGGCAACCGTCAAAGAAAGCAAAGTTACCAAAAGCAGAAAATCTTCTCTCAAGAGACTTCTTCAAACCACCCGGAAATTCCAGGAGGCTACTCCTCGATCTTTCGCCGTCTCTTTTGCTCATCATTTGAAATTCTCGCTAGCAAAGGATGAGTATTCAGCCACACCGCTGGATTGTCTGAAAAGCCTGGCGCTGACTATAAGAGACCGGCTAGTGGAGCGCTGGATCGAAACGCAGCAAACCTATTATAAACAGGACGCCAAACGCGTTTATTATTTATCGATGGAATTCCTCATTGGCAGGTCCCTGGGAAACGCGTTGATCAATCTTGATCTGTGGGAATGCGCCGAACAGGCGCTGGCGCAATTGGGCTATCGTCCAGAAGATTTGCAGGAGCTGGAATTTGATGCGGCCCTTGGAAATGGCGGTTTGGGACGGCTGGCAGCCTGCTTCATGGATTCCATGGCCACACTGGAGCTGCCCGGGTACGGTTATGGCATCCGCTACGATTACGGCATTTTCTTCCAGAGAATTGTGGATGGATACCAGCAGGAAACCCCGGACAACTGGCTGCGCTATGGCAATCCCTGGGAAATTGAACGACCGGAGTATATTTATATGGTCAAGTTCTATGGCCAGGTTGATCAATATACGGACACTCGTGGGGTTCTGCGCATGGATTGGATCGATACCGAAGATGTGGTGGCAATGGCGTACGATACCCCGATTCCCGGATACCGCAACAATACCGTTAATAATTTGCGATTATGGGCGGCAAAGGCTTCCCGTGAGTTTAACCTGGAATATTTTAACCACGGCGATTACGACCGGGCAGTGGATGAGAAAATTGAATCGGAAAATATCTCGAAAGTACTATATCCGAAGGACGACTTTACCCAGGGAAGGGAGCTTCGGCTAAAACAGGAATATTTTCTGGTATCGGCAACCCTGCAGGACATTATCCGCCGCTATAAGAAAACGCATTCCTTAAGCTTCGATATGTTTCCCCATAAAGTTGCCATTCAGCTAAACGACACTCACCCCTCCCTGGCTATCACGGAATTAATGCGCATCTTGGTGGATTTAGAAGGGCTGACATGGGAGAAAGCCTGGGAGATTACGGTGAATACCTGCGGATACACCAATCACACCATTCTCTCCGAAGCGCTGGAAAAATGGTCCGTCTCTCTTTTGGGGCATGTGCTCCCCCGCCATTTGCAGATTATATATGAGATTAACCGGCGCTTTTTGGATGACGTCGCTCGCCTGAACCCCGGAGACGGGGATCGGTTGCAGCGAATGTCTATTATTGAAGAAGGCGGCGAAAAACGGGTGCGCATGGCGAACCTCGCCATCGTCGGAAGCCATTCGGTTAACGGGGTGGCGGCGCTGCATTCGGAAATTCTCAAAAATGACGTTTTCAGGGATTTCTACCAGATATGGCCGGAGCGATTTAACAATAAGACCAATGGCATCACGCAACGGCGCTGGCTGCGGTTGTGCAATCCTGCCCTGTCAAGCCTGATTTCCGAAAAAATCGGTGAAGGATGGATTGCCAATCTGGATAAATTGAAAAAGCTTGCTGCTTTGGCGGACGATCCGGATTTCCAAAAACGCTGGGTGGAGGTCAAAAAGCAAAATAAAGAGCGGTTGGCGCACTTGATCAAGAAACGTCACCATATTGAAGTGAATCACTATTCAATGTTCGATTGCCAGGTGAAACGGATTCACGAATACAAGCGGCAACTCTTGAATGCACTGCACATCATTACTCTGCACAACCGCATTAAGAATAACCCCGATGAATCTGTTGTTCCCCGCACTGTGATTTTTGCCGGTAAGGCGGCTCCGGGGTACTTCCGGGCCAAACTGAGTATAAAACTCATCAATTCCATTGCCCAGGCGGTTAACAACGATCCTCAAATAGGCGACAAATTAAAAGTGATTTTCCTGCCCAATTATTCGGTCTCCCTCGCCCAAAAAATAATTCCCTCTGCCGATCTTTCCGAGCAAATCTCTACCGCGGGGATGGAAGCCTCCGGAACGGGAAATATGAAATTTGCTCTGAACGGTGCTCTGACCATCGGCACCCTCGATGGCGCCAATATTGAGATCATGGAAGAAGTCGGAAAGGACAATATTTTCATTTTCGGGCTAACGGCGGAAGAGGTCATGCATTTGAAAAAATCCGGATACGATCCCTGGCATTACTATAATGAGGACCCGGAGCTGAAACAGGCCATTGATATGATCGGTGCAGGTTATTTTTCTCCCTCTGAGCCGAACCTTTTCCATCCCTTGCTGAATGCCCTTTTCAAGGATGGAGATTATTTTATGGTGCTGGCGGATTATGCGGCATATGTGAAATGCCAGGAGCAGGTGAGCAAAGAATATAGCGACCAACGGCTGTGGGCGAAGAAGTCAATTCTGAATGTCGCTAATATGGGGAAGTTCTCCAGCGACCGCACCATCCGGGAGTATGCGCAGGAGATCTGGAAAGCCAAGCCAATTCCTATCACGCTTCCGGGAGCCGGGGATTGAAGGAAAGGATGAATGGCTCCAATCCGGAAATACAAAAAGTTATTGTTTTGGGATTTAAATCCTTGCCTCAAACAAAAGTTGGCACGAGGAGAAAATATGAATCCGCACCATCCGGAGACGCACCTTATTTAAAATCTGTGTCGTTGGCGGCACGGTCGCTATATTTATCATAATCAACTTTACTTTTCCAAATAATTTAAATCAGGCATATTGAGTTATAAGGAGTAAAAAAATATGATCACCGCTATGATATTTTGTCTTATTCTTATCATCATGACAGTCGTCATCCATTATGAAATTCTTGGTTGGATTTCCAGCCGCCTTCTTCATTTTAGAATACCTTCTCGCGCCCGTTTGCTTTTTGCCATTTTTGCCATTTTTGTGGCCCATATTTTGGAGATCTGGTTATATGCGCTTGCGTATTTTCTCTTAACCAATAATTTTGGATTAGGCAATTTTGGCGGCCAGATGGACCACGCTTTTGAGAACTACTTATACTTTTCGACCGAAAGTTATACCTCCCTTGGACTTGGCGATATATATCCTCTGGGACCACTCAGACTCCTCACTGGAACAGAATCGCTGAATGGATTGCTACTCATTGCCTGGTCGGCTTCTTTTGCTTACTTAGCAATGCAGAAATTCTGGCGTTTAGAGAGTAAATGATTGCCGCTTGCACGAAAGCGAGGCGCATAATTTAGGCTTAATTTTCATGGCCATGGCCGGTTATGATCCCAATTGCGCGATTACGTTTTGGGAACGCATGGCGAAGCAAGGCGGAGCCAAACCGACGGAATTTTTAAGCACGAGGCGATGAAATATTATAAACGACAATAAAATACTTTCCTGAAGGCAACTGGCGTTATTTGCGGATCCAGTTTCGTATATGGCCGGGGCAAGATGAAATTATAGAGAAGTCCTTCAAACAACGAGTCATTTTGTTAATGAAGCAGTTATACCAGGAATACGCTGATTGGATGATTACTATTACGTATAAGGTTGAGTGAGATGTCGTTAGAGAATCTTATGGAGACTTATGGTTATTGGGCACTTCTTTTAGGAACGCTTTTGGAAGGAGAGACTGTTGTTGTCATTGCCGGGTTTCTCGCACATCAAGGTTATATTCATTTGAAATGGGTGATGCTTTTTTCTTTCCTCGGCAGCTTAATGGGCGACCAATTTTATTTTTATATCGGTCGCTGGAAGGGGCAAAACTTTTTGGGAAAAAAGCCAAACTGGAAAAGAAAGGCGAACAGGATTCAACTTCTCATTGAAAAACATCAAAATCTCCTAATTCTTGGTTTTCGTTTTCTTTATGGCTTTAGGACAATCACACCTTTCGTCATCGGTATGAGCAATATAAGAACAATCAAATTTACAATTCTAAATACAATCAGCGCGTTGATATGGGCAATTATTGTTTCACTTGCTGGATTCATATTCGGAAGGACGCTGGAGTTAATACTTGATGATATAAAACATTATGAGATTGAAGCTGTTGTTGCTATCACTGCTATAGGATTGATAATATGGATAACCTACTTTTATCGAAACAAAAAATGGGCGCAATAAATACGGATAATTACCTTACCACTTCTGTGAAAGTTTGGAATTAAACTGCAATTACACCTTTGCTCTATAGGTCTATACTTAAAGAAGAATAAGCCTGCAGATAATATTAAAGCCAGCCGATTGACTTGAAGAGTTGTAATTTGCAGCTCCTTAAGGGCAGAGGATAGGGTAGTATACTACTCTGCAATAATAATTGACAATTGACAGATTGCTTGATAAATTTTTCCGTAGTGATTTTTTAAGAATCATTTTGAAATACGCGAGGAGGGACATAATGAGATCATCTATTAAAGCTCTAATCCTCATTCTTTTTTTGGCTTTCCTGATTTTATCCCCCAATCTAAATGCGCAGTGGTTTGAGCAGAATTTTCCCACAAATGAACATCTTAGAAAGGTGAGATTCGCAAATGAAATGGCTGGATGGATACTGGGAAATGATTTTATCTACAAGACAAGCGATGGCGGCGTGAGTTGGGTGCCGCAGGACTCCTCATTGGGTTGGGGAAATGGCCTGTACGTCTTGAACGATCAGGTAGTATTCTATAATACCTACACAACCAATTCTGCAAATTGGGAAAGAGGTATTAGAAGAACTACCGACGGGGGACTGACTTGGCAGACAATTGACTCGCTCCCTTACTCCTATCCTGATTTTGAATTTTTGAATGATCAGGTTGGTTTTGCGGTTGGCATAGATGTAAACGATACCAATGCAGTAAGGATGACAACCGATGGGGGAACGACATGGAATACCATAAGCACGAATTTCCCTCAGACCGATTCTTGGCTTTATGGCATCACCTTTGTCGATGATCAGCAAGGTTGGATAGTTTCATATGATGGGTATGTTTACCATTCAAATGACGGTGGAATGAACTGGGTGTTTCAAGATTCTATTAGAGCCTATTCGTACTGGTTGCCAATCCGTGACATTTTATTCATGACTCCTGATAGTGGGTGGGCCGTGGGCGGCACCGGCATAGATATGATAACCGCCAGAACCACGGATGGCGGTGATAATTGGATAGTTGACACACAATTTGCGACTAACTATCCTTTCGAGGTGGTCTTTGTTGATAGCAAAACGGGTTGGTTTACCGGACTTGGCATCCCAAATTGGGTGTCCCGAACCACTAATGGAGGAATTGACTGGCAATATCAGACTCTAATCCCTCCTAACACTAGCAATGGTTTTGAATCAATTACAATGATTAATGAAAACATCGGTTGGGCTGTTGGTGATTTTGGTCAGGTATACAAGACTAATAACGGTGGAGTAGTTGCAATAGACGAAAATTCGGCAAAGCCGATTCTGGATAAATTTACTTTGGATCAAAACTATCCCAATCCTTTCAATCCAACAACCAAGATTCGTTACAGCCTGCCCACATCAAATCAGGCAAGACTGAGGGTATATAATATAGCCGGACAACTGGTGGCCACATTGGTGAATAAGCGACAGGCAGCGGGGACACACGAAGTTATTTTTGAGGCTGATGAATTACCGGCAGGAGTTTATTTTTACAAGCTCGCCTCAGGCTCGTTGAGCAAAACAAAGAAAATGCTTTTGGTAAAGTGAACATTTTTAAAATTGCTCTGGGGCGGATTTCGTTGCCTTAAGATACATTCACCCCTTCCAGATTCAGCAAATACTTTTTGCGCCACAAACCGCCGCCATACCCAACCAGCTTGCCGTTTGCCCCAATCACCCGGTGACAGGGAATAATGATGGCCATGCGATTATCGCCATTGGCATTTGCCACTGCGCGGACTGCTTTAGGACTGCCGATCATCTTTGCCTGATCTTTATAAGAGCGCGTTTCGCCGTAGGGAATTTTCAGGAGAGCTTTCCATACCTTTTCCTGGAAGGGAGTCCCGTCGATGACCAGGGGGAAAGTGAACTCCCTCCTCTTGCCTGCAAAGTATTCTTCCATTTGTTCATTCAAAACGTCAAAGTGTTTGTTTGAACCGGAAATCAGTTCAGCTTTAAATATTCTTCTGATTCTGCTTAACTGCGTCTCCAGCATTCTGCGGTCGGCAAATTCAAACAAACAAATTCCCTTGTCGGTTGCGCCTGCCAGCATGGGCCCCAGGGGTGTTGCAATTCTGGTAATGGTAATCATATTCTTTTCCCTGCTCTTGATTGGTGAAAACCCGGTGGTCTTCTTGAATGAATCGGTAAAACCGCTCAGCGATTCGTAGCCGGATTCATAGGCAGCCTCAATCACCTTCTCGCCGTATTTGATTCGTCCAAACGCATTGCTGATTCTCAATGTACGCAAATACGCCTGAAAAGTCATTCCATGGTTTTTCTTAAACCAGCGCCGCACCCGGGCCGGATCGATCCCTCTTCTTCGTAGATCGCTGTCTCTTAGCCGGATTTCAGGATTATTGCCAATTTCAGTTAAAATTGGTTTGAGCCATTTGGGAGAATCCCCGTTCTTGCCTATAGGGCTGCATAATTTACAGGGTCTGTATCCATGCAGCAGCGCATCTTTGGTGGAAGAAAAAAACTCAACATTCTTCAACATTGGTTTTCTGGCAGTGCAGGTGGGACGGCAAAAAATTCCAGTTGTCTTCACTCCAACAAAAAAGATCCCGTCAAAATGGCTGTCTTTATCAAGCAGCGCATTGTACATGATCTTTTCATCAGGCAATGATGTGTTCATAACAATTACTCCATATTAAAGTAAAATCCAAATCATTGCCTTAGAATAATACATTTTATGAAAAGACGAAACCGAAAACTGGACAACTATATCAAATTTTTTAAAATATTCAATACCCTTAATTCAAAATTAATTTGTCTGATACATATGAACGTCTCGTTGTGGAAAGGGAATAGAAATACCTTCCTGATCAAATGTCAATTTAACTTTTTCCTGCATATCAAAATAGATGTTCCAATAATCCGCTGAACTACACCAAACCCGGACTACAAAATTCACCGAACTGTCACCAAGTTCTGATAAGGCGACCAGAGGTGCAGGTTCTTTTAAAATACGGTTATCGTCAGCGATTAATTTTTGCAATACATTCTTTGTCTTTTTGATATCATCTCCGTAACCAACACCAAAAGACATATCAACTCGCCGTTGTGGTTCTGTGGAGTAGTTTGTGATACTCCCGCCTGAAATAGCTCCATTGGGAATAATAATTGTCTTATTGTCAAATGTTTTTAAAACAGTATTAAATATCCTAATTACATCTACCTTACCCAGAAATCCTTGAGCTTCAATTACATCTCCCACTTTAAATGGTTTGAACAATAGTATTAAAACACCGCCGGCAAAGTTTGCCAAACTACCCTGAAGTGCCAATCCAACTGCCAGTCCAGCGGCTCCAATAATTGCAACAAATGAGGTAGTCGCAATTCCTACCATAGAAGCAACACTTATAAATAATAAAATCTTTAATAAGGCTGAAATTAAATTTACCGAAAATTTTTGCAGTGATAATTCGACTTTACTGCGTTCTAAACTCTTTGTAGTCACTCTGCTAATAAGCTTGATGATCCACAATCCCAAAAGTAAAACAATTATTGCTAATATCAATTTTGGTCCATAGAGCATAATTAATTCAACTGCTTTATTAAGATAGTTTTGAGTATTATCCATTTCGATTTCTCTTCTCTTTTATAATTGAAAATTTGTTTATATTAAAAAATAGCCGTGAATGATTTCACGGCTAAGGGTTAGTACAAGTTGTTATTAGTCTATCTATTTCTTTATTAATCCAATGACCCAAAGTAAAATTAAGGCACCGACTAATGCAGCGATAAGCGATCCTACTATTCCGGCAGCAGCAATATTAAGTGCATCAAAAACAAAACCGCCAATTAATGCACCTACCACACCAACAATCAGATTTCCAACAAGACCGAATCCTTTGCCCTTCATAATTTTTCCCGCTAACCAACCTGCAATTAAACCAATCATTAGAAAAAGAATAATGTTCATATAGGCTTCCTCCTAATTAAGTGGTTTTTTGAATTGAACTGAAAAGACACTAAAATATAGTTTTTGAAACTATATTTTCAATGAAAAATAATTTTAAGTTAATTTGAAAGAGACATCTGGTTTGACATAAACTATCAATTAACTGGTATTTCCGCCTCTTCACAAATACCATCCAGCAGGCCCCAATATGCATCCAAAGCCTCTTCGGCGGCACCGAGAAGTGTTTCTTCTGATGAACCGTGTTCAAGGCAACGCTGTATTGCTTTCCGTTCGCCGTTGCGATGTTCAATATCTCCCTCAGCATGGACTTCAAAATAGGCTAACGCTCTTTGATTTTCGATACCGTAATGCCGGCGCAATCCTTCTGATTTTTGTTTAGAAACCTCGGGCTGCTGCGATTCATAGGCATACAATGCTGCTAATGCCGAAATGCTCTCTTTTTTGGAGAGCCGATTGAAGGTGTTGACAATGTTTGAGGCGGCCCGATGAGGCCTGGACCGGGCAACGTCCGTCCGGTCAAGACCCAGGCTTTCCGCGAAATCGAGCCATAGCTCGGGATGAGGTTTGGGATTGGAGATTTCGTCGACAAGATTATTTTCCAGTTCAGCGCGAACGACAGAATCAAAAGCAATATCGCAAGCAGACTTCAGGTAACGTGGAAAAGCAGCAACATGGGGATAATAAACCTTTGCATAAGTTGCCAGTTGTTCCCACGACAATTCCCCCTTTTGCCACGAAACATAAAAGGCATGCTTCAATATCGAGCGGGATTCGATCAATTTGTCCAGCTTCTGAAGAATCTTATCAGTATTCATACTGGCCTCCATTGATTTGGTGATGCGTAATTTATGTTTTGAAGATTAATCAAAATTTAGATGCCGATTGAAAAAAGAGTTTACAATTTTATTAGTGGAAGCAAAAAACCAGATTAGAGGAATACAAAAAAACAAACCTCTCCGGTATGAAGTCTTCATCATAACGTCTAAAGAATTCATTTTCGTATTATCCATTTGGTAGTATAAGAATGTATAGAGCACAAATGCCGCCGAGATTAAGATCAAGAGGCTTAAGGTCTTGTCCTTTTGATAAAGATTTCGACCGTTGATGATAATCATAATGATCATAACATAAAAAGAAATCCCGTACAGATTTGCATCGGTGACCAAATTTTTCACCCAGTTTAAAATCGCCGTAATTTTTTCATAATCCCAGAATGGATAAGGGACAAAGACATTTTGCTCAATGTTAAAATTTAACCGAATATAAATATTCCATGAAAGAAATGTTGAAAAGCCGATTACATTATATATGATAAAATGCTTCCAGTTTTTATTCTTGATCGAAGTGTACAGTACAGCCAGCGATCCCAGCAGGATAAAAATAATCCCCTCACTCCTGGTCCAGCCGCAAAACGCAATCAAGATGGAGGCCATCAATAAATCCTTGACCTCATTCTTATCAATCCAGAAATAAAGATAAATGAGCCCCAGAGATGCGTAAATAGCGAAAGGAACATTTGTAGTGGATAAGGAGCTAAAAGCAAACATTTCCGGCGTAACGATCATCAGAAAAGTGAAGACCATTGAATTTGTTTTATTCGCATACCGTCTTAGCGCGGAATAAAAGGCGATTATGAAAAACACAAATATTAACGATGTCACTATTTTTGAGGTTTGCATACCGAACAGGTACGCAAAGGCAAAACTCCCTGAAACCAGCGGCGGATAAATCACTCTCCTCGCTGAACCGTCGATTGGAGTGTGGTTAATTTCAAACAGGCTATTGTTAATCTTACCTTCGCTAGCCATAACTTTTCCCATCAAGTCGTAGCCGGCGACATTGTCATAGGCGGAGGTCGGCCAATAGAGCGATTTCGCAACGCTTCCATAGGTTACAATGACAATCAATATGAAAAATAATATCCAAATCAAGCTGAGTTTGCGCAACTCGATTTTCGGAAGTTTGAAGTTTAAATTCCAAATTTTTTCAAAAGCAGATTTGTAAGATACGATGAGTTTATGATTCAGGGCAGCGATACAAGCAACGGAAATTAACAAAATCACCGAACCGGTAAACCGAATACCCACAACATCGAGAATGAACATAACAACCGTTTCAACTCCAATTCCAATGAGGAACGACAATCCAATCTTTTCCAAGACCGATAAATTTCTCGAAATCAGATTGATGACCGACAGGCCTAAGAGACCGGCAAGGATTAAAGCGAGATAGATCATTGGTTTTCAGCCGAATTTAAATTCCGGGATAGTATTTGATACTTTTCCATGTTCTCAACCGAATAGTTCAATTTGTCATATCCTCTGAAATTGACTATTGCAACATAGTCTGCTTTTTCATAAAAGGGATTTGAACCCTTTTCTTCCACATAAACCAGTTTTCTCGGGTATAAGAAATAGGTTGCCCATGCTTTGTTTTTTATTCCCCCTGAATCTCTGGTATTGAAGTCAGACTTCTCCCCTTTCGGGTAGATTTCAGAATATGCCGGCATTAAAATAATAGCGTTATCGGGAGTTTTGCTCTTGACATAATTCAAATAGGAGAAATCAAACCCGCACTTGATTTCCCATTTTTTTTCAATGGACAAATGAGGGTTTTCTCTGATTATTTTCAAATTCCCCATAACCAGACTGTCCCAAATCCATCTGTAGCCCTGTATGTTGTAGTATAGGATCAGGACAATTACAGCGGAAATGATCAAGCCTATTACGTTCCTGGAAAACCAGTCAGCCCAATCAAGATGAACTCCTTTCACTTGCTTTTGGGACTTGGCTTGTTTTTTTGCGGATTTTCTTTTCTTGGCGCTCATGGATCTAGCGGCTATTTATGACTTTGGCTATTGCGGTCCAAATGTAGAAGATTATGGAACCGGATGCAAACTCTACTACAATTTTCGAATTTGTTTATGCATTTGCAGCTGCTTTCTTTTTTTCCTCTTCATTATACATTTCCCAAAGTTCAAACCAGTAAGCCAGGTATTTCCATTTGCCCCAACTCTGGTAAACGCTTTGCGCTTTTTTATCGGAAATTTTCTTGCCTTTGAAATATTTCTTGCCGACAAAATCCCTGAAGACGGTATCGGTGGGCAGTTCGTCATACCGTCCTAATAGCATTAAGAGAGTTGCAGCTGCATAATTGCCAATACCTTTAATCCCCAATAATTTTTTCTTCAGATCAGGTGTTGGAATATCAGTATTGAAAAAACTCGCCGGATCGAGTTTCCTGGAAACCATTTGCCTTGCCAGCAGGTGAACATACTCGGTGCGATAACCCATTCTAACTCTTTTGCTAAAAGAACTCAATGAAACTCCGGCGACAGCTTCCGGTGTCGGGAATGCTCTCAAGGTTGGATTACCCTGGAATTTTTCGCCAAAAGCATTCACCAATTCTTCTATCATTCGTTTTGTGCCGCCCCACTGAATATTAGTAGTGCAAATAGTTTTAACAATATCTTCAAATAAGCTTGGGGAGCGAAGCAGCCGTCCCAACCCCTGGGTTAGTTTCTTCCACTGATCACCGCGCTGATCACACAGTCTATAAAATTCCTGAAAATTTTCATCGAGGCGAAACATGTGGCTTACTAAAGTGGTAATTTCTTTCAGCTCTGTTTTGGAAAGAGATTTTGGATGGCTGACTTCAATTATAATTTTTGGTTTTTTGAATGAGTTGTTTCCGGTAATGCAGATTAAAACAACTTCTCCACTGCTTAATCTCTCAGCACGACATAATTTCTGAGATTCTCTATCCCACTGGTTGGGTAACAATAATACCCAACCATGAGAGTAGGCGGTATATTCAAAATGGAATGGGAGAACAGGGTAGAGAATGAGATAAGTAGTTTTACCATTCATCTTCCATCTACTATTACTGTTTTTTCTTAACCGTTTTGGTTCTTTTCACAGTGGTTTTTTTACCACCTTTTTTGATAGTTGTTTTGGTGGTTTTCTTTCTAACGAGCGTAGTTGAGCGAGGTTTATATTTAACTTTACTGACAGTTCGTACTCTACTTGTTTTTGAAACAGTAAAAGTCGCTCGGTGTGTAAAGGTGACTGTTCGCGTATGATACACTTTAACGGTTACCGGATGGTAGGGTCTCCACCATTTTGGATAATATCCCCAATAATAAACAGAACGATAGGGCCGGTAAGCCGGCCTGTAAAGCCAGACCATAACCGGCCAGGTGTGAAGATGTACAACTGTTGGTGCTATGTAGTAATCGACACCATAAATGTCTTCATTGCCGTGAATCTGCATATTGTATTCTTCAGCGCCGGTTTTCTCGACTTCAATTGTTGCTACATCCTGAAACTCATCCTTACCAAGAGGAACCTGCAGAATGATTACACGAGTTTCATCTGAGGATTCTTCAACAACCCTGATAAAATCAACTTCTCCATTATCATCCAAATCAAGATTGTTTACACCGGTTTCGGGATTATTGAGCGCTTTTTCAAATTCTTCCAGATTTTCGGAATCTTTGAATAGTTCACTCACTGCTTTTAAGTCCAATCCTTCTGCTGCTTCCGAAACAGGGGATACAATACTAACCTCCTCATCCTGAGCTAAAACAGAACGGTATCCAGCGAAAACTAAAAAGAAGATCGCAATAATTACTGTTAGCCGTTTCATGATTTTCTCCATTTTTTATTTTCATAAGTATTTGAATGATTCTGCAAGATGTGTTTATAGATAAGTATACGTTATTTAATTTTTTTAAAATATTCAATTGAAATCTTGGAAAATTTAGAATTTCTAATTATCAGAAATGCTGGGAAGTATCTTTTCCTTAATATAATGAGATTAACCGATATCCTGCCATAAGCGGAGAATTTCTACCTGATCATTTTTACTAAAAGTCAATTTGAAGATGTCAGGCATGGTCAGAGATTTCCAAAAATTAAAATTAATTGATGAATCAAAGCCATTCAGAATCAATGCCAGCAAGTTTCCGTGGGTGGAAAGGACAATATATCTTTTCTGATTTTGCTCCTGCAATCTGTTAACTACATTTAACCCGCGTTTCTGAGCAGCCGTATTAGATTCTCCGCCGGGATGAGAAAACGAAAAATCCTGCCAGGTTGCTTCAACGGTTTTGAAGAAATCTTCAACAGGTTCTCCACTCAATTTTCGCTCACGGAGGTTAGGCTCTATTTGAATAGGTAGTTTTAGTTGTTGGGCAAACGGTTCAATGGTCTGGTATGCGCGCTTATAAGGACTGGAATAGATGCTTTTAATTGGAAATTGTTGGAGGGTCTCCGCTACTTTTTCTGCATCCTCTTTTCCTTTTTTTGAAAGAGGCCGGTTTTCGCCGGGTGTAAAATCGGCATGGGCATGACGAACTAAGTAGAAAGTGTTAGAAGCATATTTCATTTTTCTTTATACGACAAGAAGCAAAAGTATTATTTAATGATTTGCTCTAATTGATCGAGCACTGATGAGAAAAATTTTCGGCGTTCTTCCCGCTCCTTTGCACCAGGTAGAAGTTCCTGATGGAAAGCAATAACGGTTTTATCTCCCTTTGGAATTACCTGAAGCTGAATTGTCGAGGCTTTTTGCCAGCCCGGTGGCTGCCAGGCAATCCGTAAATGGGAATTGGGAGAATAAACCCGTACTTCGCCTTTAGAACCATCGGATAAGTTATACTGTTTTCCCTTAATGAGATTTGAAGTATTACCTAGCCAGATGTTGATGCCTTTCTTGGATGTTAACAGGCGCCAGGCATCCTTGTAATCAATTGGGAATGTCCTGCGGGCGCCAACTTGAAAGCCAACATCTTTGGTTAAGCCGGTAGAGTGTTTATTTTGTTTTACCATTTGTTCTCTTTTTATAAAGTGGCAGTGTAACTTAATTGTGTAATATTTTATTTCTTAAAATATAACCAATCATTTCCACGGGGAATTCTCAATCACGCTGATGTTCCGGAATAACGCTTCAATCCAGCCCGCCAGAATAATCGCGAAACTATAAACAGAAACACAGCCAAAATCAGCGTGCCTATGAGCGTTTCACCGGAAAGTCGGGCGGTCAGGGCTTCAGTGGGCACAGTTGTGACAAAAGCAACCGGTACGATAAAGGTAAGCGCAAATCGAAGCCATCCCGGATAGAGGCTTATCGGCCAGCGCCCGGCTTCGTACATGCTCCGAAAAATTTCAAGGATATTTTCTACTCGTACAAACCAAAAAGAAAGCGTGGCAAGTATCAACCAGAAACTATAAAGGATTACTGCGCCGGCAAGCAACATAGCAACAAACGCCAGCGCTTCCATTCCTCCCACTTTTTCTCCCAGCTGTACCAGGGCAACTACCAGGACCACAAAACCTAGCCCGATATCGATCAGTTTCCATATTTCGACTCTTCTTATGCTAACCAAGAGTTGCGCATCTTCCGGCTTGGTGAGGGTGAAATCGAGGGTGCCGTCGCGGATCGAATCGATGAACTGCGACATGCCAGGCTGAATCACCAGACCGATCACCCCATCCACCAGAAAATACACACCGACGAGTGCCAGCACTTCATCGGGACGCCAGCCCCCCAGGTTGTTGGTGTGGGAAAAAACCACTGCTAATCCTGTCAAAGCCGTAGCAAGTTCTGCAAGCGACTGGAATAATTGAATGAAAAAATTGGCACGGTAGGCCAGTTCGCCCATGACACTTACCCTGAAGAAAACACCGAACAGACGAAAGTAATTCATGCTCCCACCGCTGAATAAATTCTTACTCCCATCCGCCACATAACATGAACCATTATAAAGCCCAGAATCACCCATATCGTCTGGGCGCCAATGCCGATCAGTACCTCATCAGGAGTTATCCGGCCAAGCAAAAGCTCTACAGGAAAGCTGATCATCCAGCGAAAGGGCAGAATGGCAGCAATAGCTTGAATGGGGCGGGGAAAGAGGGTCAGCGGAGCCATTTGTCCCGAAAGAAACAGCACCAGAACATAATAGCTCTGATTGATGGCGCTGACCCGGGTCGTCCAAAACGCCGCCTGCGCCAGGGCCCACTCTAAGAAGAAACGAACAAAAAAGGCAAGCATTATCACCGGAACGAACGCTGCGATTGCCCACAGCGGTGGAGAAAACACCGGATGAAAGATAGCTGCCAGTCCCAAGGCGATGAGCAGCATGAATGGGAATGTGATCAGTTTGGAAGATAAATTATCGGCAATGTCTGAATGAATCGGGTGTATAGGTTTTAACAGCGCAAAGGAAAGAATCCCTTGCCGAATGCGGTATTCGAATTCGTACATGATCCAGGTATAATTAACATGATTGACCAGCATCAGTATAATGAAATAAGCGGCGAAGGTACTGGTAGTATAATCGCCAACCTTTCCACCGCTGGACGTTGAGACCGTCGACCATACAATGAGATACACAAGCGGCTCGAGCACATGGCTGATCATCCAGATAGCCAGAGAGGCACGGTACTGCAGCATCGAGGCGGAGGTTGTTTTGAACTGCTGCAGGTACAGATTCAGCAGCGCTTTCACAACGCCTCCTGCATGAACACCTGCTCGATCACTTCTTCGATGGGCGGATCTTCAACCAGCAGGTCGATAATCGGTAAATCCGCCAGAAGCCGCGCGGTAACGCGGGCTGTTTCGGCTTTGGGTACTCTGAGCGTAAAATGACCGTCTGTACTGGACATAACTTCGCCATAAGAGCGCAAATCAGCCTGGTAATCCTCCAGTTGAACCACAATAATTTTATGGGCAGTGAATTTCTGTACTAATTTGGAAAGGTTGCCGTCAAACAGGAGCTTACCATGGTGGATGACCACGATTCGTTTGCACAGCGCTTTCACATCCGCCATGTAGTGACTGGTCAGCAAGACAGTTGCTTCGAAGCGGCGGTTATACTCCGCGATAAAGGTTCGAATACGCCGCTGCATGGTCACATCCAGACCGATGGTTGGCTCATCCAGAAAAACCACACTGGGACGATGCAGGAGAGCTGCTGCAATCTCGCATTTCATCCGCTCACCGAGGGACAGGTTGCGGACCGGTTTGCGTAAAAGCGTTCCCAGCTCTAGAAGTTCTGTAAGCTCGTCGAGGATTTTATTATAATCCGATGCCGGAATGCGGTAAATAGCGCGGTTCAATTCAAATGAATCCCGGGCGGGAATATCCCATACCAGTTGATTGCGCTGCCCCATCACCAGCGTGATTTGACGCAGGTATGTTTTCTCGCGTTTCCAGGGAACATGACCAAGCACGGTCACTTCGCCTGAGGTGGGATGCAGCAAACCGGAAAGCATCTTAAGCGTGGTGGTCTTTCCGGCGCCGTTCGGTCCCAGAAAACCTACCATTTCGCCGTGAGTCAGGTCGAACGAAATGTTTTCAACGGCGCGTATGCTTTTGGTGTGACGGTGCACCAGGCTTTGAAGCGCAGCTTTCACACCCGTTTCCCGCTCCGGAACAATGTAGGTTTTACATAGATTGTGAATATGGATTGCAGGTGCTTTCATGGTGTTTTATTGAATAGTTATCTAATGATGATGCCTAATATAAATCTTCTCATATGTTCCTATTGGTAAATTAGCGCCGCCCATTCAAAAATAATAGAACCCAATTCAAATTCCGCCAAATACTAAGAAACCCGACGGTTTGGCATCGGGTTGAACGGAGCGAAAATTTTAACGTTTGGCATCAGTGCCGGCGCTTCAGAGCCGCGCTTTAAGTTAGAAACACAACGGCGACAATTGCTGCCAGCTTGCAGCGCAAGTATCTGCAGCGTCTGTCGTGGAGCCCGCGGCAGCCACTTGATTGCGAAGAACGCTACTATTGGCACCTGTATAGCCATGAGTAGTTGAAAGATATGGCAGCAGTACCTTCATCGGCCTCGTGGACAGTGCCGAATATTGCGGCGTGACCAAGCACCAAGGCTAGGGCGGCGAGCGACATTGCCAGTGGAAGGAACGCGCCCGGCTGCCTAATTGATGCGACCTTCATTGGAGTTCCTCCAAAATGGATTGCGATCCGTGCCTCCAACGAGTCACCGTACCTGCCACGTGCCTTTCAGCCTGTGCGATGTGAGGTTTGTCGAGCATCGGGATCTCCGTTTATGCACCTAACGAACCGGGGCCAAGCTGCGTTGCAATATTCCAGCGCCGAGAATTTGTTTAATAAATTTACAATCTACTTTCATAACGTAAGTTGTATTTGAAAAACTCAACACACAAGACCTAAGAGCGCCAGCGACTGCAACGTCAGCTTGAGCGAATTGTCAGATTGTTTTCTTCTCTTAGCCTGATCCTTGAAATCATTTCGGGATATTTACCCTGAATACTTTTATAAAAATCACGAATACGATCCATATCTTCCTTTACATTACCCGTCGGAACAAAACAAAGTCCTAAACATGCTTCCCTGTGACCATAATCCAAATAACCACATAGTATGGGAACTTGTGCAGTGTGAGCAATCCAGTAGAAGCCAGATTTCCAATAATCTCTTTTCTTTCGTGTACCTGATGGCGCTATTGCTATTGTAAGTTTGCGGGATTCTCTTAACTGTTTTGCAATCTGATCAACTACACCGTGCTGGCTATCTCGATTAATAGCAACCCCACCTAACCACCTCATGACTCCACCAAAAGGCTTCTTAAAAAGGGTATCTTTCCCAATCCAAGAGACTTTCAAGCGAAATATATATAAAGCGAAGAGCCCAAAAGGAAAGTCCCAATTGCTTGTATGGGGTGCACCAATTAGGACGAATTTTTCACCGACCGGAACTTGACCCACAACATCCCAACCAAAAAACCACATCCAAAGACGCCCTATCCAGTAAGGTATCAAGCCAGAGGTTGGTCCATTGTGTGGTATTTTTGAACTAATCATAGATTGACTATTCGGATTCTTGATTTAAGCAAAATAATCTAAAAATCTAACGACAAAGGTTAGAGCGGCTGAAAGCCATTCGCTGCATTAATTTGTTAGGCCATTGAAGAATTGTTTTTCCTCTGTTCAATACGCTGACGACTCACAAAAGCGCTTTGCGAGTTCATCCATAGTAGAGTTCCTTGAAATTCTGTTCCATGTATTATGTCTTTCATCAGAAGGTATGTAATGAATAAAGTGTTACTAACCCGCTAAACACAGTATTTAAAACACTATAGACAGATTTAACGGGTATTAATATTTTATACTATGATTAGCGATATATTATTGACTCCTGATTTCTTTGTTTTCCAATAAAGAATTTACTAAATGGCATTCTTTATCTGCACTGGCGATTAACTCCTGAATTTCCAGCGGCTCTCCTTTGCCGGGGTCACGCAGCAGAGAAAGAGCTCCGGTTTCACACTTCGAGACGCACACACCGCACCCCATGCAAAGTTTGTCATCCAGAATGATCATATCGTCACCCATGTGGATGGCTCCAAACTGGCAGGCATCGGCACAGGCTTCACACAGGACGCATAGTTCCTCATCAATTTGACTGACATAGCCGGAGGAAGCCAACATGGGCGTGCCGTTGCGCCAGGCCTGCATTGCCCCGCAGCAGCATTTGCAGCAGTTACAGATGGCATAGAACCGTCCCAGCATGGCATCTTTTAAAAAAGCGTGATGGACATGACCCCGTTCATGTTCAGCCTCCAGAATATCCACAGCTTCCTTTTGGGTAATCCAGCGTGAACGGTGGGGATGATGCTCTTTAATAAAACCAGCAAAGGGCTCTCCCACGATGAGACACACATCCAGAGGTTCACAGGGATGGGGGCGGGCGGCGCGGCAGGGGCACTCCAGAGCTACGATGTGATCCGGATTGCGCAAAATAATATCCCGGGCTTTTGCATAGGGAATGATCTGTTCCAGATCTTTTAGGCTGATATCTTTATTAATGGTAACCAATCGGGATGCCTGCTCCAACGGCATGACCTTGCCATGGTATGTGTCGGCAAAAGTTATCCGTTCACCGCTTCCATTATTGCCCGGCTTCGGCTGAAAAATCTTTGTAAAAATTTGCCACAACTTCGCTAAGAACGGAGCGAAGCGATGTTCTCCGGTACCAATACTGATGTAAAGATATGGCCAGCGACCGTAGATGTAGCCATGCAGCCAATCAAAAAAAGAGTAACCGGAGGTCTTGCGGGCTTCCTGAATAAAGGAATGGGTGGAGGGTTTCAACGGGAATGAATGATGTCTTCGTTTCATTTTTGTCTCCTCTGAAGAATCCAATCCAAACCGCTATGAATTACTATTGCTGCCTTCAAAATAAATAAAATATTTTTTAAATCCTGCCAAAAAATAAAAAACCCGACGGTTTAGGTCGGGTTTAGTGGGAGGCTAAGTTACGACCTCTCCGCATAATCAATTAAGGCCAAATGCAGTTCTTCTGAATATGTAAATATGCTAAATTCCGGTGCGGTGTATTCGCCTGCATTGACGCCTTTTTTTAGGAAGACAATTTTGGATATCTTATTTTCATTAAGCTTCTCAACTAAACCTTCATTGTACTCCTGCAGGTGTCTGAAAGCCATTCTTCCATTTTTCAAATTTCCTTTATAGGAGTGAAAAATCTCTCCTTCATAGATTAACATGGCATAGCCTATTTTTCCGCTATCATCCCGGATAGATTCCTTCGGATTGAGCCACACCTTATCAATCTCAATGGCAACCACAAAGTCGGCATCATTAAAATTACTAACGATGAGTTCTTCGGGAAGATAATCGGGGAATTTTACTTTTGACTGGCCATTGCACCCAATTATTAGGGCACAAAGTAGAATGGCGAGACAATTCAAATATGCCTTCACTATAATCTCATATCATTGATTAGAGAGCTAAAAGTCATTCTTCATCAGGATTTGGAACTAAACTAATCCGAAGCACAAAATAGCCCACGATACCTGATAAGAGCGAGCCGAATATGATCCCTAATCTTTCATCGAACAATAAATTTACACCTGTTTCTTCAAATGCAAGCGAACCAATGAAAAGGCTCATAGTAAAACCCACGCCACATAATGCTGCTACACCATATAAAGAACCCCAGGACATATTGTTTGGTAAACCGCTTAATTTTAACTTGATGGCGATCCAACAAAAACCTAAAATACCCAATTGCTTTCCAATAAATAACCCAAGTGCTATGCCCACTGGAACGGTGTTTAGTATTTGTTCAACTCCTAATCCGGTAAGATTGATACCGGCATTTGCAAATGCAAAAATAGGCAATACAAAAAATGCCACAGCATAATGTAAATCATGTTCCATGCTCTTAAGAGGGGAGTAATTTGTTTTCGTCTTAGATTTCATGGGAATGAACATGGCTAAAATAACTCCTGCCAGTGTTGCATGAACACCGGATTTCAGCATGGCAGTCCACATAATAATCCCCACAAAGATGTAAATGCTTTTCGTCTCAATACCCCTTTTATTTATAAATGCAAGAATGGGCAGGCAACAGAGTGCAACTGCCAGTGCTGTCAGGGAAATTTTTGTTGTGTAGAATAAAGCGATGATTAATATTGCCCCGATGTCATCAAAAATTGCTATTGATGTAAGAAATACTTTTATGCTGATGGGAACACGGGATCCGAATAGTGACAATATCCCCAAAGCAAAAGCAATGTCGGTTGCAGCTGGAATTGCCCAACCTTTCATTGCTATAGGATCACCTATGTTAAATCCTATATAAATCAACGCTGGTACTGCCATTCCGCCAATCGCTGCTATTCCGGGAAGAATAATATTGCGCTTGTCTGATAACTCTCCCTCAATAATCTCTCGTTTTAATTCTAAACCAACCAGAAAAAAGAATACAGCCATTAATCCGTCGTTAATCCACAACAATAGAGGTTTAGCGATCTCCAGAGCACCAATTTTAATTTCTATTGGGGTATCAATCAATAAATTGTAGTAATACCGTAAAGGCATATTTGCCATGACAACAGCTAATAATGCAGCAATTATAAGAACAATGCCACCGGCCGATTCCAGTTTGAGAAATCTTTTAATGAATGGTTCTTTTGTATTATTTAGAGTTTCCAATGTGATCTAACATATAAGTGAATGATAAAGCTCACTGCCCCATCTAATCAAAAACTAATCCTGACTCGGAATTCCTGAAATTTCGCTTTGGTCATATTATGCCGATGAAGTTTTCCAGCGTTCCAATTTGGGAACACCTTTGGTGAAAAAACCTGCCAAAAAACCGGGAAAGCCCATTTCCTTGATTTTGTTTTTTACCAGAACCTGCATTTCCTCGAGGGTAATATCAGGATTTGTAAATTTTCCTTCCCGGTAACAATGACTGCAATACATCACACTTTTTGCTCCGCCGGCCTCTGTTCCCCCGCCTTGAGGATCTTTTTTCAGCGGCATTCCACAGCTTTGGCAGTTCTTATAAGTTTTCTCCATGGTTCCTCCTCTTGGATGGGTTGCTTTACAAATCTAATTTAGCTTAAAAATAAATTTTCTGTTATTACATTCCTAATTTTTTCCTTAATATTAGACTCTTTTTTATGCCCCTGTAACTAATGTGATTATCCATAATTGTTATTTGTATGGAGGTTGTTGAATGAATAAGAATTTTTTGTTTACTTCCGAGTCTGTATCTAAAGGGCATCCTGATAAGGTCGCCGATTCAGTATCGGATGCGATTGTTGATTCCATTTTTAAATTATCAGGAGATGTGTCTACGCATCGCGCTGCCGTCGAGACAATGGTTACAACAAATACGGCAATTCTCGCGGGCGAGGTTTCTATACCGGAAAATCAAGGGATCGACTACGAAAAAATTGCCCGTGAAATCATTAAATCAATCGGCTACAACAACAGTATTCCTGATTACAATTTTAACGATCAATGTACCATCATTAACAAGATTCATAAACAATCCCCGGAAATAGCTGTAGGCGTCGACCAGGGCGGTGCAGGAGATCAGGGGATGATGTTTGGCTATGCCACCAGTGAAACCCCCTCCTATATGCCCTTTCCCATTATGATGGCGCACCAGATTATTCGGAGTGTCGATGAAGCCCGCCTCAGCAAAAAGATTCCGTTCCTGCGCCCGGATGGTAAATCCCAGGTAACTATTCGGTATGAAAATTGGAAGCCTGTCGCAATCGAGAAAATTGTTGTCGCCGTCCCGCACGATCCGAAGTTTCAAAATGAAGAAGTGGCAGACATTATTTATGAACAGGTTATTGATCCCCTCCTTCAAGTTTATCAGTTGCCCTACCAAAGAACCAAAGACAGCTATATTGTAAACGGAACCGGCGTCTGGACCCATGGCGGACCGGATTCGGATACAGGCTTGACCGGCCGCAAAATTATCGTGGATACGTACGGAGGCATGGGACGACACGGCGGCGGCGCTTTTTCC